>QMCE01000238.1_pt1 | contig 27220 bp, 26 predicted proteins | sample 1821851 | NCBI WGS metagenome assembly QMCE01 (sample SAMN09453174, study PRJNA476694) | Termite gut metagenome, whole genome shotgun sequencing project. | isolation source: worker | host: Odontotermes sp. | place: South Africa:Pretoria | collected 2016-01-28 | reverse complement strand
GCTTTTCGGCATAATGCTCTTCAATATGCTTTATGGCCGAATTGACAATGAAGCTGCTCGCTTCATTTCCTTCCTCGTACAAAGTAACGGATTCATCAGCTTTATCGCCTGTAAAGCTTGATGCCTTTTCATCGCTGCGTTTATTGAGCTCTGCTGTCATTGCACACAGCGCTTCTTCAAGCTCACCCATTTTTGAGGGCTTGAGGAGATAACGCCGCACGCCCACTGTTATCGCACGCTTGGCATATTCAAATTCTCGGTGCCCTGTCAGCACAGTGACCTCCATTGCAGGGAACTCCGCCTTCAGCCCCGCAAGCATTGTCAGCCCGTCTATGCCGGGCATTCTTATATCTGTGAAAAGAATATCGGGTTTGTGTTCTCTTATAATGGCGGCGCCGCTTTTTGCATCACATGCCGTCGCAACCACCATGCAGGAATGCTTTTCCCACTCAATTACATTTTTGAGCCCATTAACGATGATGTCTTCATCATCTACTATCGCCACCTTATAAATGTAAATCCCTCCTTTCCTTTTCACCTTATTTTACAGCAAATTCCATAAAAAGTAAATCATCCTTTATTAAGCTGCAAATTAGCCATAAATCAGATAAAGGTCGCAAACATCTCTGCAGCCTTTATCAAACAAAGATCACCCCTGCTTAGCCCTTCAAAGCACCGGCTGTCATTCCCTTGATAATATGCTTCTGAAGCGCAATGTAGACAATAAGAACAGGTATCACGACCAAGGTCACAGCCGCCGCCATCAGACCATAATTCGTTCCCTCCATTGAAGTGAGCTCATTCAAAAGCCTTGTAATGGTAAATTGCTCTTTTGAGCGCAAATAGAACATCTGCGTGAAAAGGTCGTTGTACGACCATAAAAAGGTGAATATCGCCACTGTCGCAAAAGACGGCTTAGTTATCGGCACGATAACCCTGAAAAAAATCTGCATTGAATTGCAGCCCTCAAGATATGCTGCTTCCTCTAAATCTATCGGCAGGCCGCGTATATATCCCTTCAAAACTATTACCGCAAAGCTCAGATTTCCCGCAATCTGCGGCAATATCAAGCTTAACAGGCTCAACCATGTGTTGTTGGTGCTTGCAATCCCCCAGCTCTTTTCCATTGTAAAAACCGGAATAATAGTTGAAAAAACCGGGAACATCATGCTGGCGATAACCAGTGAATCCAGAAATCTTTTTCCCTTGAACTGATACCTCACCAAGCCGTATGCAGCAAGCCCCGCAAGAATCACGACCACCAATGTCACCATCGACGATACAATCAGGCTGTTAAGATATGCGCCGCCGATATTTATTCTGTCGAAGGCGAGCTCATAGTTCGCCATTGTGAACTTGTCACCGACAGCCGGGGAAAACGAATCCTGAACAATTATTCCCCTCTGCTTAAATGAATTATTGAAAACCCATATAAACGGGAAAACCGTTGTCAATGCCCAAACAGAGAGGAGAACATATATTACAATTCTGCTTGGTCTAACTCTGCTTCTTCTTTTTGCTGCTTTCATCGTTACAGTTGACATGTTCTCACCCCCTCAATAGTCTTTCTCTTTGAATATCACATTTGCAAGCCTCGAAACCACGAAGCCTATGACGACTATCGCTATCGAAATTGTCGAGCCGAAATCCACATCGCCCAGCGTGAAGGTCTGGAAATACATATATGTGCCGGTAAGCCAGGTTGAATCAAGCGGCATGCCGTTCGGGAACATCACCCATGGTAAATCAAACACCTTCAATGCCCCTGTAACCGCCAGAATCAGGCAGGTGCAAAGCGTGTTGAACAAAAGCGGCATGGTTATATACCTTATGCGCTTTATTCCGTCTGCCCCGTCTATCGCCGCCGCCTCATAAATATCCTCGGATATATTATTAAGCCCTGTGATGAGAATTACAAAGTAAAAGCCTATGCACTGCCATATAACGGGAACAAACATCGACATCAGCGGAAAGTCACCCTTCCAGTTGACATCTGCGCCCCCAAAGGCACGCAAAATCTGATTTATCATGCCGCCGTCATAAAGGAAAATCAGATTAAAAAGAAGACCAAGCGCAGTCGCTGAAATGACAATCGGGAAGAAATACACGGTTCTGAAAACCTGTGCGCCCTTCTTAATATTATCAACCAAAAGCGAAAGCAGAAGTGCCACGCCGACCTGAAACACAATCGTGGCAAGAAGTATCCACAGTGTATTTATAAGCGCCGTATGGAATTTCTCATCTGTCGCCATTCTGACATAGTTTGTATACCATGGGTCGTTCATCCCCACGGCTATATTCCCAAGCCCGGTAATAGACTGAAAGCTGTTCACAATGTTCATCACAAAGGGGTAATACAAAAATACCGCCATAAAAGCAAATGCCGGAATCAAAAACAGCAGCAAAGGCTTTTTCCTCTTATATATCATCGATTCCATGAACATGTCCCCTCAATAGTTAATATCTGCTTTGTTACCCAAAAGCCGGAGATTAAATCTCCGGCTTTTTGAGCTTATTTTAAGTTTTGTTATGATGCACTGAAGGCATCGAGGAAGTCCTGAACAAGCTGCTCCGGTGTGATTGCGCCCGAAACCATCTGCGGAACCGCCTGGAACATTGTGTTTCGTGCGTCTCCTGCAACCATATCCTGCACTGCCGGAACCGCCGCCGTCATCTTGTCAAGAAGTGCAACCACGTTCTTGTCAAGTGAATCGAGGGTGCTTTCGTCAAGCTGAAGACCGTTCTTCAGAGCCGTTGCAGATGCGCCTGCGAATTTTGAAACAAGCTCGTCTGTCGTCAGAGACTGAACAAAATCAACTGCCGCCGCTCTCTTTGCGGGGTCATCCCATGCCTTCTTTGTGATATACCAGCCCGATGAGATTCCTGTAATCATGTCTGTTGCTTTTCTCTCGTTCTTGGCAGGCACATTCACAACTGTGAAGTCTGCAAGCCTTGTAGCATCAGGGTTGCCGTCAGCGTCTATCGCACGCTCTTTAATTGTGTTGGCTCTCCATGAGCCGTCAATCATGAATGCCGCCTTGTCTGTGTAGAAAAGCTCCTGCAGTGCCTCGTCCTTATCAGAGAGAACTGCCTCGGGGAAATATCCCTTATCATAGACATCCTTGATGTCCTGCATGCCTGCTACCCACGCCTTGCCTGCCGCATCGTCGATTGACGCCGGAATGTCAAGATGTGTTGTGGGCGTGTCATTGTTAAAGATAGAGAATTCCCACCAGTAGTGCGGCACGTCAACGAAGCTGCATGCCACAGGTGTGAGGCCTACGTCTTTAATCTTCTGGCAGTCAGCCAAGAACTGGTCCCATGTATAGTCAACTCCGGGAACCTCAACTCCTGCCGCTTCAAGAACCTTCTTGTTTACGAACATGTTTTCCCAGTATCCGTTCACGGGAACAGCATACCATTTTCCGTCGTTGGCAAGCGGGGCAAAGTCGTCCTTCATATTTGACGCATATTCGGGGTATTCCTGGCGAATCTCTTCGATAGAAACAACCTTGTCAAGGAAATCGTCTGCGTCTGCACCTGTGAAGTAGAAGAGAACATCCGGCTCAGAGCCTGTTGTGAAGTCTGTTCTGATTTTCGCCTTCACTGTCTCATCCGATGTTGCGGAAGAGTCATTCACTGTGTTGCCTGTTTTCTCCTGCCACGCCTTTATTGCGTCCTGATAATTCTGAGCGTTTCCGTCGTTGCCGGCATAGGTTGAGAATGTGTTGAGCGTAACCGGGTCAGAAGAACCGCCTGCCTGTCCGGCTTCTCCGCCGCCTTCGGGTGCCGAGCATGCCGCAAACAGCGTGAGGCACATTGTGAGTGCCAATAACAGTGCCAATAGCTTTTTCGTATTCATCGTTGTACACCTCCAAGTAATACGGACACATTCATGTCCTTTTCACGTTAATTCTACATCAGATACACATAAAACAGAATATACAGCGTTGTTATTTATTGCATATCGTTGTCCGTTTGTCCAAAGGGTATAGTAATCTGTGCCAGCACTGTGCCCTTATCCGTCATTTTGATGGTAAGCCCGCTGCCCTCGCCATAGATGATTTTAATCCTCTCATTCACGTTTCTTATGCCGACATGCGTCGCCCGCATTCCGTCATATATATCCTCTCTGTCAAGCATCTCGCTGATTTTTTCAATGTCCGCCGCCGTAAGCACGCCGTCATTCTCTATTTCAAGATAAAGACTGGCTTCATCCTTCCGTATGATGATTGTTATCTTACCATGCTGTGCGGGCGAAATCCCGTGGTCAACGGCATTTTCGATTATCGGCTGCAAAATCAGCCTTGGCACATTGAAGCCGAGCAGGCTTTCATCTATGTTTTTTTCCACAGCCAGCCGCTTTCCAAGCCGCTCTCCGATAATATAAAGATATGCGTCAACATACATGAGCTCCTCCGACAGGTGGATAATCGGCTTTTTGTTTCTGTCCAGTGCCGCATCAAGCATTGTCGAGAGCGATTCAATCATCTTCGTCACTCTGCTCGAGTTCCCGAGCCTTGCCTCCCAGTTAATAATCTCCAGTGTATTCCCGAGGAAATGCGGGTTAATCTGTGATTGCAGCGCCATGATTTTAGCATCTCTCAGCGCCAGCTCTTCACGGAAAATCTGTTCGAACTGCTCCTGAAGCTGTGAAGACATCTCATTGAAGGAATTGTTAAGCCTTATAAATTCCGAGCTGTTTGCCTCACATTCCGCCTGATACCCGAAATTCCCCTGGTTTATCTCCTCTGCGGCAACTACAAGCCTGTCAATCGGGCGGCTTATGTGTTTATAGAAATAGCGCAGCACAATTATAAGCAGCGGGATAACCGCCAGGCTGCTCAGCAGCAATACTATCCGCAAAAAGTTGGCCTCTCTCAGCAGAATACCCTCGTCTGCCTTCACCGCATAGCTTAAAGTATAGTCATTCGCAGCTATGTTCCCGCTGAAATACAGACTTCCTTCATATGTAATTGCATTTGAAAGGTCGCCGCCATACTGCCTTCCGTCAGACAAGACGACCGATACGTCAATTCCCTCCCCCATAACGGCAATTTCCTCGCCGTTCAGGGCAAGCGCCACCTCCGTGCTCCACGGTGTGTTGAGAATGGCGCCGAACCAATCTGTTATATTCAGCCGCTGGATGAACACAGCCGTCGGTTCTTTCCCTGATAAATAGAGATTTCTCACCAAATAAAGCTTGCCGTCTCTGTTTTCAAAGCCGATAGAGGTGCCGAGGTCTTTTGCGCTTACTACTAAATCAGGTGCGTCACCCTCCAAGAATTCATTGTACATGTTCTGCCCCGGGGCTTCGCTTGCCTCCGGGAAAAGTGCCTCATTGAAGGTGTAGAATTCCCTCTTTGAAAGGGGGTCTTCTTCTCCGTTATCATTGAAGCGCAGATAAGTGAGCATAAATTTATTGTCAAACTGATAATTTCCCGTGAGGAAGGTGTCAAGGTCACGGTACATATTCACAAAGTTTTCATCTAAGCGAAAATTATGATATGCCGTGCTGATTGTCGTGTTGTAGGAAGCATATCTCGATGCGGAAAGAGCGGCGTTTATTTCGTCCACGCAGGTTTCAGCGGCAGCATAAACAGTATTCGCGGCATTTCGCCTTATCTGAAGGCTTATGTTTCTGACAGCCATAAAGCTCAAAACAAAGGTCAGCCCTATGACGGGAATAATCCAGCAGAGCACGACAATGCGAACAAGGCTTGTCCGCATTGACTTAGTTTTCTTCTCTCTCTTCATCGCCATAGCCTTGCCCTCTTCATTTCATTTGGTTTTGCTGTAATTATATCACATAATAAAGCGTTTTGATAATTAGCCGCAAAAGAAAAACACCTCTCACAGGTGTTTTTCACAGATTATTCCAAGCCCAAAAATTCTTCCAAAACACGGCTTGTCTTTTCAGCCTCTTTTATTGTCGGCATCTCGCAGAATATTCGTATAAGCGGCTCTGTTCCTGAAAACCGCCCGATAATCCAGCCGCCGTTTTTGAAATATACCTTGCAGCCGTCAATATATGAAACCCTCTCTATTTCCAGACCAAAATCCGGCAAAAGCTTGTCCTCAAGAAGCTGTTTAGTTATCTCCGCTTTCCTCTCATGCGAGAATGAGAAATCACTCTCTGCCATCTCATATGTGCCGTATTTTGAAGTTATCTCATCGTAAATTTCCGAAAGCCTTCTTCCCGTTGTTGCAATCATTTCCACAAGAAGTGCGGCGGCGTATATCCCGTCTTTGCCCTGAATATGCCCTCTCACCGTTAAGCCGCCCGAAGATTCACCGCCGATGACGGCGTTCGTCTCCACCATCTTTGAAGAGATATACTTGAACCCCACAGGCACCTCATAGCACTCTTCACCGCTGTCATGCGCAATTTTGTCAAGCAGATGCGTGGTGGCAATGTTCCTCACCGCTGGGCCCTTCCAGCCCTTGACCTTTATCAGATAATAGTAAAGAAGCACGAGGATTTTGTTCGGATGCAGGAACTCCGCCTTGTCGTCAATTACGCCTAAGCGGTCGGCATCTCCGTCAGTTGCAATACCTATATCGCAGTTGTTTTCCTCGACGAAGTTTGTTAGGCTTGCAAGCGTTTTGCTGTTCGGTGCGGGAAGCCTTCCGCCGAACAGTGTGTCACGCCGCTCGTGGATAACATCTAAATCACAGCGGCAGGTCAGAAGGATTATCTGCAATGCCGTTTTTGACACGCCGAACATAGGATCAAGCACAATTTTAAGATTCTTCCTCTTTATCGCTTCAACGTCTATTGCGGCAAGGATACTGTCGATATAATCGTTCATCGGGTTTATTTCTTCGATAATCCCTTTTGCCAGGCCTTCTTTATATGGGATTACCGGAATCTCTTTGCCTGCAAGCTTCTCAATATATTTTTCTATCTCGCCTGTCAGAATTTCGTCTGCGTCACGTCCGCCTGCCATAAAAAGCTTGATGCCGTTATAAACAGCCGGATTATGGCTCGCCGTAACCGCCATTCCGTAGGCCAGATTCTCCCTCTTCACCGCATACATAATAAGCGGCGTGGGAGAGCCCTTTCTTATAACACGGCAATGAATGCCCATGCCCGCCATAACCTCGGCAGCCCACATCGTGGCCTCCTCCGCAAGAAAACGCCTGTCATATCCGATGACGAAGCCGTTTTTGTCCGTCTTGTCATCCTTCATTTTCATTGCGACGGCATATGTCAGAAGCTGAACATTTGCCTTTGTGAAGTCATCACCTATTATCGCCCGCCAACCGCCTGTGCCGAATTTAATCATTTGCTTCCCCCATATGTTTATTCAATAATAGCACTATTTTTATCCCATCACAACCCGCACATCATGCGTTGTGCCCTTTTCCTGCACGGGAATTCTTTCAACCTCTTCTCCGTCAAGCTCAATCAGCTTAACTCCCTTTGAAACATGCCCGGGGTTTTCAACTGTTATATTAAACACTGCGCCCCGCCACTTTCTTGTCGCCGTGAAGCCCTGCCAGTCCTTTGGGATACACGGGTTTATTTCGAGAGAGTCAAAGCCCGGGGCAATTCCGAGAAGATAATGCGTGGCGGCAAAATATGCCCAGCCTCCGCTTCCCGTCATGAACGGATGATTAGCCTTGCCGAACAGCGCATGGTCTTTCCCCATAATAAACTGGCAGTATGTGTACGGCTCTGCCACACGCGTTTCAATCATGTCGTTCTGGTTCGCAGGCAAAAGTGCGTTATAGAACTTAAACGCCCTGTCGCCTCTTCCGAGCTCTGCCTCGGCGCACCATGCCCACGGGTTCGGGTGTGAGAATATCGAGCCGTTCTCCTTCACACCGGGATACACCCTTGTGACAAAGCCGATTTGCTCATCGGGCACAGTATAGGACGGTGCGTTAAGCATGAGGCCGTAATCCGTGTAGAGATACTCGTCAACGGCGTCCATCGCCTTAATCGCCTGCTCTTCGCTTGCAAGACCCGAAAGCACCGCCCATGTGTTGCTTTCCATGTGCACCTTGCCCTCTTCGTCTTTGTAAGAGCCTATCTTTCTGCCGTCTGCCGTTATCCCTCTGATGAACCAGCTGCCGTCCCAAAGCTCACGTGCGGAGGCCTCTTTAACAACCGCCGCCATCTTCTCATATTTTTCTATATCCTCATCATGCTTTGTAAAGCGCAGAATGTCAAGAAAATTCTGAATCGCCCAGTAATGCAGAAAGCTTACCATTGCGCTTTCGCCGCCGCCTAAATTGAGGCAGTCGTTCCAGTCTGCCCGCAAGCCCTTGCATATTCCGTGCTCTCCCACCTGCTCTGCGGAAAAGCCTAAGATTCTCTCAATATGCTCATACACCGTTCCCTCGCCCTCGTCGGCATAGGTAACTACCTCATCAAGAATCGAAACCTCGCCTGTCTCCTTGATATACTCCGCTATTGTCGCCACCAGCCACAGTGCGTCGTCAGAGCATGCGTCCTTTATGTCGTGAATTCTCTCATCTGCCGTCGGTTCGGGAATAACCGTGGGAGATTTGAACGGCTTCGGTGCCGCTGCTTTATCTGGGTCAAACCACTCCGGCTGGAATAAATGAAGCCCATAGCCTGAGCTTGTCAGCCCACGCAGCAATTCTATTATCCTCTGCCTGCATTTTTCCGGATTCGAATGAATCACAGTCATGGCGTCCTGCGCCGTGTCACGAAAGCCAAGCCCTGTTCTGCCGCCAACCTCGATGAACGAGGCAAAGCGAGAGAACATGATGTTCACTTCGGATTGATACAAATTCCATATATTAAGCGAGGTGTTCATATTTTCATTCGGCGTGCTCACCTGCTGCTGCGAAAGCTTTTCTTCCCAGAAATCCGCAAGGCTCTGAAAAGCTCTGTCCACGTTTTCCGCTTTGCTGTACTTTTCTCTGTATGGCCCGGCTTCTTCCAACCCACCTTGCCCAAGCATGAAGAAAAGCCTTGCATTTTCATTTGGTGCAAGCTTCAGCTTCTTCTGCAAAACCGCACAATGGTTCCCCGTCGTGCCGAAGCTGCCGCCGCATCTGCCTGTCTCAACCGCAACGGGATTATGCTCATCCCGGTAATCTCCGAGGAAGCAATCTCTTATTGTGTCAAAGCCATCAAGCGTGAAGCTCCCCGTAAACCATTGGTACCCGAATTCTTCATAGAAAAGGTCATACAGCACAACGCCGTCTTTATAATCTGAGCCGGATGCATAAAGGCTCATTTGGAAGTTCTGGTTATCCATATCTATGTGGTGGAATGAGAATTCGATGTATGAGTAAACAGAAAGATTCCTCTCTTTCCCGCTGTCATTTTTGAGGATGACATCCCACAGCTCCACCGGCTCGTCAAGCGGGATAAAAACAGTTTGCTCAGCCGATATGCCACTGTATTCACAGCTGTATCTGGAATATGAAAGCCCATGGCGGCACTCATACCTTGCCTCTTTCATGTCCTTCCCGACAGGCTGCCAGGAGATGCTCCAATAATCGCCGGTGTCGTCGTCTCTTATATAGACGAAATGCCCGGGCATATCTATCGGCGAATTCGGGCGAAACCTTGTTATGCGGTTAAATTGCGGCGACTTATAGAAAACATAGCCGCCTGCCGTCTGGCTCAAAACCGCACACATATCATTCACGCCTATATAATTTGTCCACGGCGAGGGCGTTCTGACATTGTCAATTACATATTCTCTTTTATCATTGTCGAAATATCCGTACCTCATAGTAAACCCTCCGGCTGTTTTATATGTATAATTATAAACCATGATTAAGCGCTATAAAATAGTTTTTCTTGTCAATAATTGCATTAACTTGCCTATTATCCTACTAACACTCTCTAAGATTCTTTTTTCAAGCATATTATAATAATATTTAGCACATTGCCTCATGTTATGAATGATTGCTATGTTTGACTTAATAAAATTCAAATGCAAATTAAGATTATTAAGATTTCCTTACATATTGCAGAAATGTCTTCTCAACTAAAAATCCCTGTGCTATAATCTGGGCACTTTACTAAGCTTGGAGGTATTACATGAAACATTGGAAAAGAAACACCACTGCTTTTTTATTGGGGCAGGCTGTTTCAATTTTAGGCTCGTCACTTGTTCAGTTTGCAATAACATGGCACATCACCCTTACAACAAAAAGCGGCGTTTTGCTGATGCTGTCAATGCTGGTGGGCTTTGTCCCGCTCTTCCTTCTCAGCCCTTTTGCGGGTGTATGGGCTGACAGATATGACCGAAAAAAGCTCATAATAATTGCCGACGCCGGCATAGCAATCGCAACGCTTATCCTTGCATTTCTCTTCATGGGCGGGGTGCAGGAAATCTGGCTGCTGCTCATCGTAATGGCGGTTCGGGCATTCGGCTCTGCCGTGCAGATGCCCTGCGTCAACGCAATTCTGCCGGACATCGTCCCTGACGAGCAACTGACCCGCATGAACGGGCTCAGCGGCAGCGTGCAATCGCTGATAACCCTGATTTCACCCATGCTTGCAGGTGCGCTCATGGCCTTTGCTCCGCTTCACATCATTTTCTTCATCGACGTTGCTACGGCTGCCGTTGCCGTGATAATCATGTTCACCTTGGTCAGGGTTCCGCACACGCCCAAGGAGAAAAAGAAAAACGCCTATTTCAAAGAGATGAAAGAGGGCTTTCAATATATTTGGAAAACACCGTTTATCAAAATCACAATGCTTGTCTGTACGGGCTTATGGTTCTGCCTGGGTGTCATCTTTCTGATGGGCCTTCAGGTTGCCAGAAATTACGGCGGAGAGGTCTGGCAGCTGTCTGTGGTTGAGATGGCTTTCGCAGGCGGAATGCTGGCGGGCGGAATCCTGATTTCCCTCTGGGGCGGCATCAAAAACAAGGTTCTCATGATTGGCGCAGGGTTTCTCTTTCTGGGTGCCAGCACTGTCGCATTGGGCTTCAAAATGCCTTTTGCCGCATATGCGTCGATTATGGCCTTCATAGGAATCCTCCTGCCTGTCTTCAACACACCCGCAATCACGCTTCTCCAGCAAAACGGAGACCCGAAATACATCGGGCGGGTATTCAGCATATTCACAATGCTTAACACGGGCCTCCAGCCGCTCGGCTCGGCGATTTTCGGTCCGCTGGCCGACGTCATACCGATTGAAAACCTACTGTTCATCTCCGGCGGCGGCATAATCCTCACCGCCATCATTTTCCTGTCCTTCAAGAAGAAACTTGACGCAGATATAGCAAGGACGGGTAAACTGAGAGCTATGGAGGTCGCCGAGGCGGAAAAAGCACAGCAGGAGGCGGCTGTGAACAACCGGGCATTCCTTAATGCCTGCGGGACAAAAGCAGAACACCCTGTCAACACCAAATGTGTATGACCGGGTGTTTTATTTATTCAAACATTTCGGCATGCGAGCCGATGTTAAAAAGATAGAGTATCATATATCTCTCTCTTTTTTCATATATGAGAAGCCAATCAGCACTTCCTCCTATGTGACATTCACGAAATTTTTGAAGCCTGCCACTCAGCTTATGGTCTCGCCATTCAGAAGGAAGGGGAACATCACATGCCAATTGCTCAATTCCCCACTTTAATATAGCCATATCTAAGCCTTGCCTTACAGCAAGCTTACGTCCTTTTCTGAACCGGCGGCTTTCAAACGGCTTATATTTTTCAGTCATTTATGGCATCCTCTTTATCCCACTGTGCAAACATATCCTCCGTGCTTTCATACACTTTCGCAGCACCACTCTCTATGGCAGCATAATCTTTTTCCGCTTCAGTAAGAAGTTTTTCTTCAAATGCCGGAGAAAACCCATTATCAGTTAACTTCGTTGAGGAAAGCTCAAAAGGAAGCTTGCGCTTGAGATATATTTGATTAAGCGTTAGATTAAACACATCACTGAAGGAGAGCCCTATTGCAGCAAGAATAGGTTCAACATTTGCCTTTATTTCGGGGTTTACTCTAATGTGCATACCACTTGAACGTGTTGATTCTGACATGATAATCACCTCAATTGTATTGTACACAAAACGACCGCAAATGTCAATTATCTATATAAATAACCCCTGATATATAATCAGGGGCTATTTATATGTGGTATCGTATTATTTATAATCCTTCATAAATACACCGTGCGCTTCAATCAGCTCGTCGCACATGCTGACAATGTCATCGATGGAAAGCTCGGCCGCCGTGTGCGGGTCAAGCATTGCCGCACGGTAGATGTCTTCCCTGTTCTTCGTCACTGCCGCTTCAATCGTCATGAGCTGAACGTTGACGTTCGTCATGTTCATCGCCGCAAGCTGAACAGGCAGTCTGCCTACATGCGTCGGGTGAATTCCCATGCCGTCAACCAGACACGGAACCTCAACACAGGCGTCTGCAGGAAGATTATCTATGCAACCCGCATTCAGCACATTTCCGCCGATTTTATACGGCTCACCCGTCACAACAGCTTCCATGATATGCGAAGCATATTCGTGTGAGCGCTCATGCGTAATCTTGCCGTCTGCAAGGATTTCGTCCCTCTCCTTCTCCCAACCCGCAATTTGATTAACGCATCTCCTCGGATACTCGTCAAGCGGGATATTATATCTCTCAATCAGCTCGGGATACTTTGCCTTGATAAAGAAGGGGTTATACTCCGCATTGTGCTCACTCGATTCTGTGCAGTAATAGCCGAGGCGGCGGATATATTCCGTCCTCACGGCGTCCAAGAACCTGCCGTCCTTAAACGCAAACATTTGAGAGTCTTTAATCTCGCCGTCATTTATCATTTTCTGCAAATCGCCCGAGATATTCGCCTCAAGAAGACATATCGCACGCCTCTTAACTTCGGGATAGATGTCATTGCCATGGCTGTCATACAGCTCTAAAAGCCACGCCATATGGTTGATTCCGGCAATTGTCTCGCGTCTGCCGGGAAGCTTATCCTCCATGCCCACGGCTTTCATAAGCATTTCGGAGCATACCTGCACGCTGTGGCAAAGCCCGACTGTCTTCACATTTGTATATCTCTGCATATAGCCCGTGAGGATAGACATAGGGTTTGTATAGTTCAAAAACCATGCATTCGGGCAAACCTCTTCCATATCTGCGGCGAAATCTCTGAGCACGGGGATTGTCCTCAGCCCCCTCATTATTCCGCCGATTCCGAGGGTGTCGGAGATAGTCTGGCGCAGGCCGTATTTCTTCGGCACTTCAAAGTCGATAATCGTGCATGGGTCATATAGGCCCACCTGAATGGCGTTCACGACGAAATCTGCGCCACGCAGCGCTTCTTTACGGTTCTCAACGCCAAGATAGGTTTTGATTGTCGCCTTGCCGCCGTTCACATTTTTGTTTATGGCAGAGAGGATTATTTCAGAATCCTTTAATCTGCCGCCGTCGATGTCATAAAGCGCAATTTCGCTCTCGCTCAAAACCGGCGAGCACATGCAGTCTCCCAATACATTTCGTGCAAAAACCGTGCTACCTGCACCCATAAAAGTAATCTTTGCCATTATTATCCTCCCGTAACCAGTTAAATAAATCTTTTTAGCGCACACAGTATATCACAGTTAATTGCCGTTTACAACGCATATCCCGAATAAAAATCAATTTCTTTCTCTGCTTTCCGATTGCCCGATTAAAAACAACTTTGTTATTTCTCCGCTGTTATATGGAGGTGATTATTCATGGACGGCACAATAATCGTGGCAATTATTTCTGCCATAGGCACGGCGCTCGGCTCTGCGGCTGCCATTGCGGTTAATTCAAGCCTGACAAGATGGCGTCTTCTGCAGCTTGAGAAAAAGGTTGAGAAGCACAATTCCATTGTTGAGCGAATCAGCCTGGCAGAGCACGACATAGAAAGCATAAAGGAAGAAATTGCAGTTTTGAGCGAAAGGGAGGCAAGCTGATGAAAAACAAAATTTCCGCAGGCACTGCCATACGCACGGTGTGCCTGCTTCTGGCATTGGTGAATCAGGTTCTTTCAATCAAGGGGATTTCACCCCTGCCCATCAAAGATGCTGAGGTTGAGCTTTTTATCTCCACCGCCGCAACTGTCATAACGGCGGTTGCTGCCTGGTGGAAGAATAACAGCTTCTCCGAAGAGGCAATTGAAGCTGACAAAACCATGCACAGGCTGAAGGGAGAAAAAAATGCAGGTTGACAGAGTTATAGCAACAGCCGGTGCTGAGATCGGTGCAACAGGCGGCAACAAATATGTCGAGCGGTATAACAGGCTGACAAATGCGGGGATTCCGCTTTCAAGCGCATGGTGTGCCTGCTTCATAACATGGGTTATGGATGAGGCAGGTGTTCCGGCAGACAGCGTTAAGCCGTTTTGCAGCTGCTCTGCCGAGGTCAGATGGTTCAAAGAGGAAAAGCGTTGGAAGGGCCCGAAGGATACCCCTGTAAGAGGTGATATAATCTTTTTCGATTACGACGGCATACCCGACGGCGACCATGTCGGCATCGTTGAATATGTGAAAGACGGCAGAATTCATACGATTGAGGGCAACACAGGCAATAAATGTGCACGCAGAGATTATAAAATCGGCAGCAGTGAAATCCACGGCTTCGGCTCTCCTGTTTATGCCGATGAAGCGGAAAATATCTTTTCATACAAAATTTTTCTCGATTATATGAAGAGATATGAAGCCGAGCTGCGTGAGAAGAAGGTCAGCGGCTGGGCGGCTGAAAGTTGGGCAAGATTGTGCGGTGAAAACATATTTGACGGCAGCATGCCGCGCACCCCCTTGACGCGCGAGCAGGCGGCAGTGATAATTTGCAGGTTGAATAATCTGAAAATTTAAGTTATAATATATTTAGCTTATCAAAGAAAGGAGTTTGCTATGAGATTATCAGATTTGCCCGAAGACACAAAGGCTGATTTACGTGCTTTTTATAAGTCACATAGGCTGTGAAGAAATAAGGAAGATATTTGACGGTGCGGTTCAAAACAAAAAAGAGGGGGTTAATTATGGACAGTTTATTCGTAAAGCTTAAATCGGTAAATGACAAAACCATGCTGGAGGGGTCGGCACGTGAGAACAAGCCGTTTAACATTGATTATTTCCCTCCGATAGGCGACGGAAACGGCTACACTTCACTTGAGCTCGTCATGTTTGCACTCGGCTCATGCCTTTCCACCACGCTTATAACCTTACTGCGTTACAGAATGAAGAAAACCGTTAAGAGCATAGACACAGAGATGACAGGCTGTGCCGGAGACGAGCACCCGAAAAAGCTCGACGTAATAAACATTTCTTTCCTCATCAAGGCAGAAGATTTGACCGAAGCAGAAGTAAACAAGGCGCTTAAAGCGTCAGAGGAGGGCATCTGCCCTGTCTGGGCCATGCTGAAAGGGAATGTAACCATCAACGTTGACTTTGAAATTGCATAAAACATAGCATTATCCCCTTGCAAATAAAACCGTAATCCCATATACTTTATATATGTAGGTATTTGAGGTGCGGTTTTTTTGGAAGGGGAGTATTATTGTGAAAAAAGGTTTAAGAAAAGTTTTATCAATTGTTTTAACGCTCATTATCATTATCGCCGGCGTTCCGGTCGGGTCTTTTGCAGAGGGCACAGACGACGCCCCCACGCTGCGAACCGTTTCGGGCGGCTCTTCCGCCGAATCGGTCGGCAGTGAAGCCGCAGATGTACCGGAGTCTTCCGGTGTGTCACTGTCTGTGGATGATTCCGTGAAGGATACTGCTTCAAGCATTCCTCCCGATGCGGAATATTCAGACTCAAGCGTTATAGTCAAGCTGCGCACATCGGGCAAGAACCTTGCGAGCTTCTCCGGCACAGATGAGGATAAGCTTGATTTCTTCCGTGATTGCGGCGTGAGCGTTTCGGAATCTAAAACGCTGATGGAGCTTCCCTCACAGGGCAGCCCCAATTTGAAGTCGTATAAGCCCTCGGCAGAACTGCTGTCACTCAAGCTTGATGTTCCCGGCAGACAGAATGTTTTGGATACCATCAAGGCTTTAGAGGCTCTTCCCGAGGTAGAATATGCCGAGCCGAATTATTACAAAAAGCTGCTGAAAACTCCGAACGACCCACTCTACACCGATTCCAGCAACTACCTCCACAACCTCAAGGAGATAAGCGCCCCTGCGGCATGGGATACCACTACGGGCAGCAGCTCAATTGTTGTTGCAGTAATTGACACAGGAGTTGATTACAACCATCCTGACCTCAAAGACAATCTTTGGACGAACCCCGGCGAAATCCCGAACAACGGCAAAGACGACGACAACAACGGCTATGTCGATGATGTCCACGGCTGGAATTTTGCCACAGGCAGCCCGAATTTTGCCGACTTGGACGGACACGGCACGCATTGCGCCGGAACCATAGGTGCGGTCGGCAACAACGGCGTCGGCGTCACCGGCGTATGCTGGGATGTTTCGGTTATGGGATTGTGCCTTATGCTGCCTGACGGTCGTTTGTCGACCGACGCAGAGATTGAAGCTATAGCCTATGCGGAAAAAATGGGTGCCCATATTTCCAGCAACAGCTACGGCTCTTATCAGTATGACAGAGCTGAAGATGATGCCATTGCGGCAATCACCCATCTGTTTGTGGCCGCCGCAGGCAATGAAGGAACCAATGACGACGTTACGCCTATTTATCCCGCAAACCTGGATTACGATCATGTCGTCTCCGTTGCGGCGACAGCCCCCAATGGTTCGCTGTCTGTTTTCAATTCAGACCCATATAATTATGGGGCATCAAATTATGGCCGAACGACGGTCGATGTTGCCGCACCCGGTTCGAATATTTGGAGCACATATCCCACAGCCTTAACTCCTTCAGATAACCTCCCTTATGCCGGCATGCAAGGCACATCAATGGCGACGCCGTGCGTTGCGGGTGCAGCCGCACTTGTGCTTTCAAAATATCCCAATCTGACCCCGGTTGAGTTAAAAAATTTATTCATCGCCTCTAGCGATAAGATTTCCGCACTCAGCGGCAAGGTTGTCAGCAACGGGCGCATCAACGTGAACGCTGCGCTTTCCATGGCAGGCACCGGGGAAATTCCGGGCGACCCCGATGACCCGGGTGAAAATGTTTTCTATGGCGGCGACCCCGTCTATAAAACCGGAGAGGTTGCACTGAGCCCGTATAAGGTTTGGTATGAGGACGGATACCTCTATGCCGATATGTATATAACCAACGGGCGCACCACTGATGTATTCGACATTGAAGTTACAAATCTCAAGCTTTCCAATTCTGCGGGAGTACTTGCCGAGGCACCGTTCCAGCCTTTGACGGGTGCTGTGATAGAACCGAACACCTATGAGGTATGGACCTTCAGGTACAGCGGGTCTTCAATAAAACAGCGAAACGGTGACCTCACAGGTTCATTGGACTATTCTTATACCGTCACATATTACTATGAAACCTCTGCCTCGCCTTTCCCCGACGTCAGACCGAACGATTGGTTCTATGACGAGGTGCTTTATGTCAGCGAGAACGGCTTAATGAACGGCTCAAACGGCAGATTCAACCCGAACGGTTCGATGACACGTGCAATGTTTGTGCAGGTTCTTGCAAACAATACACTGAATTATAACGGTCAGTCCGGTTATTCCGGTTTTTCGGATGTGCCTTACGGCAACTGGGCGTCAGGCCCGGTATACTGGGCAAGCACGTATGGTATAGTTGAAGGTACAAGCCCCACAACCTTCTCGCCGAACAGGTCTGTCACAAGGGCGCAAATGGTCACGATGCTCTACCGTTACGCTGACGCCTGCGGAATAAGCACCTCATACAGCGGAACCTCACATCTCAATTATCCCGATTGGCGCAGCGTTCCGAGTTATGCCACCACAGCCTTTGCGTGGGCGATTAACAAGGGTGTTATCAACGGCTCAAACGGCAGATTGAACCCCGGCGGCACTGCAAGAAGGGCTGAGGTTGCGGCAATGTTCTATCAGGCAAGGAATGTTATCTCGAAAAGCAATGTCTCGGGCTCGCCCAAGCCCAATCAGCCCGGTGCACAAGAATATGTAGAAGGCGTTCGCAAAACCTTTGGGCAGTTGAAGTCCCTTTACGGCCTCGCTACTTATCTCGGCACCGATGATGACGGCTATGGCAGCTACTATGATTTTTACTCGTTTGCCGGTCTTCCGGGCGCAGAGTATATGTTCTATATCGGCACAGATCCTTATGACCTTGTGAAGGACAGTCAAAGGCCCACCAATGTATACGGCCGTCTGGATCTCCTTGCCCCTGATTTGGTCGGCTTGCGGATAACCGATTATAACCAGTATGAAACCTACAATTATCAAGGCGGCATGTTTTATTACTCGTGGTCCGCTTCAACGCAGTTGTATTCCTTCACCTATAAGAAAAATGACTATGAATACTTCATTTCCGTCAGAGGGCAGGATGAACGTCTGCCCGCCGGCATAATCATAAATGTCTCATATCCGCCGGACGGAATTTAATCGCAAAAAGAAGCCCCCTTCAATGAAGGGGGTTTTGCATTGAAATCATTTGCTCTCTTCTATTTCACGCATGCCGGCAATCACCTCTTCGTCTGTCAGTTCGTCAAGCCACTCACTGCGCTCTTTAGTATAATCGCCGTTACCCATGCTAAATAAACGAATAAATCTTATAGCACCGGCATTACCAAGCCTCTCCTTCAGGGCTTCCATGCCCGCTTTGCGAACCACAAAAGGGTCATGCATATTGATTTCTTTTTGATTATTCATCATATTGTTACCTCCATAAACCATTTCACCGGGTTCTCTACTCTGACTTTTGCATCTGTTCTCTCTGCCTGCTTAATGAATCTATCATCAGTGGTAAGAAGAATATCTGCCCTTACTTTTTCCGCAAGAGCTAAATGATAGCTGTCCAAGACCTTTACTCCCTCCGCTTGAAATTTGTGAGCTCTGTATATCGTTTCTTTATTCATCATAATGTATTCAATACTTGAAGAGAGCAACCCCATTATCCCATCATATTTATCCTCATCACTCGATTTTGACAGTTCAAAATCTATTGCGTTGCTTGATTGCAGTATCCATTCGCCGGCGTCACAACGAGAAATAATGTGCAGCACAGCTTCCGCTTCTAAATATATGCGCTCCTGTGACAAATCATCAAACGGACGATTCAGGCAACACACATCCATGTAAATTCTCAACCAATCACCCTCTTCATTATATGCAGTTTTCTGACTTAAATCAAGCTTCATCTAAAACAACCCCTCCTAACACCAAATTGCGGAATCAGGAGGGGATTTATTCATCTTACCATCTGAGAATCGGGAAGCCGTTGGAATCTTTGTACGAGCCGGTTGCGATAAGAATTATATCCACAAGCACCCCTATACCAAACAAGCCGCCTGTGAAAATGTAAAGAATGCCTGTTCCTATTTTTCCCGTATAGAAGCGGTGAACACCGATATAACCAAGGAAAACGCAGAGCAGCAGTGCCACAAGCCTGCTCTTATAGCTCACAGGATATCCTGCGCTATAGTAGTTATTCACGACATTCGGCGGAACATTTCCCTGTGCTGCGCCATACTGATTTTGATACTGACCTCCGTATTGATACTGGTTTGAGTAATAATTCTGCTCAGGTGCTGTATATGAACGCTGGCTCGGCGGGGCTTGATAATAGCTCTGCTGTGTGAGCGGCGTTCCGCAATTGGGGCAATAAGCACAGCCCTCAGATTCTGCTTTGCAATTTGGACAAATCATATTTTCCTCCCAAAAGTTGTTTTCTTCTCTGGATATATCCTATCACTGAAACAAGCGGCGCACAAGACTTTTGCGCCCTCTTAAAGACTTTTGTAAGGAGTTTGATATGTGACGGTAATAATATGCTTTTATGGCGGATTTCATCTCTGTATGCTATAATTAACAAAATGTCTCTTCAAGGGGGAAATTATGCGAAAATTGCTTTCTGTTTTACTTATTGCCTCGCTTATCTTCACGGTGACATCCTGCACTGAGCCAGATGAGGAGCTTCTCTCTTCTGCCCTCGAAAGCGCAGAAGAAGCTTCCCCTGCTTCAAAGGCAGTGATACCCCCGCTTCCTACGCCTCAGGTCACTATTTCACCCGAGGAACGGGAAGCGCCTGAAGTGAATTCAATTCTTGACGGCATGACGCTTGAAGAGATGATTTCACAGATGTTCATCCTGCGCTTCAGTGGCGCAAACGGATATTTCAACTCTGCCGACGATGAGGAGATGATTTCCTTTGTGCAGAGAAATATGCCCGGCGGCTACACGCTTTTCACCGACAATATCACCACTGTTGAGCAGACAAGGGCTATGGTGGACGCAATTGTTGCCAACTCTGCCACTCCTCCGTTTATCTCAATTGATGAAGAGGGCGGTTCCGTAAGCCGCCTTGCAAGTGCGGGGTTAGACGGCTACACCCCTCAGCCTGCGGCGGCGGAAATAGGCGAAAGCGGTGACCCGGAAGCGGCTTATGCAGTTGCAAGCACTATCGGTGCGGCGCTCAAGGAAATCGGTGTAAATGTGGATTTTGCCCCCGACGCTGATGTGCTCACAAACCTCGACAACACTGTTATCGGGGACAGAAGCTTTGGCAGTGACCCTGCTCTCGTCGCAGACATGACCTCACGCTTTATTGACGGGCTTCACGAAAACGGCATAATGACTGCGCCCAAGCATTTTCCCGGCCACGGCGGAACCTCGGGAGATTCTCACGACGGCTCAGTCTACATTGATTATGACAGAGAGCATCTTGAAAGCATTGAGTACGCGCCTTTCAAGCGTGCGATTTCCGAGGGCACAGAATTCATCTTGGTCGGACATATCCTTGCGCCGAATGCCGATGACAGTGGTCTGCCCGCCTCTCTGTCACCCTATTTTCTAACTGACGTGCTCAGAAATGAGCTTGCATATGACGGCATAATAATCACCGACGCAATGGATATGGGCGCTGTGGCGGAGAATTACGCCCCTGGCGAGGCAAGCGTTCTTGCAATAAAGGCCGGCATTGATATTGTTCTCATTCCCGACGACTACGCCGCCGCTTTAGACGCCGTTATGGCGGCCGTGGACAGCGGCGAGATTACAAAAGAGAGAATCAGAGCCTCTGCATACCGCATTATGCTGACAAAGCATCGTGCCGGAATGCTCGGCGAGCTGCTCAGCTTTTGAGTTTTTCCTCTTTTCATGCTAAAATATCAGTATATCAATCTTAATTTCGAGACAGGGAGGCGTTAATATAAAGAGCATTTTCGGTAAAAAGGATACAGTAATTGTCACTGATGTACGTTATCGCATGAGCCTCCCGATAATCCGCTCACTCGGAAAGGCAGGCAAGAATATAATATGCACTGAGCCCGATGACACTCCGAAAAAAGCCGCCATCGGTGCTTATTCAAAATATGCGTCAGCATTTGAGAGAACGCCTTCGCCCACTGATGAAAGTGCCTTTGTAGACCGACTTTCGGAGATTGCGAGTGGTGAATTCCCCGTGCTTATGCCCGTCGGGATTGAAAGCCTGCTGACGATATGCAGGCATCAGGATAAGGTGCGGGAATTTGCAAAAATCGCAGTGCCATCATATGAGATGATTAAGCTTGCAAATGACAAAAATGAGCTTCTAAGCCATGCGGAGAAAATCGGCATACCCTGCCCCAACACCACCTCTCTCACCGACGGCGAAAGCATTGAAGACCTCGCCGAACGAGTGGTATTCCCTGCTGTGATAAAGTACAGAGAAGGCGAGCTTCTTCATATAAGCGCAGAGGAAAGATATGTCATCGTACGTGACAAGCCCTCATTTATTGAAAAATACACGGCAATGCACGAAAAGCAGGAAAGCCCCATTGTGCAGGAATATGTCGAGGGTGAAGGCTTCGGCGTTTCCGCCGTATTTGATACAAATCATAACCCCATCAAAGTCTTCTGCCACAGGCGCCTGCGTGAGTATCCCATTAGCGGCGGCCCTTCAAGCCTGTGTGAAAGCTTTTGGGACAGCACGCTTGTCAAATATGCCACTGACCTTCTTCGCTCACTTGATTGGGTCGGTGTGGCAATGGTGGAATTCAAGGGCAAGGATGACAGTTATAAGCTGATGGAAATTAACCCCCGCTTTTGGGGCAGCGTTGCACTTGCCCCTCTTTCAGGCTGCGATATTTCCGGTGCCCTGTACGACGCCGCAATCGGCAAGACAGCAGAAATCTCATCTGAACCGAAATGCGATTACAAGCTTGGCGTTAAAATGCGTTTCTTTTTCCAGGATATATTAGCTGTTTTGGCGGGGCTTAAGAACAAAAGACCCGTCACCTCCGGTGACACCCTCTTTGTAGATGAGGGTAAAAAAAATAATTCTCTTGAGCCCTCTTTTGTAAAGAGGGTGGATACAAAAGCATTCGGAAGAATGGATTTGCAGACGGGTGTTTTCAAAAACCTCAAGGCTTTCTTCAGCCTTTTCAATCTCAGAATAAAGGGCGGTGTTTTCTCAATTTCAGACCTCGCACCGTGTTTCAGATATTTAGTGAATGTAATCAGAAAGGCGGGAAACAATGCTCATTAAGCTTGATATGCATGTGCACAGCGAGAATTCATTTGACAGCGACGCAAAGCTTTCGGATATTCTCTGCGAAGCAAAGAAAAAGGGGCTTTCGGGTGTTGCAATTACAGACCATGACTTCTTTATGCAACATGAAATTCCCGAAGAGTTTGCCGACATGATTATTATCCCCGCATGCGAATATTCGACAGATATGGGACATACTCTCGTCTATTTCCTTTCAGGTGACATAGCAAAAAACTTGAAAAGAGATGTACACGGCAGGGTTTCATTTAACTTGCTTTGTGAGCGTGCTCACGAGAATGATGCTCTTGTTTTCCTGGCTCATCCGTTTGCGCCTTATTTTGAACGACCTGAAAGCGTTTACAGAAATGCAGACGGCTTTGAAGCATATAATGCACGCATTGAGCACAGCAGAACAGACAAGCCAAATGAAAAGGCACAGAGTCTTGTCATCGAATATAATAGAGCTTTCTCTGCAGGAAGTGACGCACATTCCCCCGAGGAAGTGGGTTTTGCCTATTGGCAGGCTGAGGTAGACGACAGCGCCGATATTATGGCTGAGATAAAAGCCGCATTGAAAAGCGGAGGCGGGGAAATCTTCGGCGGCAAAGCGTCGCCAACCTTTAGAGTGAAAAGCCAGAGGCTTCGAATGAAAGCCCGGGGCATTAAATTTCCGTCCATACGCCTGCTGCCAAGGCGATTGCGGGCTTTTATGCACAGGAATTCTGTGTCAAAACCGGAAAAAATCAACTTCATGAAGGATGAATGATTATGTTTATATATGACTTGGGCAGAAAGGTTAAGCATAGAATACGTGAGAGGCAAAAAAGGATGGCGGGGCTTTATTTAAGTCCTGTCAGACGTATTGAGCGTGTTGCGCCCCCGTCCTCCGGGCTTTTCGTCGCCATGACCTTTGATGACGGCCCGACGGTTATGCCGAGCAATCCGAAGCACTCTGACAAAGGGCTTACTGATGATATTCTCGACACTTTAGAGCAACACGGTGCTCACGGCACGTTTGATGTAATCGGCACGACTGAGGACAATTACCCCGACACGGCCGGCCCTGTCGGAGCCTTCACATGGGGCGGCATCACATATGACCATTATCCCGATTTCGGCAAGGATAACTTGGCAGGCGTGAAAAATCAGCCTCAGCTTGTCAGAAGAATCCTTGACGGCGGGCACGAGATAACAAGCCACACTTACAGGCATATTCTCTTCGGGCAAAATCGCCTTATTTACGGAAAGCGCAAATTTCACCCCGACATTCACAGTGTTATAGAGGATTTGCAGCAGCTTGATAATATGATGAAGCGTGATTATAGCTATAATGTAAATTTATCCCGCCCGCCGCACTATATAGATAAAACCTGTGACGGTCACGATGCATATGACGCCTACCGATACATGAATTATCAATACATGGCGGCAAGCTTTGACGGCGGCGGCTGGCAGGTAAGCGGAGACTACAAAAAAGATGTCACAGCAATGATTTCACCGATGAAGAAGCTTTTAGCTGCTGAGCCCGCTGCCCTCAACGGTCAGATTATTTTCCAGAAAGACGGCTGCAATATGTCGAAGGAAACACCTATCGCCGATGCGCTTGGGGTGCAATTGGAGCTTCTGAGTGAAGCGGGATACAGAGTAATAACCGTCTCTGAGCTTCTTGCGATGTCACCGTTTGGGGATGTTTCCGACGCTGATTCGTCATTTGAACCCGCACGAAAGCTTTTGCAGGCGGGACACTGCGTGGCGCATAAGAATAATACCTTGCAGCCTGACAAAGAGCTCACTTTCGGGGAGCTCATCATGATGACGGCAAACCCTGCTGAGCTTCTTGCGGCTTACAAAAGCTATGTTGATTCAAATTTCACAGTTTCCGAAAAAGAGAAAACAATTTCCTCCGCATGGAGAATAAAGAGCAGCCACCCTTATTTTCATGCGCTCGTTCTGGCGGTGAAGGCAGGGATTCTGAAAGCTGATAACCCCGACAAAGCAAGCTTAAACACGCCTGTTTCAGCATGTATGTTTAATGCATTTTGTTCTAATCTGAACATTAGCGGCACTGTTCATGTTCACGCAGACAGCGCCTTAAAAAAGCGCCATGTTTTGCCCGTATTGGCAGAACTTCTTCTGGAATAATCATTTAATATTTTCCCTCTTGACAAGCGAACAAATGTTTGCTAAAATAGCATTACATTTTACTGCTCAGAGAGGGAATTTTATGAAATATGAATGGTTAGATGCGTTTTGTCTTTCACAGACAGGTGCGACCAAGGATTTCAAAGAAGAGTGGAATGCCACTCGGTATATGGTCGGCGGGAAGATGTTTGCCATGCAGGGCGGCGACAAAGATGGAATCCCCATCATCACGTTGAAGCTTGAGCCAATGAACGGAGAGCAGCTGCGCTCACAGTACAAGGATATTACTCCCGGCTACTATATGAACAAGGTACACTGGAATTCTCTCTATCTTGACGGAGATGTGCCTGATGATGTCCTTAAAAATATGGTAGTTGAATCGCATGGCTTAATTTTCAATTCTCTCAGCAGAAAACTTCAGGCGGAAATAAAGGAGGCTTCAAAATGATTGAATCAAGATGCGGCATCGTGTGCAGCGAATGCAGCTATAAAGAAAAAATGAACTGTGCAGGCTGTGTTAATATCGCAAAGCCCTTCTGGGCGGCGACAGCAGAGGAGAACTGCCCTGTAAAATCCTGCTGTGAAGGCAAAGACCTTGACAATTGCGGATTTTGTGCTGACTTTCCTTGTGAGATGCTCAATCAGTTTTCTTATGATAAAGAGCAGGGCGATGACGGTAAGCGTATCCGGCAATGCAAGATTTGGGCTTCGCTCGATTGACTTAAAATAAAGAAGGCGTCCATCACATGCAGAACTTGTGACAGACGCCTTTTTTATATGCTCTCATGCTTTCAAATTGAAATACTGCTCTAAAATATCGCTTGCCTTTGATTCGGGGAATTCTTCTCTCCTTACTATCTTCCCCTGCGCATAAATCGTAAACACATTATCTATATATGTCAGGCTCTCTTCACCACGAAAAATTCCGATCTTGCGTATTGTCGAAAAAGCAGATTCCGGATGCTTCTCGCAGAAGAAAGAGGGCTGGATAAAATCTCTTGAAAGCCACGGCTCTTCTGTGAAGCCATAGATATTCTTCCAATCCTTGCCGTTTTCCTTTTGCTGCTCTATCCAGCCGTAAAAATCATCACGGACATAACGGTATTCGCAAAGCCCGTCAGACTGCACCTCTCCCTCGGCAAAATGCAGTGCCTTCCTTGGAGATTCACCGTAAACGCCGACATCTGATATAAACACGCCGTCGTCTGCTTCAACCCGCAGCACCCTGTGCCGCCTATCTGAAATGCCCACCTCGCCGATGATGAAGCGGCCGCAGTATTGCGTTACTTCGAAACCAAGCCCCTGCAAAGCGGCCAGCAGCAGCCCGTTTTGCTCAAAGCAATAACCGCCTCTCTTGCGTGTGACCATCTTATCATAAAGATAATCCTCATCAAGTGACAGCGGGATTCCTGCAAGAATATCCAAATTCTCATAAGGGATATGCTCAAGATGCGCTTTTTGAATGCCGCTCAGAGTTTCGCTTGTGCGGTCTGTCGGGCCGGTATATTCGATTCTTTCAAAGTATTTTTTGAGCTTTTCTTCTGAAAATGCCATAATTCCTCCGACTCAGATGATATTTTCAATAGTATAACCAAAATTGAAGTTTTAATCAAGGCGTAATCAAATTGTAATTTGTGTTACCGTTTCGTTGCTTGCAAATTCAGCCTGTCGCTAATATACTGTAGCCAAAGAGGTGATAAGATGAAAAAGACATTGATTATTTTGCTCACGTTAATTCTGGTGATATCCTCACCCCTTGCCGCATCGGCAAATTCGGCAGAGCCGCCGAGCTTCACTGTGATTATGAAATCTGCCCCGCTCAATTTAGAGGCCGAGGTCATCAGCGGCAATGTCGAAATGATTCATCGAGTTGATAAATTCGGCGAATCATATTTTCAGCTGTACCTCTCTCATTTTTACAACGACAGCGGCAGCCCCGTTGGACGCAGGCTGAATGACGACCTTGAAATCAACTTCCATAATGATGTGGAAGAATCAACCTTTCTCATTAAGCTTTCCGATTACGGCACATATACCGGCACGCTTACCTTTGATTTCAAGACAGGCGAAATCCACAACGGCAAGCTGCTTTCACGCACAATCTTCTTAATCGCCGTTCGTGTTCTTCTCACCTTGCTTATTGAAGGACTCGTTCTTTTCCTCTTCCGCTTCAGGCAGAAGCGCACATGGCTAATTTTCATTCTTATGAATCTCATCACACAGGGTGCGCTGAATATCCTTTTAACGAAATTTGCTTTTGAAGGATATTTCGCCTATGCTCTGTTCTTCATCGGCATTATCGAGCTGTTCATATTCGGCTTTGAAACCCTAATTTTTGCACTCACCGTGAAAGAGAGAAAGCTTTGGCAAAGGATGATTTTTGTGCTTTCCGCAAATATTGCAAGTTGGATTCTCGGCGGAATACTAATTACATATTTCCCCGTGTAGATTGCAAAATCAAAACCACCACTTGAAGTGGTGGTATGCACAAGCCCTAAAAGGGCATGGTACCGGCTCACCTCTCAAGAGGTATTGAAATGCTGTCTATTGCAT
>QMCE01000627.1_pt1 | contig 27264 bp, 8 predicted proteins | sample 1821851 | NCBI WGS metagenome assembly QMCE01 (sample SAMN09453174, study PRJNA476694) | Termite gut metagenome, whole genome shotgun sequencing project. | isolation source: worker | host: Odontotermes sp. | place: South Africa:Pretoria | collected 2016-01-28 | reverse complement strand
TCGCCCCACTACTTCCTCATTTCACGGCGTGTCATAAAGTCTCTCACCCACTGCCATGCGAGCATGGCGTGGATTCGGACTTTTGACACTGTAACCATCAAATATTACCGGGCATACCAGTCCATGTATCCCGAACCATCTGTAAAGTGTGCGTTTCGCCATGCCATTGACGATTGTAGGGGGGAGCGTGAGCCGGAATCTGTCTGCTGAGGGACTTTTGGGCGCGTTGGTGCCAGCGCTTGGTAGTTTCAAGCGCGGCATCCACTACGTGCCCAATTGAGCGCAAGCGGTCCCGAAGCGGACAAATTCCGGGCACGTTCCAAAAACCAACGGATTGAAGGCGACTTCCCTAGAACAGGGTATAGTCAATAAACCAAGCCAGTAAACCAAGGCATAAACCAAAGACATAGACAAGAGGCATAGGCCGGGCCGAAAACCCGGCCATTTTTATATTGTAATCTTCCAAACAATGGCGTATAATACTTGCTAAGGCAAAACAGGAGGCAAACATGTGGAAGTTTAGCAAGAAGAATAAGGACGGCGGGGAGTCGGAGGGCGGCGTCTACCTTTTGGTAGGGTTGGGCAATCCGACTGAGAAGTATGCGGCGACGAGGCACAACATAGGGTTTGACGTAATAACGAGGTTGTCGGACGACTATAATATACCATTGGATCGAAGGAAGCAGAAGGCCGTCTTGGGAATGGGAAGGATGGGGGGACGTAAAGTCGTATTGGCGCAGCCGCAGACCTACATGAACCTGAGCGGGGAATGCGTAAAGGCGTTGATGCATTATTATAAAGTAAAGGCAGACAAGTTAATCCTCATATACGACGACGTGAGTTTGGGGATAGGGCGTTTGCGGATACGGACGAACGGCAGTGCGGGGGGGCATAACGGGGTAAAGAGCGTGATTGCCCATTTGGGCACGCAGGAATTCGCACGGATAAAGTTTGGCGTGGGGGAGAAGCCGGAGGGATGGGAGTTAAGCGATTACGTGTTGGGGCGGTTTAAGAAGGGGGAAGAACCCGTGGTTAGGGACGCCATAGGGGAGGCGGGCAAAGCCTGCCTCGCCATAGTGGAAGAAGGGGTGGTTGCCGCAATGAATCGTTTTAATGGTAAAGGAGAGCGTGGAGCGTGAAGGTTTTTTTAGAGCCGTTGAAGGAATTGAACGAATACGTGGAGGCGAAGCGCCAACTGTCTGTGCAAGGGACCCCAATCCATTTGACGGGCTGCGTCGATTCGCAAAAATGCCACGTCATGTACGGCATGGGTGAGGACCGTCCGTACAAGGTAATCGTTACGTACAATGAGGCGAAGGCAAAAGAGATATACGAAGACTACAAGGTATACGACAAGAACGTGTTTTTCTATCCGGCCAAGGACTTGATCTTTTACAGCGCCGACGTACATGGGCGAGCCATTGTGGAAAAACGTCTCAGAATTGTCAGGCGGCTGTTGGAGGGGGAGCCCGTTACGGTGGTGGTATCCATCGAGGGGGGAATGGAGTATTGCCTGCCCATTGGGGAGTATCGGCGGAAGCAGTTGACCTTGCGGCAAGCGGGAACCGTCGTCTTGGAGGATGTAAGCAAGAGGCTGGTGGCCCTTGGGTATGAGAACGTGGCGCAAGTGGAGAAAGTCGGTGAGTTTTCCGTGAGGGGCGGGATATTGGACGTTTTTCCCTTGACGGAGGAGACGCCTTACCGCATTGAGTTGTGGGGGGACGAGGTTGACACGATTCGCGCTTTTGACGTGGAGAGCCAGCGTTCCATCGAGCGGGTGGGGGAGATAACCGTCTATCCGGCGACGGAGGTTTTTATGGAGGAGGGCGTCGCGGCCAGGGGGCTGCGCAATATAGAGAGGGAGAAGGACTCCGCGGTCGCCGCGTTGCGGAAGGATTTCCATACGGAGGAGGCGTACCGGCTGGAGAAGGCGGTAGAGCAATTCAAGGAGGATTTTTCGATATTTCAAGGCATGGTGGGGTTGGAGAGTTATATACACTTCTTTTTTGAGGAAACCTCGTCCTTCTTCGATTATTTTGACGCGGACAAGACCGTCTTCTTTTTGGACGAACCCATGCGAGCGATGGAGAAGGGGGACGCCACGGAGATGGAGTTCCGCGAGAGCATGATGGGGCGGTTGGAGAAGGGTTACGTCCTGCCGAGTCAGACGGGAGTAATCTACAGCTGTAGTGAAATCATGGCCAAGTTAAGGAGGAAGCCGCTCGTCTTGCTGAGTACGATGGACTATAAGGTAAAGAACATCGCCGTCAAGCACAAGTTTGACTTCACGTTGCAATCCGTCCAGGCTTACAACAACAACTTTGAGTTGCTGGTTAAGGACATGGAACGGTGGAAGGGCAAGAATTACCGAATCCTCTTGTTGTCCACGTCCACCACGAGGGCGAAGAGGTTGAGCGAGGATTTGCGGGAGTTTGGATTGAACGCCTTTTACGGCGACGATATGGAACGCGTCTTGCATCCCGGAGAAATCATGACGGCGACAGGCAACCTGCACAGGGGGTTTGAATATCCGTTGATACGGTTCGTCGTCATTTCGGAAGGGGACATCTTCGGCGCGCAGCAGAAGAAGCGCAGGAAGAGGAAGACGTACGAGGGGAAGAACATACAGAGCTTCTCGGACTTGAACGTGGGCGACTACGTGGTACACGAAAACTACGGGGTGGGCGTCTATCGGGGCATGGAAAAGATAGACGTGGAAAAGGTTACAAAGGATTATCTCAAGATAGAGTATGCGGCGGACGGCGTCCTATACGTGCCGGCGACGAACATGGACGTGTTGCAGAGGTATGCGGGTTCGGACGCGAAGAGGTTGAAGCTTAGCAAGTTGAATTCCACGGAATGGAAGAAGACGAAGGCGAAGGTGAAGACGGCGGTCCGGGAGGTGGCGGAAGAATTGGTCACCCTGTACGCCAAGCGCCAAGAGAAGGACGGCTTTGCCTTTGGCAAGGATACGGTGTGGCAGACGGAGTTTGAGGAGATGTTCCAGTTCGAGGAGACGGAGGACCAGTTGCTCGCCATTGAGGAGACCAAGAAGGACATGGAGAGCACCAGGATAATGGACCGCCTAATCTGCGGGGACGTGGGCTACGGCAAGACGGAAATAGCCATAAGAGCCGCGTTTAAGGCGGTGTCGGACGGCAAACAGGTGGCGCTTCTGGTTCCGACCACGATATTGGCGCAACAACATTACAACACGTTCGTCCAACGAATGATGGATTTTCCCGTCAGCGTGGATATGCTGTCGCGGTTTCGCACGCCGACGGAGCAGAGGAACACGTTGGCCAGATTGCGCAAGGGGGCGCTCGACATCATAATCGGCACCCACCGCTTGTTGTCCAAGGACGTGGAGTTCAAGCAATTGGGGTTGCTCGTCGTGGACGAGGAGCAACGTTTCGGCGTCACGCACAAAGAGAAGATTAAGTTGTTAAAGGAGGACGTGGACGTGCTCACCCTGTCCGCCACCCCGATTCCCCGCACGCTCCATATGAGTTTGGTGGGCATACGCGACATGAGCGTGCTGGAGGAGCCGCCGGTGGACCGTATGCCGATTCAGACGTTCGTCATGGAGTACAACGAGGAAATCGTCAGGGAGGCCATCCACAGGGAGTTGGTGCGGGGGGGCCAAGTCTATTACGTCCACAATCGGGTGGAGAACATCGACCAAGTGACGAGCGCCATCGCAACGCTGGTTCCGGATGCGAACATTGCGTTTGCGCACGGACAGATGAACGAGAGACAGTTGGAGCGCATCATGTTTGACTTTATCAACGGGCATATCGACGTGTTGGTGTCCACGACGATTATTGAGACGGGGCTGGACATTTCCAACGTAAACACCATGATTATTGACGAGGCGGACAGGATGGGGTTGTCGCAACTCTACCAATTGAGGGGGCGCGTGGGACGTTCCAACCGAACGGCGTACGCGTTCCTCATGTACAAGCGCAACAAAATGTTGCGGGAGGTGGCGGAGAAGAGGTTGCAGGCGATTAAGGAGTTCACGGAATTGGGTTCGGGATTCAAGGTCGCCATGAGGGACCTGGAGATTCGCGGAGCGGGCAGTCTGTTGGGGGAGAGGCAACACGGGCATATGGAGGCGGTGGGTTACGACCTCTATTGCAAGATGCTGAACGAGGCGGTCAAGTCGGTTCGCGGGGAGGGAAAAGAGGAGGAGGAGTTTGAAACCTCCATTGAAATGGACGTGAGCGCCTACATTCCCTCCACGTACGTCAAGAGTGAGTATCAGAAGTTGGACATGTACAAGCGGGTTGCGGAAGTGGAGAACGTCAAGGAGTATACGGAGATGCTGGACGAACTGGTGGACCGTTTTGGGGAGTGTCCCAAGGAAGTGGAGAACTTGGTGAGGATTTCCCTGCTCAAATCCATGGCGCATCGAGTGGGCGTACAACAAGTGGTGCAAAAGGAAAGGGCGGTAAAGCTGCACATGCATGAGAAGGCGAACATGGACGTGGCCAGGATACCGGACTTGGTAAGGGAGTACCAAGGCAGGTTGAAGTTCCATGTGGAGGCGCATCCGTATTTTAGCTTTCAGCCTGCGAAGGGGGAGTCTCACTTGGACGCCTTGCAGGGATTGCTGGAGGCCATGGGCAAGGGGCGGGACGAGGTCGTTACGCTCAGGCGCACGTCGGAACAGTGACGCGGGACGCGGGGAAGCCGCGATGGAATGGGTGGATGGGAAAGCAGAGAAGAGGTGAGGGGATGCGTAGGATGAAACGAGTGGTTCGAACTCTGGGAATGGGAATATTGTTGGTGCTCGCCATTGCGGGGTGCTCCAAGTTTAAGGGTGACAAGAAGTCGCCTCCCGAAGACGGGAAGGGACAAGTCCCCAATGTGGAGGCGGTTCCGGGGAAGGAGGCGGCGGAGAAAGTGGAGGAGGTGAGCCTGAACCCTGACTCCACCGTGCTTTCGGTTGGCAGCCAAACGGTACCGTTTTGCGAAGTGATGGCTTACATGTACTTCTTAAAATCCCGCTATCAAACGGAGTTCGGGGACGGGATATGGAGTTACGAGGTGCAGGGGCAGACGTTTGGGCGCAAGTCCTTGGAGGAAGTCTTGCACATGGTTACGGAGATGAAGGTGATTCGCAAGGAGGCGGAGGCGTCGGGACTTCAGTTGACGGTGAGCGAGTTGGACGAGGTGGGCGTCAGGGCGGAGAACTACCTTGCCGCGATACCGCCCGAGGATGCGGAGCAGTACGGACTCAACGTGGAAGTGCTTACGACCGTCTTTGGCGACAACGAGATAGCCGGCAAGATGTTCGACGTCTGCATGAACGAGGTCAACACGCAGATTACGGACGAGGAGGCCAGGCAGATGGTGGTGCAGTACCTGTTGGTGATGACGAATGGAACCAACAAGAACGGCGTCACGGTCCAAATGGACGAGGCGGGAAGGGCGGACGCGCGGAATCGGGCAATGGAATTGGCCAAGGACGCCAAGAAGGCGGACAGTTTCTTTGCCTTTGCGGAAGCCAATACGGATTTGGGACACGTGGAGCAGACGGTAGGCAGGAGCTCCATGTCGGAAGCGTTCATCCAGGCGGCGTGGGGATTGCCCGAGGGCCAGGTGAGCGACGTCGTCGAGACGCCGGAGGGGTACTACGTCATCCACAGCGTGGAGGATTTCGACGAGAAGGCGACCAAGCAAGAAAAGGAACGCATCATATTGGAGGAGCAGACGCGCGTGTTCGAGCAGAAGTATGCGGCGTGGGCGGACAAGTACCAAGTACGCATCAGCGACCTGCTTTGGGACGTTGGGGAAGGAACGCCGCCATCGGCGGCACCCGCGCCTTCGACGGGGGTGGAATGATGGAAGGAGTTGAGGGAATGACGATGCAGCCATACGTGAGGAAGGCGACTCGTCATGTTGAAGAAGGTGATGCCGGAACTATATGAGTTGTTTGGTTCGGTATGCGTAGGAAAGGAAGGAGGGGTATGACGTGGTAATAGGAATACCAAAGGAAATTAAGTTGCAGGAGAACAGGGTGTCCATCTTGCCATCCGGGGTAATGAGTTTTGTGGCTGCGGGACACAAGGTGTATATTGAGAAGGGTGCGGGGGTCGGCAGCGGGTTCCTTGACGGGGAGTACGTCAAGGCGGGTGCGGAGATACTGGACACTGCCGCCGAAGTGTATAAAACGGCGGACATGATTTATAAGGTAAAGGAACCGTTGGAGTCGGAATACGGCTATTTGAGGGAGGGGCAGATTGTCTTCACGTACCTGCATTTGGCGCCGGACGACGAACAGACGGAGGCGCTGTTGCGGTCGGGGGTTACGGGAATCGCTTATGAGACCGTCCAATTGGACAACGGCTTCCTACCCCTGTTGGCGCCGATGAGCGAGATTGCGGGACGCATGTCCGTACAGGTGGGCGCGTACTTGTTGCAGAAGTCCAATGATGGGAGCGGCATCCTCCTCGGCGGGGTTCCTGGCGTGGCGCCGGGACACGTCGTCGTCATCGGCGGCGGCATCGTGGGCATCAACGCCGCCAAAATGGCGGTCGGCCTAGGGGCCAGGGTGACGATACTGGACATATCGGTGGAGCGGCTGACGTACATCCACGACGTATTGTCCACCCGCGTCGTGACGTTGATATCCAACAGCTACAACGTGTTGCAGTCCGTGGAAGAGGCGGACTTGGTGATAGGGGCGGTGCTGTTGCCGGGTGCGAGGGCGCCCAAAATCGTGACGGAGGATATGATTCGCAAGATGCGCCCGGGATCGGTACTGGTGGACGTCGCCATCGACCAAGGCGGTTCGATTGAGACGATCGACCAATTGACCAGCCATGAAAACCCATACTTCATTAAGCACGGCATCGTGCATTATTCCGTACCCAACATGCCGGGGGCCGTACCGAGGACGTCCACGTTCGCCCTTGCCAACGCCACCATGCCCTATGCGCTCGCCATTGCGAACAAGGGGGCGGAAGCGGCCATGCGGGAAGACCCGGCGTTGTTCAAGGGCCTCAACACGTACGGGGGCAAGGTGACCAACCAAGCGGTTGCGGAAGCACAGGGCCGCCCCTACGAGCCGATAAATTTTGGGTGATTCCGATGCAGTTTTGGCTTGACAAATACAGGCGCCCGCATATAATATAAAATAGTTAACCTTGTTGACTACTTTTGCGGTTGCGTTTGGATTGTCAGTCCACATGGCTTTGCAAGCAAGCTTACGGCCATGTGGACTGGCAATCTTCACTTTGTTTGGCGCGGCGGTACGGGAGGGTATATATGGATAAAAGTACGATAGAGTTTTTGAAGACGATGAATCGGTTTCGTTTTTTAAAAAACCGCATGAAGGTAAAGGGTCCGCTCAGCCATGCGGAACATTTTATGATTGGCACGATAGCGGAATGCGGGGAGGCGAACGAGAAGGGCGGGGGAGTCACCGTCTCGGAGGTTGCCAAGCAATTGGGGGCGACCATGGCGGCCGTTTCAAAAATGCTCCGTGGTTTGGAGAACAAGGGACTGATTACGAGGACGACGTCGGAATCCGACAGGAGAAACGTTTATATTCACTTATCCGACGAAGGGTTGCGGCAACAACAAGAACAGGTCGTCGTGATGGAAACGTTGGTGGACCGTATCATTACGAAGATGCCGGAGGAAGATGCGAGAAAGTTAAACCAGTTGTTTACGAAGTTTTTTGAGGCGACGAAGGAAGTCATAGAGGAAGATGGAGAAGAATCATGCTAAAAATAATGAGGTATATGAGGAGTTCGTGGAAAGCGGTGGTGGCAATCATCGTATTGTTGGTCATTCAGGCTTTCTGTGAATTGGGGCTTCCACAGTACACGTCCGACATTGTGGACGTCGGCATCCAACAAGGGGGAATCGAGGAGACGGTTCCCTCGGTATTGCGCGCGCAGACGGCGGAGGCTCTCACTTCGGGGATGGATCAAGAGGCGAAGGACGTATTTGCAGGCAGTTATGAGATAGTGACGCGGGAAGACGTGGGGGAAGGCGAATATCAAAAGTTGATGAAAAAATACCCCCTCATTGGTAGCCAAGACGTATTGCGGCTTAAGGACGGAATAGGGGCGGAAGACAAGGAAAAACTGGAGGATTCCCTGTTGGACGCCGTCATGCGGATGACGTTGGCCGCAATGGCTGCGGAAGGGGAAGTTGTGCCAGTTGGTGAAGGTGAAACGGGAGAACGGGAAGCGGACGGAATGCCGAGCATGGAAGCGGATGGAATGTCGCAGATGGAACCGGATGACAATATGAGGGAGACGTTGTACCGGCAAGCGGCCATTCGTTTCGTGGGCGAAGAATATAAGGCGCTTGGCATGGACATGGACGCCTTGCAGTTGCGCTATATGGTGAATATGGGGTTAAGGATGCTCGCCCTCGCCTTGCTCGCCATGTGCGTCATGGTGTTGGTGGCGTTGCTCTCGGCCAAGGTGGGTGCGGGTATTGGAACCACTCTCAGAAGCAACGTGTTCCGCAAGGTGGTGGAGTTCTCCAGTGTGGAGATGGATCATTTCCAAGCGGCGTCCCTTATTACGAGAAGTACAAACGACGTACAACAAATTCAAATCGTGGTCATCATGATGCTGAGGATGGTGGTTTACGCGCCCATACTTGGCATCGGCGGGGTGATCAAGGTAGTCAACACGGATACCGGCATGTCTTGGATTATCGCGGTGGCGGTGGCGGCCGTCCTTTGCGTCGTAATGGTGCTGCTTAAGCTGGCCATGCCCAAATTCAAAGTGATGCAGAAATTGGTGGACAGGGTGAACCTAGTGGCTAGGGAGCTGCTTACCGGATTGTTGGTGGTTCGGGCGTTCGGCAGGGAGAAGACGGAGGAGGAGAGGTTCGAGGGGGCCAATATGGATCTGACCAAGACCCAACTCTTCACCAGTCGGGTTATGGCGACCATGATGCCGTTCATGATGCTCATCATGAACGGGGTCACCGTTCTGATCGTATGGGTCGGGGCGGACGGCATTGACAAGGGGAACCTTATGGTCGGGGACATGATGGCGTTCATTACGTATACGATGCAAATCATCATGTCGTTCCTCATGTTCACCATGATATCGGTCATGTTGCCCAGGGCGGTGGTTTCGGCCGGTCGCGTGGACGAGGTGCTGGGAATGGAAAATGTGATCAAGGATCCGAAGGAACCAAAGACTTTGGGGGACGAAGTCAGGGGCGAGGTGTGTTTCCACCATGTGGGTTTCCGCTATCCCAATGCGGAGGAGGAAGCACTGGTGGACCTTAGCTTTACGGCGAAGCCGGGGGAGACGACGGCCATCATCGGCAGTACGGGTTGTGGCAAGTCCACCTTGGTCAACTTGATTCCCAGACTGTATGACGTGACCGATGGCAGCGTCACGCTGGACGGGGTGGACGTACGTGAGATTACGCAGAAAGAGTTGAGGGAGAACGTCGGGTTCGTTCCACAAAAGGGCGTGTTGTTCTCCGGCACGATAGAGTCGAACCTAAGGTTTGGCAAAGAGGAGGCAAGCGAGGACGCCATAGGGGAGGCGGCGGCCATTGCGCAGGCGGACGGCTTCATTGCGGAAAAGCCGGAAGGTTACGGCGCGCTTGTCGCACAAGGGGGCGCCAACGTGTCCGGCGGCCAAAAGCAACGCTTGTCCATTGCCAGGGCGATTGCCAAAGACCCCAAGGTGTATGTGTTTGACGACAGTTTCTCCGCATTGGACTATAAGACGGACGTGGCCCTCCGCAAGGCGCTTGGCGTGAAGACGAAGGACGCCTCGGTCATTATCGTGGCCCAGAGGATTAGTACGATTCTTCATGCGGAGAAGATATTGGTCCTTGACGACGGCAGGATTGTCGGCGAGGGCACGCACGAGGAATTGATGAAGGGAAACGAGGTGTATCGGCAGATTGCCGGCAGCCAGATGTCGGCGGAAGAATTGTCGGCGTACTAATGCGCCGTACAAAGTGTAAAAATATAGAGAGGTGGAGGAATACGGAATGGCGGAAAAGGATCGAGTGGAGTACCAGTCATTGAATCGAAAGCCGAGGCGGGGAGGGCCGATGGGCGGCCCGCCGATGGCGGTGGAGAAGGCCAAGGACTTTAAGGGCACCATCAAAAAACTTATAAAATATATGGGACGGTATCATGCGGCAATAGTCGTCGTCATGTTTTTTGCCGTAGGCAGTACGGTGTTCATGATTGTGGGACCCAAGATACTCGGCAAAGCGACCACGAAGATATTCGAAGGACTGGTTGGAAAGGTGGGAGGGGGTTCGGGCATAGATTTTGACGGGATTGCCAGAACGCTGTTGTTGCTGGTCGGATTGTACCTGGTCAGCGCCATTTTCTCCCTCATACAAGGCGTCATCATGAGCGGCGTCTCTCAGAAACTCTGCTATCGGATGAGGCGGGAGTTGGTGGAGAAAATTGACCGAATGCCCATGAACTATTTTGACGCGAAGACGCACGGCGAGGTGTTGTCCAGGATAACCAACGACGTGGATACGCTGGGCATGAGCCTGAACCAAAGCGTTACGCAGTTGATTACGTCCATCACCACGATTATCGGGGTCACCATCATGATGCTGACCATCAGTCCCCTTATGACGCTGGTCGCGTTCGTCATCCTTCCCTTGTCGGGTGGGTTGATTGGCTTCATCGTCAAGAAGTCCCAGAAGTACTTCAAGAAGCAACAAGAATACGTCGGGCATGTAAACGGACAAGTGGAGGAAGTGTTCGGGGGACACAACGTAATTCGCCTGTTCAACAGGGAAGAGGCGTCCGTTAAGGAATTCGAGGAAGTAAACGGCAAGCTGTACCAATACGTTTGGAAGTCGCAGTTTTTATCCGGCATGATGCACCCCATTATGACGTTCGTCGGCAATTTGGGCTACGTGGGGGTGGCCGTGCTTGGAGGCTACCTCAGCGTCAAGAAGACGATTGAGGTGGGCGACATTCAGTCCTTCATCCAATACGTGAGACAGTTCACCCAGCCGGTGGCACAAATCGCACAAGTGTCCAACCTGCTACAAATGACGGCGGCGGCCGCAGAGAGGGTGTTTGAACTACTGGAGGAGTCGGAAGAACCGCAGAAGGCCCTCAACCATACGGACGCCTCCATAAGTGACCTGATAGGGAACGTGTCTTTCGAACACGTCACCTTTGGATACCGACCCGACCACATCATCATCAAAGACTTCAACGCGGAAGTGAAACAAGGGCAAAAAGTCGCCATCGTGGGACCGACGGGTGCGGGCAAGACCACCATAGTCAAATTGTTGATGCGCTTCTACGACCTAAACGACGGGGTCATCCGCGTGGACGGACATGACGTGAAGGACTTCGACCGTCAGGAGTTGAGGGCGCTGTTCGGCATGGTGTTGCAAGACACGTGGCTCTTTAAAGGCACGATTATGGAGAACATCCGCTACGGGAACCTTGCGGCGACGGACGAGGAAGTGGTGGAGGCGGCAAAGGCGGCACACGCACACCGATTCATCCAAACCCTGCCAGACGGGTATCAGATGGAGCTTAACGAGGAGGCGAGCAACGTCTCCCAAGGCCAAAAGCAATTGCTTACCATCGCCAGGGCCATCTTGGCCAACAACAAGATACTCATCTTGGACGAGGCGACCAGCTCGGTGGATACGAGGACGGAAATCCGTATACAGAAGGCGATGGACAATTTGGTGAAGGGAAGGACCAGTTTCGTCATAGCCCACCGACTCTCCACGATTCGCGACGCGGACTTGATCCTCGTAATGAAGGACGGCGACATCGTGGAACAAGGTTCGCATGAAGAACTGATGGAACGGGGCGGCTTCTACTCCGAACTGTACAACTCGCAGTTTGAGAAAACGGCGTGACGCACAAGGTTTACTTGTGAATGTAGGGCGGAGGTGCGCGACATGGAATCAGGAACCCATGTCGCGCATCTTTATTTGTGTGCCGTAAAAAGCTTTAAAAGTGTAAGAGACGTACATATGCGGTTACTTATTCTCTTATTTTTCTAAATTAATTTCATTTTGTGCTGGATTTTTAGAACGAACAGTGATACAATATAAGGAAAAATCAATTTATGTCTTTCCGAAGGGGTGATTCTTGGTGAAAAAGATAAAAAGTACAATGATTATTGTATTCGCCGTTCTTCTTACGTGCAATCAGGTGGGGGCGGCAACGTATGAGTATGATGGATTGGGGAGGGTAAAAAAGGTAAAGTATGAGGACGGCAGTACGACAGAGTATACATACGACGCAAATGGAAACATCGGATCCGTTAAGACGGTGCGGACGGTGAAGCCGACGGTGGCGCCAAGTCCGGAGCCAACGTCCAGTCCGGACTCGACCATTGAACCAAGCCCACCGTCAACGCCGACTCTAGAACCAAGCTCGCCGCCAACGCTGAAACCAGTGCCGACTTCGTCACCGGAACCCGAAGCGACACATGCACCAACGTTGACGCCAAGGCCCAGTCCGACTTCGAACCCGATATCGACGACGAAACCCAAACCGTCATCAACGCCGAAACCAACGCCTGGTCCGGGTCCCGGACCGACGGCGCCGCCAGGGCCCAGTCCGACTTTGAATCCGCCGCCGACCTTGGAACCCAAACCATCGGCAACGCCAAAGCCAACGCCTGGTCCGGGTCCCGGTCCGGAGTGGACGCCGAAGCCGCCGACAGGCCCAAGTACGAAACCGACGCCGAAGCCGGAGGTGACGACGGTTCCCACATTGATTCCGACGCCGCCACAGATGACGGAAGTAGCTCCGCCACCGACGGGGGAACCGGCCGCAACGGTTGTTGGCACCCCCCAAGGGAATGGGGATCCCCATAAGAATGATGATTTCAATCCGTTGGCGGAACCGGCCGCGGTTACGGTCGTGAGGAAGAATCCGTCGACCGTCCGATTGTCATGGAATCGGGTTGAGGGGGCGACGGGCTACGAGGTGTTGCGTTCGACGGCCTCGGGCAAGGGGTACAAGGTAGTCGGGGATACGACGGGGGCGACCTATACCGACAAAAAGATTAGGAAAAACATGAAATATTGGTACAAAATAAGGGCTTACCATATGGTGGAGGGCGTCAAGGCAAGGGGTGAGGAATCAAAGGCCGCCCACGCCAACTTGGCCAAGCCCCCTGCGCCAAGCCGCATTCGGGTAAGTGGCGGCAACGTACGTTGGGCTGGGACGAAGGATGCGGACGGCTACCTCGTATACGCCGCAAAGAGTAGGAAGGGCGGGTATCGAAAAGTCGCCGTAATCAAAAAGAGGGCGGGTACGCGGTGGAAGTACGATGGGACGATGGGAAGAAGGTTCGCATACATAAAGATACGCTCATTCATCCAAACGGGGAAGCGACGGTTGACAAGCGATTGGTCAAAGCCTGCGGGGCTCAGATAAGGGAAGGACGGGGAAACGCTCATGAAGACGAAACTCAGGAATAAAATATATAGGTCGACGGCGACGCTCATGGTGGTTTGTATGTTGCCTTGGTTCGAAGGCGCGCCAATCACGGTGGGGCGTTGGGATGGCGGGAGGCCGTCCCTGCCAACCACTATGGCCGCAGAGGGGGCGGCAAGGGAAACTGCGGCGAAGGAGGTTCTTCCGACCTTGCCCAAGGAGGTGAATCAGCAACCCCTCGTGCGTGCGACGGAATTCGTGACGGCGTTTGAGGACATGCAGGTGACGGCGAACGTAAAACTGAGCCAGGACATGGAAGTAAACAACCTCACCATGACGACGAACAGGGCGAGCCTTGACCTGAACGGATATCGGTTGGAGGTTCACGGGAACGTCGACATGGCGTGGGGGACGCTTACCGTCAACAAAGGTTCGCTAGAATGTGCGGGGGATTTCACGGTGGGAGCCAATGCGAGCGTCGTGATGGAGAACGCCAACGACTACGTGGGAATCGGCGGGAGCCTCTACTGGAAGAGTGTGCGCGGTTCGACGCTGGAGGAGGGTACGGTGAACCTGAAGGGGGACTTCCTTCAGACGGACAAGAGTGCGTTCCACTCCATCGGAGGCCACCGTTTGATATTGGGTGGCGGGGAAGGGCAGAGGGTCGAGGCATACAAGGAGTATGCCTCGTTTGGCAACCTTGAATTGCAGAATTACAGCGACGAGGGGACGCATTTCACCAATCCGGTGGGAATTGGCAGGTTTGTCGACAATGGGTGCAAGTTTGATTGTGTCAACGATGGTGAGAAGGGATGGACGTTGACGGAGGACGAGGAGTGGGAGGGGGACTTGAACCTCGGCTTTGGCAACTTGAACTTGAACGGGTATGAATTGACGGTTAAAGGCAACTTGATACAGACGGGAGGGGCGGTCGTCCCCAACGGAGGCAGGCTTGCCGTGGAGGGTGACTACCGCATACAGACCGTGGTCGAGGAAGTCGGGGAAGTGGAACCACAGTACCAGAAGGCGTACGGTACGTTACGAATGGAGGGCGGGGAGGATTTCGTCCTCGTGGAGGGCGACTTCGCCACGGCGTCGTGCGTGGACCATACGGGATTGTTGACGGACGGGACGTTGGAGGTCGAGGGCGATTTTACGAGGGACGGGACGGCGTCCGCATTGAACTTGGTATTGACGGACGGACACAGGGTGGTTCTGTCCGGCGAGGAAAAACAGCGGGTGGCGTTTGGCGATTCCGTCAAGACGGCGTCCCGCATGGCGACGCTCGTTAGTGAGAACGCCAGCGAAGCGGGCGTCGTTCTGGACGGCCGAGTGGTGGTTACGGAAAAGGTGAACGACAACGGCGGAGCCGTGGAAGGAGTGGTCGAAATTCTGGGCGGTACCAAGGTGGCCAACCAGTCGTTTGACGGGGGATTGCATTTGGCAAGCGGACCCTACGACGTAGAGGACCTTACGGTCGGGGACGACTTGACGGCGTCACAGGCGAGCGTGAACTTGTCGGGTCGATTACGCGTGGGGGGAGGTCTCAACCTGGACTGCGCCAACATAGTGATGAAGAATGCGGAAGTCACCGTGGAGGGCGACTACGCGACGTATTCCGCATATGGTTCCGCAATCAACAGGGCGGGTTGCGTGATGACGAACGCCGGGGACTACGTACTCATAAAGGGGAACGCCGTGTTGGATTCGTACTACGGCCCCAACATGACGATGGGGACCATGGAGGTCAGGGGCGACTTTGCCGTCCGGTCAGGACGCTTCCAACCCACGGGCAGCCACAGGCTTCTGCTAAGCGGCGACAAGAAGCAGGTGGTATTCATTGTGGACGACAACACGTCCTTTAACGTGATAGAGATAACGAATGAAAGCGAAGGGGGCGTGTGGTCGGAGCGCACGTTCTTATACAAGGAACTGGTTAGGAACGGCAACCGACTCGTGTACGGGGACGGCAGCGGGGTGTTTGGCTGGAAGCTTGGCGGCGACCAAGTGGTGGAGGGCGACCTCTGCCTAATTGAGGACGAATTGGATTTGGACGGGCACACGTTGACCGTTCGGGGTGACTTCGTCCATGCGGGGGGCGACGTCCTCGTGGGGAACGGTACGCTCATCGTGGAGGGCGACTATCGGATGCAGTTGAGAAGGGGGACGGAGGGGGACTACTCTTACGACACCAGCAGGGGGACGCTGCGGATGACGGAGGCGGAGAGCCGCGTATTGGTCCACGGGGACTTCGTCACGACGTGCGCCACCAACCATACGGGTGCGCTGACGGACGGCGTCTTGGAGGTAAAGGGGGATTTCAAGCACAATTACGTCCAAGGAGGTTCGACCACCAGCTTCGTATCCACGGAACGGCACAGGGTGTTGTTCAGCGGCAACGAAAAGCAGACGGTCGATTTTGATTCGGCAACGAGCGCGGGCAATCGGTTCGCCCATTTTGAGACGACGAATGAGAGCGGGGGAGGGGTGGCGCTGACCAGGCAGATACCCGTTCTGGGCAGTATTACGGACCATGGCAACAAGGTGGCCGGTACCTTGGAGGTACGCTCGGCCATTCCCATAGATGACGAATCTTTCACGGGCAGCCTGTACGTGACGGGGGCGAGCTTTGCGGTGGACAAGTTGTGGATAGGGGAGGACTTGACCGTCTTCGGCTACAACCTTACGGTAAACGAAGAATTGAGGGTGGGGGGCAACGCAAACATCCAAGGAAGGGTTGTCCTGAACGGGGCGTCCCTATACGTGGAGGGGAACGCACTGGCCAAATCCAATGCGAACAATGCGGGAATCGTAATGACGCACGGGGAAGACAATGCATACATAGGTGGCAATTATACGGGCGAGGTGTCTGGTAAGGAGACGTGGACGGCCGGCACGTTGGAGGTAAAGGGGGACTTTACGTCGACGACAGGCAACGCCGTGACGGCCACGGGTTCCCACAAGGTTCTGTTGAGCGGCGACGGGAGACAGGTGGTCAACGTCAATTGGACGTATTGTGCGTTAAATATTGTGGAGGTTACGAACGTCAGCGAGGAGGGAGTGTACTCGGCATACCCGATTCGGGCCAATGAAATCATTCGTTCGGAAGGTTGCAGACTGACCTACGGTACGGGAGAAGGCAGGATGGGGTGGACGTTGGCGGAAGACGAGGCAATCGAAGGCGACCTTCACTTGATTGAAGGGACGTTGAACCTGAACGGCCACACGCTGACGGTACAAGGGGACTTAATCCAATCGGGCGGCATCGTGCTCGTCCATGGCGGTTCACTGGTCGTCGAAGGGGATTACCGAATCCAATCCCGCAAGGGTGAGCCGGACAAGTATGCGTACGATCGGAGTTCCGGCACGTTGGTCATGACGGAGGACGGGGACCGGGTTCGGGTGGACGGCGACATGGTCGTGGCGACCATGGTGGATGTCGAGGGCTGTTTGACCGCCGGAGAATTAGAGATAAAGGGAAGCCTTACGACACAGAACTACAACAATGGCTGCATGGTGGCGACGGGCACGCACAAGGTGACGCTGTCCGGCGACGAGCGGCAGACCGTTGCGTTCAGCAATACGGCTGCGAGTGGTTCCCGCTTGAACCATTTAGAGGTCAGGAACGGGGCGGGCGTCACCATCACGAACAAACTGACCGTCGTGGGGAGGTTGGACGACGGCGGCAACCCGGTGGAGGGGACGGTACTCGCCCCCACGGAGTTGGTGGTCGAGGGTGGTTGCTTCTCGGGAAATTTGGAGTACAATGCGGGTGCGTTGGCCCTTCCCGTGGACGAGCTGAGGGTTGGGGGCAACCTGACCATCGCCAGAAACGTCAGCTTGGCGGGAACGCTGAGGGTTGGGGGCAATTTGACCACGTCGACGCGCAGTACGTTGATATTGGAGGAGGCGTCCGTGTGGGTGGACGGCAACTTGACCGCGTCAAGCAGTACGGGGTCTTCCGGTATAGGCATGACGCACGAGAAGGATTACGTGTACGTGGGAGGAAAACTGGACATATCCTCAAGTGACCCGTCGGAATGGACGGCGGGAGCCGTCGAGGTGGCGGGGGACGTAAATTTGCTGGCGTTGAATCAGTCGGGCAGCCACAGGCTGACGTTGGTTGGCGACGGTTTGCAGACGGTGACGACCAGTGCCGGCAGCTCGATAACCTTCCATATGTTGGAGTTGCGGAATTACAGTGCGGAGGGCGTGTACTCCAAGAACCCCCTTACCTACAACCAATTGATTCGAAACGGGTGTAAGCTGACGTACGGGGACGGCAAGGGGACGTTTGGTTGGAAGTTGGGTTCGGACCAAGTAATAGACGGCGAACTGGTGCTGCTGGGAGACGTGTTGGACCTCGACGGCCATAAATTGACGGTGCGCGGGGACGTGCTGCAACCTGCGGGGAACATAGACGTAAACGGAGGCGAACTTGTCATAGAGGGCGACTACCGCATCCAAACGAGGAGCGGGGAGGAAGGTAAGTACGCGTATGGGCCAAGCCAAGGACGGTTGTTGATGGATGGACCCTCGGACAAGGTCACCGTGCGGGGCGACGCGTACGTCCAGAACACGGCCGAATGGAAGGGGTTTTTGACGGACGGGGAGTGGGTGCTTGGCGGCAACCTCAACCACGTCGGCGGCAACAACCGGTTGATTACGGAGGGCAACCATACGATCACGTTCGCCGGGAATGGTGAGCAGAAGGTGACGACCACCTCGAGTTACGACCCAATCATTACGATTCAAAACCTTAAGGTGGACAATGCCGGAGATAAAAAAGTAATATTTGGCATGGATGCGGGCGGGTACCTCCGCATCTCAAAAATGGAACAGTTGGACGGTGGGTATTGGAGCGGGAGCCTGTTCCTTGCTTCGGCCAACGTTTTGGAGACGGACGTTACGGTGGATGGGAAGCTGTACGTCCCGTACAACTTGGACTTGGACGGGCGCCAGCTCGTGGTCGGCGGGGCGGCGTTCAGTGACAGGGGGACCTTCCTCGTCGGCAGCGGCTCGCTGTATTGCAAGGGCGACATGGAGTTTACCGGCGAGTCCGGGATGCAGATGTTCGAAGCCGACGGATTGGCGTCGGTTGGGGGCAACCTGACCGTAAGTTCCAGCAAGGACAAGGCGGTATGGATGACGGCCGGAAGGTTGGAGGCCAAAGGGGACGTCCGCCAAACGGGGAATTACAACAACCTTCTGGCCACGGGCGGCCACGAAACCGTGCTGTCCGGCAAGAACGGAACGCAGGGCAGGAAGTACATACAGATTATTGAGTTTGGGGCGCCGGGGACGAACCGTTTCCACACCCTGGTCCTCAAACGGCCGGATTCCCATTACCAGTTCAGGAACAAGGTGGAGACGGTGTGCGACGAACTGGTGCGGGACGTGGCGGACCAAGAGCCGCCAAGCAGGCCGGAGAACCTAATTGTCGCATCCTTTACCGCCTCCGAGGCGTCGCTGCGTTGGGACGAACCAATGGACGACGTCGGGGTGCTGGGATACGAGGTGTACCGCGACAACGCAAGGGTGGCGACGGCTTCCGCCAACGCGTTCCGCGACAGTGGATTGGTGCCGGGAAGGACTTACGCGTACAAAATATATGCGTTCGACCAAGCAAGGAACCTGTCGGAAGCGTCGGACACGGTTGCAGTCACGCTGGATGCGGACGTGACTCCCCCCACCGTACCGGGAAATGTGGCGGTCGCAGGGCAAAGCGGTTCGGCGATTACCGTCAAATGGGGTGCGTCAAGCGACGACGTGGGTACCAAGGGGTACTTGGTATACCGCAACGACGAGGAGGTTGCCGACGTCGCGTCGGGCAGGACTTACAAGGACGAGGGACTGGTGGAAGGGGAGACGTACCGCTACCAGATAGCTGCCTACGACGCCGCCGGCAACGTGTCAGAACGAAGCGAACCCCTTGCGTCTCGGGTTGCGGCACCCAAGATTGTAGGCGTCTCACCCGCGGACCGGAGTACGATAGGCGGAGGGGAGGTGGAATTGTCCGTTAGATTCCCCGCAACCAATGCGTCGGCCGGATGGAAGGCGTACATGGAGTATTCCGTGGACGAAGAGGAGTGGATTCCCATCACCCCCGTCCGAATCGGAGGGACGTCGTACGACGCGCGGGAGAACCAGTCCCGCTACACGTGGGACGTTGGAAACCTGTCGGAAGGCGGGGACTACTACGTCAGGTACACCCTGTACGATGCGGACGGCCATACGGACAGCCGCACCGTCACGTACCGCATGAACCGCACCGCGCCGGAAGCACCCACGGACTTGGGAGTGGAGTCGGATGACGGGGTCGTGGTATTGTCGTGGGCGCCGTCCGCCAATGCAGATTGCGTCGCCTACGCGATAATGCGTGCGGAAGCTGAGGAAGGGCCTTACGGGGAGGTTGCGAGGATTGACGACCGCTACCAAACGACGTATCGGGACAAGGGGGTTTCCTCCGGAAGGACGTATTATTACCAAATCATGACCGAAGACGCGTATGGACAGACGAGCGAACCCGCAGCGTACCCACCCATCGTCGCGTCGGAGGACGGGGAACCCCCCGCCGTACGGGACGTGCAGCCGGGAATGGGGAAGATAGGGGGGCTTGCGACGATAACCGTACGGGCGGAAGACAACGTGGCCGTGCGGCGGATACGGTTGGAATACCAAGCGGAAGAAGGCGAGGAGGGGCAGTGGACGGAGCTGGAGACTCGGGACGCAGTAGACGGCGCGGCCGAATTCCAGTGGGACACGGCCACACTTCATGGGAATTACCTCGTGCGCCCCATCGCCATTGACGGAAATGGAAATGAGAGCGACGGCAGTTACGCAAGGGCTTATGAAATAGACAATGGGGGAATTTCCAAGGTCGTCGTTACCGACGTGCGTGCAGACGCCTCCTACGTGCAGATAAAGTGGGCGGACGTTGCAGACGACGATTTGGCCTATTTCCAGATAGAGAGGGACGTGGACGGGGAGTACGCGGCGGTAGGAAAGGAGCCGTCGGTACTGGGGTACAACGTGCAAGACCTTGAACCCGAGACGGAATATGTGTTTCAGGTCGTCGGGTATGATCGATTTGGCAACCGCGGCATACCGTCTGACACCATCCGAGTAACGACCACGGCGGATGCCGCCAAGCCCTCCATAACCAAGGCGTTGCCGGCACAATCCCACTATCGGGGCACCCTCGACTTGACCGTGACGGTCACGGACAACGTGGCCGTGGAGCGACTGGCCATCAGCTGGTCCCAAGACAAGGAAGAGTGGAAGGGGTTGGCCACGGTCGAGGCACCCGCCGGGAGTAAGGAGTACGCCTTCCCTTATTCATGGGATACGGAAGAAGTACCCGAGGGGACCGTCTACGTCCGTTACCAAGCGTACGACGCGGCGGGGAACGCGGACGGAGGCGTGACGGTAGAGGGAGTGGCGGGACCCGTCACGGTGGAATACCAAATTGACAGGACGCCGCCCAGCCGCCTGCAAAGCATAACGGCAAGCAAGGAAAATGGATATGCGGCCCTTTCATGGGTAACGGGCGAGGAGGAGGACGTCGCCAGTTTCCGCATCTACAGGGCCAAAGAAGAGGACGGCATATACAAACGAGTGGAAGACGGTTATCGATACAAGCAATACTATGACGCGGACGTCGAGTACGGTACAACGTATTGCTACAAGATAGCCGCCGTTGACGTGGCGGGCAACGAGGGTGAACCGTCCAGGGAAGTCCTTGTGGACGTCGTACCCAATACGGAGCCGCCCAAGGTGTACGGGGTGGGAGTGACCAAGAACGGCCATGGGGACGCGGTGGGTAAGAATCCGCAATTGGAGGTTGCCGTTATGGACAACGTGCGGGTCACCTCCGTAGCCATGGAATATAAAGAGAAGGGTTCCGACGAGTGGCGTGAGTTGGGCAGGGAAGAAGGCGTCAGGGAAAAGAGCGAGTTCGTAACGTTCACGTGGAATAACGAAGGCTTGGAAGACGGGGAATATCTGGTACGGGTCGTGGCGACGAACTCCGTAGGCTTGGAGTGCGAGGCGTGGGAGAAGACCCTTACGTTGGATACGGAGGCTCCGGACCTCCGAGGGCTGAGGATGGATGAAAAAGGATGGGCGCTGGCTCTTGAATGGGAGCCATCCGAGCAAGAGGATTTCTCGCACTACGACGTGTACCGTATGGACTCTTTGTCAGGCCAAGGATTCACCAAGGTGGGTACGGCGACGGAGCCGGAGTACGGGGAGGGGGACTTGACTCCGTTGGTCTGTTACACCTACAAGGTCAGGGCTTACGACCTGTGCGGCAACTATACGGAGTCGGCGGAAGTGTTTGGGTTCCCCAACATGGTAAGCACGGAGCCGCCCGAGGTTCATCTGCCCGAGAACCATATGGGCTTGGTGGGCCTTCCCATTGCCTTGGACGGAACCATGACACAAGGTCGGACCGAGATAGTGGAGTACGAGTGGGAGATGGGGAACGGGGACGTTGTGTACGGAGCGCAACCCCAATACGCATTCCAGGAGGCGGGACGGCATACGGTCACGTTGACCGTGGAGGGCGCCAATGGCGAAAAGGCCAGGGCGTCGACCAACGTCATCGTCCATCCCGCAGGTAACGGTGCAGGGATGGCGAATATAAAGGTGTACGGCGAGGGCGGGGTAAGTTTGCCCCAGGCCAAGTTGTACGTGGAGGTGGCGGAAGGGAATCCCATACAGCTTGGGACGGACGGGGACGGCACGATCAACTTCAGCCTACCCAAAGGAATCTACAAGGTGGCGGCGTTTGCGGAAGGATACCTCCCCGGCGAGGGGACGATAGAGGTCGATTCTGAAATGGAAGCGGAAATCCACCCCATATACCTTAGTAAGAGTGAGTTGATAACCGGCGAAATGTCGGTTCACAGGATGTCGTTGGAGGAGATGGTTTTGGCGGGCGTCGACTTTGAGGCGGAAGCGAACCAAGTGTATTACGAGTACGAAGTGGAGGTGGCTCTGGAACAGACGAACCTGCCATACGTATGCGTCGGCGTTGCGAAAAGGGGAGAGACGAAGCGGATAGGGAGGACGTACGTCTCCGTCGGGGAAGCGTCATCCCCACCCAAACATTCGGCGGATTCACCTCGACCAACCTACATTACCACGCTGACGTTCAGCAACACGGTTTCTTGGCTTAAGAACATTTATTCGGTGGATTTGGAGGTCCAGAACAATGCGGATCCAAGATTTGAGATACAGGGCGCCGCGGCGGAACTCAAACTGCCGAAAGGGGTGAAACTCCAGACGGTCAGGAGCGGGTTTGAAAACGGTACAAATGTGGACATGGGTACGATACGCGGACAGGAACGTAAAAACGCGTCATGGAGCGTCGTGGTTGACAAGACGGCAGAGTACGAGATAAGTGCGAAGTTTACGGGTGACCTCCAACCCTTTGACGAGAGGGTGGAAAAAGAGTTCAAGGTAACGGAGAATTTGAAAGTGACGCCCAGTAAGGGGATGCGCCTGACCATTTCCCCACAGCAGGCCGCGTACATGGGTTCGGCATATTACGTGCAGCTATGCCTGGAGAACGTGTCGGGGCAAGAATACTACAACGTCAAGACCGATTTTGGAGAGTACCGCCCAGAGGTAACCCAGTACCAGTACATCCTGTACGACGTGGAGACGGGGGAGAAAACCCTGATGTCGAGGGAGAAGCCGATGGATTACTCCATTGACAGGCCGTCCGAATGCAGACGGATACCGCTCCTTTTCAACGGGGATTCCGTGGAGGTTGGCGTAATGGGGCCGGGGGAGAAGGTGTACGGCACGTATTGCGAGACGTTTGACGCGGCTGGCGACCCGTCCCTACACTATTACGAGTTGGTCGATTCCATGATTAAGAACATAGGGGATGACAACGAGGGATTGGACATCAAATACGTCCCCCTGCCGGACTACAAGCCGAACATCAAACCAGGAGAGGAGAACAACGACAGAATCGTCCTCCCGCCGGACTATGCGCCGGATGCGGGGATGGACGAGGAGTACGACGGGGACGCGTGCGTGAACGACCCGGTCGACACAAGGACGGGGGCGTATCTGGACGGGTACGAGGCATTGACCGTAACGGGGGCCTCGCCCCTCACCCTGCAATTGGGTTACAACTCCAAAGAGACGGATACGATTGGTGACATGGGGTACGGGTGGAGCCACAGCTACGAAATGTACATCGAGGACGAGGGGCAGACTTTGGAACTGCACTATTCCCCCTCCCGTTCCCACACCTTCCTCAAATTGGACCTCAACAGCGTCGTGGGACGAAAGGCGTCGGACAGGTACGTCTTCTCCGCGTCCGGGGGCTCTTCCTCAGCCGGAGGAGGGGCTTCAGCCGGGGGAGGGTCGCCCGCCGGAGGAGGGGCCAATAACGAGGTCATATCCAGACTTGAGTTATGGGAGGTCCATTACCGCGGAATCCAGTCGGGGATGGAGCGCCACAAGCTTACGTGGTACCGCAGTGGTGGAATCTACCAAGCGACCTTCCCGAACGGGGACGTGTACAATTTTGACCGAGACGGGAAGCTTGTGGCGATCAAGGAGAGTTCGGGCAAGTCAACCACAATCCAACGTCGGTCGGGGCAAACGACCGTAACGGAAGAAGCCTCGGGGAAGCGGTTGGTTCTCAACTATAACCAAGACGGGCGGTTGACGTCGGTGGTGGACGACGGGGGGCGGACGACGAGCTTCCAATATGTAGGCGACGACCTCACGTCCATCACGAACCCGGTTGGTGACGCGATACGTTACGGCTACGACGAAGAGCACCACATCGTGTCCGTAACGGGAGAGGGTGGCGAGGAACGGGTTGGGAACGAGTACGACGATTCGGGCAGGGTTACCAAGCAGTGGGACGCCGAGGGGCACGAGTCCACATTTGAGTATACGGAAAATGAGGATGGCCGCCTCATTCGGGTAACGGACAGAAACGGGGAGGTCACGGAGTTCGCCACCGACGAAACCGGGAGGCTGACGTCGGTCACCGACCCGAGGGGCGTGGTCGAGACCAAGACCTACGAAGGGGAGAATTGCATAGAGGAAGGGGAGGCTGACGGCAACGTCATCCGGTACTCGTACGACTCCAACGGCAACCAAACCAAGGTGACGGACATACGCGGAATGTCGACGTCGGCCACCTACAACTCGGCGGGCAAGGCGACGTCCATCACGGACGAATTGGGCAATCGAACCACATACAGTTATGACGAACAGAACCGGCTGGTCGAGATGGAGGACCACGAGGGGGTCGTCACCCGTTACGAGTATAACGAGTACGGGCAACTGGTCAAGGAGGAAGTGGAAGGAAGGGGGACGAGGGAGTATGCGTACGAGGGCGGCCTACCAGTCTACGAGAAGGACTTCCTCGGCAACGAAAAACGGTACCGGTACGACTACAGGGGCAACCTCGTCTCCGAGACGGACGGGGAGGGCAACACGACACACATAGAGTATGACGACATGAACCGCCCGGTCACAATCAAGACTCCCGACGGGGGAGTGGAGAGCTGTACCTACGACGCCAACGGCAACCTGGCCACCACCAAGGTGGCGGGCGGGGACGAGACGAGCTACGAGTATGACGGGAACAAGAACCTCGTCAAGGAGACGCATGGCGACGGCAGCTCCACCACCTACGAGTACGACAACGAGGACATGGTGACGAGGGAGTCCGCAACGGGGCGGAACGCCTTGACGTACCAATACGACGCGGCGAGGAACCTCGTGCAAACCAAGGAGGCTTCCGGCGGGGAAACCACGCAAGCCTACGATGGCAAGAACCGGGTGGCCAGTACCGCGGACGCACAGGGGAATAAGACCGCGTATGACTATTACTACAATGGAAACATAAAGAGTGTCAACTACCCGGACGGCACGATGGAGTCCTACACGTACGACCAATATGGGCGCGAGGCCACCGTATCCGATGCGAGGGGCGTCGTGGAAACGTACGGGTACGATGCAAATGGCAGGCTTGCCACCGTCAGTGACGCATTGGGCAACGAGACGCGTTACGAGTACGACAAGTGGGGCAACCTGACGAGGGAGGCGGACCCGAACGGGAACGCCACCACCTATGCATACGACGCCAACGGGAACCTTACGGAGGAAACGGACGCACTGGGAGGCGTCACGAGGTACGAGTACGACGCCGAAGGACGGCCAACCAAGGCGACCAGGGTGACGGAGGCGTACGGCGACGTATCCGTACAATACCGCTACGACGCCGTGGGACGGTTGACGGAGACGATTGACGGAGAAGGAAACGCAAGCAGGGTTCAATACGATGCGTCGGGCAACGTCACCAAGGTATACGACGGGATGGGCCGCATAATCAGCGACAACGAGTACGACGCCATGGATCGTCTGACGGAGACGACGGACGGCCTGGGCAGGGGGACGGAGTACCGCTACAACGAGGCGGGGGACTTGGTCGAGGCCATCCAGACGTTGAACCGCCGCACGAAGTATACGTACGACGGGGCGGGGCGCCTCGTCGGGGTGGAGGATTCCGAAGGCGGCGTGGGGAGGCAGAAGCACGACCTCGTTGACAACGTGACGGAGGTGACGGATCCGAACGGTGGAACCACCCGTTACGAGTACGACCCCATGGGTCGGGTTACCAAGGAGGGCGTCGTCCTCGATGCGGGCGAAGGGGACGAAGAACCCACGGTTGGTTGCGAGACGTCCTACTCCTACAACGACATAGGGGAACTGGATGCGACGACCAACGCAAGGGGACAGGAGGCCAAGTACGAATACGACGCGGCGGGCCGCCCCGTCTCGCGGACGGACGGGTTGGGCAAGACGACCTACGCCTACGACGGGAACGGCAACCTGACGGAGGTTGCGGACGCCAACGGCAGTATTCTGAGGGAATATGACGCATTGAACCGCGTCACCAAATACACGGACGCAAACGGGAACACGATAAGCTACATGTACGACGAGTTGGGCAACCTCGCCACCCTCACCTACCCCGGCGGCGAGACGGCCACCTATGAGTACTACAAGGATGGAAGGATGAAGAAGGCTACCGACTGGGAGGGCGGGACGACGACGTACGAGTACGACGCCAACGGTCGACTGACCCGCACCACCCGCCCGGACGGGAGCGTGGAGGAGTACGGATACGACGCAATGGGGCAGATGGTGTCCTTGGACGACAAGAAGGCGGACGGCGAAACCATCCAGTCCTACCAGTATGCTTACGACGAGGGCGGCAACGTCACCAAGATAGAGGGGGACGCGGGCGAGGCCCCCGTCCAACCCGATGCGGCGATGGAGTATGATGCGGCGAACCGACTCGTCCGTTACAACGGGGAGGAAGTGAAGTACGACGCGGACGGCAACATGACGTACGGCCCGGTGGACGGCGAGATGCGGGAGCTAGAATACGACTGTAGGAACCAGCTGGTGCGCGTCGGCGAGACACAGTACGAGTACGACGCGGAGGGCGACCGCATTGCGATGGAGGATGGAGACGGACGCACAGAGTACGTCACCGACAAGCAAATGGCACTGCCCTGCGTGTTGGTGGAGAAGAAGGTCGGAGACGGGAGCGATGCGTCAAGCGAAACGTTGTACACTTATGGGAATGGGCTGACGGGTTCCACGGGGGAAGACGGGACTAGTCTGTATCACTTCAATCATTTGGGGAACACCGCGGCCATCACGGGTATGGACGGCACGGTACAAGAGACGTTCACCTACGGCACGTACGGCGAGCTGACGTCGGGCGACCCGCAGGCGACGCCGTTCCTGTACAATGGGCAGTTCGGGATTATGACCGACGACAACGGGCTTTACTATATGAGGGCTAGGTACTA
>QMCE01000284.1_pt1 | contig 27306 bp, 20 predicted proteins | sample 1821851 | NCBI WGS metagenome assembly QMCE01 (sample SAMN09453174, study PRJNA476694) | Termite gut metagenome, whole genome shotgun sequencing project. | isolation source: worker | host: Odontotermes sp. | place: South Africa:Pretoria | collected 2016-01-28 | reverse complement strand
GTCGATAAACCGACGCTGGCCGAAAAGATCGGGGAGTTGAAGGCGGTGAAGAACGCCGTTATTCTGGCGCATTACTACACGCGGCCGGAGATCCAGGAAGTCGCCGACTTTGTGGGTGATTCGCTGGCGCTTTCGCAGAGGGCGGCCGAAACGGATGCCGACATCATACTTTTTGCGGGTGTCTATTTCATGGCTGAAACGGCCAAGGTTCTTTCGCCCGGCAAAAAGGTGCTGATTCCTGATCCGGAGGCCGGTTGTTCGCTCGCCGATTCGTGTTCCGCGGTCGATTTCGCGGCCTTCAGGGCTGAATATCCCGATTACAGGGTGGTTTCTTACGTCAATACCTCGGTCGACGTTAAGGCGTTGACCGACATATGCTGCACGTCGTCCAACGCGATGAGGATAATAGCGTCGATGCCGCGCGATCAGAAATTGATATTTGCGCCCGACCGCAATCTGGGCGACTACATCAAAAGGGTTACGGGGCGCGACGATATGGTTTTGTGGGACGGGGCGTGCCATGTTCATGAGAAGTTCTCGCTGGAAAAGATACTCGACCTGAAGAGGAGCCATCCCGGAGCGAAGGTACTCGCCCACCCCGAATGCAAGAAGCCGATCGTTATGTCGGCCGATTTCGTGGGGAGCACGTCGGCTATAATAGATTTCGTGGGGAGCGACGGCGGCGGGCGGTACATAATCGCCACCGAGTCGGGAATACTTCATGAGATGAAACAGAAGTATCCCGACGTGGAATTCATACCGGCGCCGCCGGTGGACTCCACGTGCGGATGCAACGACTGCGAATACATGAAGCTCGTCACACTCGAAAAAATATACTCGGCACTTGCGAACGAAACCCCGGAAATAACGATAGACGAGAACATACGCCGCAAAGCGGAACGTTCGATACGGGCAATGCTGGAATTATCATGAATGGATTCGACGGGAAGATAGACAGACTGCGGGAGTTGCTTTCGGGCGCCCCGAGGAATATAGCGATAGTGTCGCATACCAATCCCGACGGTGACGCCGTGGGTTCTTCGATAGCCCTGGCGCGCGTGCTACGTGGTTTAGGGCACAGGACGGGGTGTCTGGTCCCCAACAGGTATCCCTATTTTCTGGAATGGATGGAGGGTATCGCCGATGTCGTTGTCTATAAGGAGAACGGCGATGCGGCTGAAAAGATCGTTTCTGAGGCTGATCTGATATTCTGCATGGACTTCAATCGCATCGACCGCCTCGAAGCGCTCAGCGAGGCTATAACAGCCAACGAAACGGCAAAAAGGATACTCATCGACCATCATCTCGATCCGCCGAAGGATTTCGATCTCGATTTCTCGGATCCGGGGTCCTGCTCGACGTCGTATGTGACCTACCGGATAATCGAAAATATCGCAGGCCTGAATGCCATAGACAAGGCCGCAGCTGAAGGTCTTTATGTGGGCATAATGACCGATACGGGCAATTTTTCGTTCAGCAGCCTGACTCCCGACCTGTTCCGTGCGGTGGCTGTGCTTGTGGATAGGGGGGTGAATGTGCCGGAGGTGAATGCGGCGGTCTATAATTCATATGTCGAGGGGCGCGTGAGACTTCTGGGGTATGTGCTTATGAATAAAATGAAGCTTATCCACGACGGCACGGCCGCATATATATCGTTGAAGGAAAACGAACTGCGCCGGTTTGACTTCCAGGTGGGGGATAGCGAGGGATTTGTGAACTATCCTCTTACGATCATCGGGGTAAAGATGTCGGCCATGTTCCTCCAGACGCGCAGGTTTATCCGCATATCGCTCCGTTCGCGCGGAGGGGTCGATGTGAGCGAGTTTGCCGCGAAGTATTTCGACGGCGGAGGACATAAGAATGCCGCAGGCGGAAAATCGTTCGAATCGATGGAAAAGACCGTAAAAAAGTACGAAAAAGCGGTGGAAGAGTTCCTGAGGGAAGAGAAAGACCGGTAGGCCGTTCTAAAAATACCGGTTTCATTGCAGCCGCGCAGTATGCGGGGACGGCAATGAAACCGGTATTTTTACGGATAAGAATAAAAATTTAATTCGCCGTGCAACATATGGCACTCTTTCCGCATCTATTTAATAGAACACAATGGAAAGGCAGGTCCGATGAAGCCATTACTGCTTCTCATCCCAAATATCCAACTCGCCGTGCTCGGTTAAACCGAATATCCGTGCCAATTCCCCTACCAACGGCGACACGAGCTCGATCACATCGGAGATCGAGCTCTCTTTTGTCCCGTCGCCTTTAATTCGGTAGAGCATCACGGCGTAAAGCGCCCTGAAAGCGAGTTCCACATCGGAAATATCCCCTTTACCCAAGAGCTCCCTCAGTCGTGGAAGTTCCGGCTCGAGGCGCGCATACAGCTCCCTGTACCGCTCTCCCGCCGGCGCTTTCAGCAGTTGCGCGTGAAGCCTCTGAAGGTCGGCTATCAAATGCAGTGTATGGTCAAGATGCCCCGACGAAGCCTTGTCCTCCTGCCGTAACAGGTTGCATATTTCGACATACCAGAGCAGCAGCCGGCTTCCCGTTTCCGGATCTTCGGCCGATACGGGAGCCACGAGCTTGGCATAAATCGCCTCCGGACTGAACTGCATAGCCCGGAGCAGATCCTCCAGCTGCCACAGATAAAGTATGTACTCGGCTATGTTTTCAGCCCTCTTTTTTTGTGCTATGTACATTTCAGAACGATATGAGCGATGTCACGGGAGCAATCTTTTCGAGCCTTTCCCTGCCTTTGAGTTCCGGTATTTCGGCCAGGAATACGAATTCCCTGACGCGGACGGAGAGTTCGCCTTGCGGGGTCGGGACTTTCTGTGCGTTGAGGGTTTCGGCCATTCCTTCGGATGTGCCTCCCGTGGCGAGTATGTCGTCGAAGATCGAAATTTCGATGACTCCGCCGGTGGGAACTGCGTTTTCGAGGTCCGATCGGCGGAAGTAGAGGCTGTCGTCGCCGTATTCTTTCACTATGGACACTTTTATCAGGTCGTTAGCGGCGGCGGGGAGTTTGGCGTTCTTGCGGAATGCGATGAGGTTCCTGGGGCCGCCGTCGACCAGAAGAAGTGGTGCACCGAACAGGAATCCGCGCGCTTCGGGCACGGCGACGTTGGGCGTGGTTATGTGTCGGGCTGTCTCGCGGGTGAGCGCGCCGAATATTTCGGAGTCGGCCAGCAGGGGGAGTACGTCTATGAAATTGATGCCCGGTTTCGGGAAATCGGCGTAAAACTTGACGTGTTGTTTTATGATCTCAAGTGTTTTCATGTCGTATGGTATAAATCATTGTCGGTTATCGATTCGTAAAATATTTGCACCGAGGGCGTTTAGGCGGTTTTCGATGTTCTGGTAACCGCGGTCTATCTGCTCTATGTTCTGTATGATGCTTTTGCCTTCGGCGCTCATGGCGGCTATGAGGAGGGCTACTCCGGCGCGTATGTCGGGCGAACTCATCATGGTACCCCTGAGGCGGCGTTCGTGGTTGTGGCCTATTACTGTGGCGCGGTGGGGGTCGCAGAGGATTATCTGTGCGCCCATGTCAATGAGTTTGTCGACGAAAAAGAGGCGGCTTTCGAACATCTTCTGGTGTATCAGCACCGACCCCTTGGCCTGTGTCGCCACGACGAGGAATACCGACAGCAGGTCGGGGGTGAGTCCCGGCCATGGGGCGTCGGCGATGGTCATTATGGAGCCGTCCAGAAAGCTCTCTATCTCGTAATGGTTCTGTCCCGGGATGTATATGTCGTCGCCCCGTTGCTCGAAGCGTATGCCCATACGTGCGAATTGCGCGGGAATGATGCCCAGGTCGTCGTAAGAGACATCCTTTATGGTAAGTTGGGAGCGGGTCATCGCAGCCATACCGATGAAACTGCCCACTTCGATCATGTCGGGCAGCATGGTATGGGTGGTTGCGCCGAGGCTTTCGACCCCCTCGATCACGAGCAGGTTGGAGCCTATGCCGCTGATATTGGCTCCCATGCGGACAAGCATTTTACACAATTGCTGCAAATAGGGCTCGCAGGCGGCGTTGTAAATGGTCGTAGTGCCTTTGGCCATAACTGCCGCCATGACTATGTTGGCCGTACCTGTCACGGAAGCTTCGTCGAGGAGCATATATGTGCCGCGCAGTTCCTTTGCCTTGACAGCGAAGAAGTTGTCGTTCATGTCGTAGTCGAACGTCGCGCCCAGCTTTTGGAATCCCGTGAAGTGGGTGTCCAGTCTCCGGCGGCCTATCTTGTCGCCGCCCGGCTTGGGCAGGTAGGCTATCCCGAAACGCGCCAAGAGCGGGCCTATGATCATCACCGAGCCGCGCAGTCTGGCGCCCCGTTTGCGGTAATCCTCCGATGTGAGGTATCCGAGATCGATGTCGGCGGCGCGGAAGGAGTAGCTTTCGTGCCCTGTTTTTTCGATCTCTACGCCCATTTTACGGAGCAGTTCGATAAGCTGCATCACATCGACTATCTCCGGCACATTGTGGAGCGTCACCTTTTCGGGTGTCAGAAGTGTTGCGCAAATTATCTGCAGAGCCTCGTTCTTGGCCCCCTGGGGTGTTATCTCGCCGCTTAGAGGCCGACCGCCGTGCACTTCAAAAAAAGCCATATGTCGCTACGTTTATATTTTACACCGAACTGTAAGAATCAAAGTTTAAAGGTAATTATTTTTATGATAATTTTTATTATTTTATGGCCAATTAGAATAGAAAAGATATGAGAGTATCGGGTGGATCAAATATGCTTGTTATGGATGACAACCTCTAAGAATAATAAGCAGGAAGTCATTTCCAAATTCTCAATACTTTTTCTATTTTTGCATTAATTATAAAAGAGTAAGAACTTTTTAGATCCATTCAGTAAAACTCACGAACCACCTGTAAAGGAGGTGTTTAACACTGGGTCGGAGGTTCCCACTCGAAGTGTGTTTTGGCTCAAAATGTGCCAAAGCGACTTCGGGCGCGGGGCAGTCTACCGGTGTGAGGCTCGTGAGGCCGACTGAATGGGGACTGTTTCCGCGTCACTTTTTTGTGGCCGTGAACGAGTTATTAACCTTGAAAATCTTTTACGGCTATGGAAATTAGTGAATTGATCGGAAAGCACTGGGCGGTAGAAGGGTTCTACTGCTTTGCGGGCGGAAAATTACCACCCGAATTCGTATGTTCCTTTTGGGATGGGATGGTGGTATGGGAATTCGGCGATGGCGCACTTGTCTGCTATGTGGACGGTCATATCGAACATTCCGTACAATACATGGTCTCGCCAGATGGTCTGCTACATATATATTATCCGATACTGATACCCTATTTTTATCATCATATCAGGCGGTACAGGATTGTAAAAGACCCGAATGCGAATGTTATATGGCTCTGCGACACTGACAGAACCACCACTATGACGGTCGACAATCCGGCGATAAAACTTTCGCTCGCCAAATAAAGATCCGCCTGAAAAAATTGCCGATAAATTCTTAACTTTGTAAGTTGATAATATTATGTCCGCACAATGAAAGAAAAGATCGAGCAATTATTGAAACAGGTCGAGGAGTTCGCTCCCAGGACGGCCGCTGAAGTGGAGGAATTCCGCGTGAGGATACTCGGCCGCAAGGGTGTGTTGAACGACATCATGGAAGAATTCAAGGCCGTGGCGCCCGAATCGAAGCGCGAACTCGGCCAAAGCATAAACCTGCTGAAGAACAGGGCACAAGAGCGCGTGAACGAACTGAAAGAGGCCATGGAACACACGTCGGGACGCCCCGCGGCCGCCATCGACGACACGACGCGTCCGGGAACCACGGAGCCTGTCGGGTCGAGGCACCCCATTTCGTTGGTACGCAATGAGATATGTGGCATATTCGAGCGGCTTGGGTTTGTCATAGCCGATGGTCCGGAGATCGAGGACGACCGGCACGTGTTCTCGGCGCTCAACTTTCCGCCCGAGCATCCCGCCCGCGATATGCAGGATACGTTTTTTATAGAGAAGAATCCCGACATACTTTTGCGCACCCATACCAGTTCCATACAGGTAAGGGTTATGGAGACACAAAAGCCGCCCATAAGGGTGATATGTCCCGGCAGAGTGTTCCGCAACGAGGCCATATCGTACCGCGCCCACTGCATTTTCCATCAGATAGAGGGGTTGTACATCGACGAGAACGTGTCGTTCGCCGACATGAAGCAGGCGCTGCTCTACTTCGTGCATGAATTCTACGGCGCCGACAGGGAGATAAGGCTCAGGCCGTCGTATTTTCCGTTCACCGAGCCGTCGGCCGAAATGGACATATCATGCAACCTGTGCGGCGGCAAGGGCTGCCCGGTGTGCAAACATACAGGCTGGCTGGAGATAATGGGATGCGGCATGGTAGACCCCAATGTTTTGGAAGCATGTGGTATAGATAGCGAAAAGTACAGCGGCTTCGCATTCGGTATGGGAGTGGAACGCACGGCCATGCTCAAATACGGCGTCCGTGACCTGAGGCTCTATTTTGAGAACGATGTGAGATTCCTCCGGCAGTTCGAGTCAGTTGTGTAACCTGAAGATGAAACGATTGTAGTTTTGGTATGAGGTCGGCCGTAAATATTTTGGTGTTGCTCGCGCTGGTTTCGTGCGGGACGGCCGGACGTATGCGGTCGCCCGGGATGCGTTCTCCGGCTCCGGGTGATTATCAGGGTAATATGGCGCAGTATTACCATTCGGAAGGGATCAAATCGCATTCCATACACGAAGACGGCAGGGGAGCGATTGATTATTTCAGGATGGCCATAGAGGCCGATTCGACATACTCGCCAGCCTACTACGGGATTGCGGAGATATTCCTCGACGCCGACTCGCCGCAACTTGCTCTCGAATATAGTCGTACCGCCAATAGTCTGGATTCAGCCAATCTCACATACAAAAGCCAGCTTGCGCGCGCTCTGGTTGTCACCGGGCACTACGACGAGGCAATGGATCTGTACGGTGTGCTGATGCGTGAAGATTCGCACAATGCGTTGAATTACAGTATGCTCGCAGCTCTTTACGATTACAAACAACAGCCTTTCACGGCTATATCCATACTCGATTCGGCGGAATATAAGTTGGGGCGGATGGATGCTTTGAGCACTTACAAAAGGCAATTGCTGATAGATGTGCGCCTTTACGACAAGGCGATAGAGGAGAGTCGGTCGCTGATCGCCGACTATCCTTACGATGACCAGAATTATCTTGTTTTAGCCGAGCTTTACGCGGTGATGGGCAAGGATTCGCTGGCTCTGGAGAATTACAGGGAGGCGCTCCGGATAGACTCGACCAACATAGCTACACTGCACTCCGTAGGCGGGTTCTACCGTATGCGCAACAACAACCGCAGCTATCTTGCTATCGTGAAGCGTATGTTCGAATCGGACGCGATGCCCATGGAGGAGAAAGTGGCGCTGTTCGGGGAACTTACCTCGAGCATGGATTTTTACCGTAACAATTTCTTTGCCATCAACGGTCTGGCATCCACGCTTTTGGTGAAATACCCCGCTGACTACACCATACTCGATCTCTATGCCACCCATCTGATACATTCGGGTGAATTGCAGGCGGCGCTGGGGCTTTACAAGTCATATATCGAGTCCGATCCGGGTAGGCTCGACCCGTATTTCGTGGTGCTGGACATAGAATCGTACCTGCAGCGTCCCGATTCGGTGGCCACGTATTCCTATATGGCCCTGTCGCATTTCCCCGGTAACACGGACCTTTACATACGCCGCGGATTCGCACTCGACAATATGGACAACGGGAAAGAGGCGCTCCGGTCGTACAGGCAGGCGTATCGGTATGCCGGTAGTGATTCCCTGCGAAGCGTCATCACGGGTATAATCGGCGATATGTACTACCGCAACGGGCAGCACGCCAAGAGTTACAGGCAGTACGAAAAGGCGCTCAGGATGGATCCCGGCAATGCCGCCGTGCTCAACAATTACGCCTACTTCATCAGTGAAGACGGCCGCGAATATGAAAAAGCCCTCGCAATGAGCGTCAAAGCCAACGAAATAGAGCCTGGTAACGCCACATATCTCGACACGAGGGCATGGATACTATACAGGCTGGAGCGTTATGCGGAGGCCAAAACGATAATGCTTCAGGCTATCTCGCTCGACAGGACGGGGAGCGAAGTCCTTCTGCTGCACTACGGCGACATACTCTACGAATTGGGAGAGTATTTTATGGCCAAGACATATTGGCGGCGCGCGCTGGAGAAAGGCCACGATCCTGTGGAGATTCACGAACGATTAAGCAGACCGGAAAAATGAGGGGATATTTATTGAATTTCATACTCTTAGCGCTGGCGTTTTGTTCCGGCTGCCCCGGTGCGGCCGCGCAGGACAAAATCACGGCGAAATCGCTCGAGGAACAGGTATCGAGGCTGGAGAAAGAGATAATATGCAACAAAGAGCTCCAGAAGAAAAATCAAAACGACCAGAAAATCACACAGAACGGCCTGAAAATGGTACAAGCGCAACTCGAGACCCAGCGCAAACTCGTTTCGTCGCTCAACGAGCAGGTCGGATTTCTCGATGGCGAGATCTCCTCGCGCGGCAAGGAGATCGAAGCTCTGGAGCGCAACGTCGACCGCATGAAACGGGAGTATGCCGGCATGATATACGCGGCCTACAAGAACCATAAACTCAATAATTCGGTAGCTTTCATATTCGACTCTGAAGACTTCAACGAGGCCACCAGGCGAATAGATTATATGCGGCGCTACAACCGTATGCGCGAGGATATGGTCGCACAAATAGACTCCGTTTCACGCAGGCTGGGACGTGAGAAGGAAGAGCTCGAATTGCAGAAGACCGGCCTTGAAAGAACCAGGGCTAACCGCGACAGAGAGCTGAAATCGTTGAATGCCGACGAGGCCAAATATAAGAAAGGCAGCGATAAACTCGCTGCGGAAGAGAAAAAGATAGCCAATACCATAAAGCAGAAGGAGAAGGAGAAGAAGGAAGCTCAGGAGAGGCTGCAAAAAGTAATAGAGGAGGAGGCCAAAAAAGCGGCGGCCGCAAAGCAAAGCGCCGAGGACCGGAAAAAATTGCTGGCGCTGTCGGGACGGTTCGACCAGAACAAGGGGAAATTCCCATATCCGGTCGACAGCGGAGTCGTCATAGAAAAATACGGCAAACACGTACATCCCACGCAGAAAAACCTGATGGTCGATAACAAAGGCATAAACATAGCCGCCGCGAAAAATGCCGAGGTGAGGAGCATATTCGAGGGAACGGTGACACGCATCGTATTTATCCCCGGACTCAACAACTGTGTCATGATTCAGCACGGAGAGTACTTCACGGTATACTCGAATCTCGCAAGCGTGCAGGTCAAGGGCGGCGACAGGGTTGCTACGAACCAGATCATCGGCCGCATACCGGGCACGGCCGACAGCAACGACTACTTCCTCCATTTCGAAATATGGAAGAATACAGCCAACCTGGACCCGGGATCATGGTTTTACAGATGATATTGTGTGATTGCCGGATGAACTTTATGTATTGTATTTATTCGTGTAATTTATTTATTTTCAAATAACCAGCTTTATGGCTGTAGCATTTTACTCCGAAGATTGTGACTTTCTGCCGCCAGGACGCAGGAAAATAGCCGCGTGGGTCAAAGAGACCATTCAGGCCGAAGGCTTTAAAACAGGAGACGTGGCATACATATTCTGCTCCCCGGAATACCACCTCGCAATGAATCGCCGATACCTCGGCCACGACTACCGTACCGACGTCATAACATTCGATTACAGCGACCTTCGCGGAAGCGGCACCGTGAGCGGAGACATATTCATAGACCACGCACAGGTGGCATCCCAGGCAGAAGGGTGGGGCGCCGAACCAGAAGAAGAACTTTACCGCGTAATGATACATGGAGTACTCCACCTATGCGGATACGACGACAAGACCGAACAGCAGCAAACTACCATGCGAGCCCGGGAAAACACCCGCCTTGCCGCCTACAAACAACTCAACGGCACATCTAAAGCCTGATCTTGTGATGAATTATTGTATACGGGACAGGACAGTTCTTTCTTGTAAGAAAGAACCAAAGAACTTTTGGAAAAACTGCGTTTTTCACGGCTTACTTTGCAAGTTCCGAAAGAGAGGGTAGCGGTGTAAGTGAATAACAGGGGGCGAAGCGGTCGAGCCGCTGACCTCTCTTTCGGAACTTGTATAGAAGAAATCATGAGATACGAAGTATCTCCAAGAGTTTTCTGGTTCTCTTTTGCAAAAGAGAACAGTACAGACCCGTATATATAATTAATTACAAGATGAGGTTCGAATATGACGTTATAGTTGTTGGTGGCGGTCATGCGGGGTGTGAGGCTGCTGTGGCTGCTGCTAAGTTGGGGTCGCGGGTTTTGCTGGTCACGATGGATATGGCGAAGTTTGCCAATATGTCGTGCAATCCGGCAATCGGCGGCGTAGCCAAAGGTCAGATTGTCAGGGAAATAGATGCATTGGGCGGCATGATGGGCATTATAACCGACCTCACTTCGATCCAATTCAGGATGTTGAACAGATCCAAGGGGGCGGCAATGTGGAGTCCGAGGGCTCAGTGCGACAAGGCGGCGTTCTCGGCCGAGTGGCGCAAGATTCTTGAGAATACGGAGAGGCTTTATATATGGCAGGATGCTGTTACGGAATTGATCACCGCGCCTGCTGGTGGCGATGGACGCCGGGCGGATGATCTCTATATTGCGGATGGTTCCGGCGTTTCGGATGACTCCCGTATTGCGGACAGCTCTCGTCTTGCGATCAGTTCCCGCTTTGCGAATGGTTCCGGCCTTGCAGACAGTTCCCGTCTTGCGGATGCCGTATTTTCGGCGGACGGAGGGCATTCGGGTGATGGCGAGCCTCTTGTAAACGACGGCCGGCCGGCCGATGGGGGAGATGGGCAACTCCCCGAAACCACAGGAGCGGAGCATACTTACCGTGTTTGCGGGGTGAGGACACGTATGGGTGTGGAATTTCAGGCGAAGGCCGTGATATTGACCAACGGCACTTTTCTCAACGGACTTATGCACGTGGGGCGCAGCAGTGCGGAAGGGGGCAGGGCAGGTGATGAGGTCTCGCGCGGATTGACCGAAAATATTGAAAACCTGGGATTTGTGTCGGGACGTATGAAGACCGGTACTCCTGCAAGGATAGATTCGCGGACTCTCAATTTCGAATTGTTCGAACCCCAGGAGGGTGATGTGGAGCCGTCGAAATTCTCTTTTCTGCCTGGCGTGCAACCTGTCGGGAAGCAGTTGTCGTGCTTCCTTGTCCATACCAATGAGCGGGTTCATGAGGAGCTTAGACGGGGATTTGTCGATTCGCCACTCTTCAACGGGACGATCCGGGGCGTGGGGCCGAGGTATTGTCCGAGCATTGAGGATAAGCTGCGCACCTTTGCCGACAAGACGTCGCATCAGTTATTTCTGGAGCCGGAGGGCAGGGATACCAACGAGTATTACCTGAATGGATTTTCCTCTTCGCTTCCGCTCGATGTCCAGGTACGTGCTCTTCAGTGTATAAGCGGTTTCGAGGACGTGCATATATACCGTCCCGGATATGCCATCGAGTACGACTACTTCCTACCGACACAGCTCAAACACACCCTTGAAACCAAATTGGTTGAAAATCTATATTTTGCAGGACAGATAAATGGCACTACCGGCTATGAAGAAGCTGCAGCACAGGGGCTTATGGCTGGAGTTAACGCCCATATGAAACTTTCGGGGCGGCCGCCGCTCGTATTGTTGAGGGATGAGGCTTATATAGGCGTGCTGATCGACGATCTGGTGACTAAAGGGGTCGACGAGCCGTACCGTATGTTCACCAGCCGCGCCGAGTACCGGATACTTCTCCGGCAGGATAATGCCGACCTCCGGCTTACTCCAATTGCGATAAAGATCGGGCTTGCCGATGCCGAAAGAACGCGAACTTTCGAGCAAAAAAAATTGCTCTCAGAATCGTTTGTAAAATTCATTAGGGAGCGGAGTGTTGCTCCGGATGAAATTCAGGACTATTTAAAATCCGTCGATTCAGCTCCGCTTTCGCAAGGCCGGAAGCTTTACGACATACTTTTGCGCAACGAAGTAACGCTTTCCGGGTTGATCGCAGCCCTTCCCGACCTGCGCGAATTTACGGAGACCAACGCTATTGGCCGCGAAATAGTCGAGGAAGCGGAGATACAAGTGAAGTATCACGGCTATATAGAACGCGAGAAATTCATTGCGGCAAAACTGAAGCGACTCGAAAATATAGCGATACCTGATGATTTCGATTTCTATTCATTAAGATCACTGACGATAGAGGCGAGACAGAAGTTATCGAGGATACGTCCGGCGACGATAGGGCAGGCGTCGAGGATCCCCGGTGTGTCGCCTGCAGACATTAATGTTCTTTTAGTTTATTTCGGCAGATAAAGATATTCTTCAGTTAATAAAACAAGCATCCCTTCGCGAATGAATATCGTCCAGATAGAGCCGCAGGCTATGAGAGATCAATCTATCGCATAATCTTTACTGTGATATAATATTGGGCGGACAGACCCCTTAGCTATCTTGAGTTCAGGATAAGAAAAACAATAGCTATAAGCTATAAAATATGGGAGTAGAACATTTTTATTATTCCGAACTCACATTAACTATATCTTCGGAATAGCATACTTCAGTCGTTTTGTCGATACTTTGAGTTTTACCAGAAGAGACATAAGTATTGTTCCACGTGGAACAATCGACAAGGGGCGTCGATAGATTAAATATATGGTCAATAAAAAACAGAATTGTTCCACGTGGAACAATTCTGTTTTTTATTAATGCGCTGACGGAGCCTGCCGTCTATTTGTCTGCCATCTTTGCCCAGGAGTCCTTGAGTCCTACGGTGCGGTTGAACACCATTTTGTCTTCGGTCGAATCGGGGTCTGTGCAGAAATAACCGATTCGCTCGAATTGGAATTTATCTCCCGCCTGTGCTTCGCTAAGCGAGGGTTCTATAAATCCGTTCTGTATAACAACAGATTCCGGGTTGAGATAGTCGAGGAAAGTCTTTCCTTCTTCCGCGTTGTCGGGATCTTCTTTTGAGAAAAGGGTGGAGTAGAGCCTGAATTCGGCTTCCCTGGCATGGGGGGCGGAGACCCAATGGATAACCCCTTTGACGCGGCGGCCGTCCGAAGACGAACCTTCCCCCGACAAAGGATCATATGTGCACCGCAATTCGACAACTTCTCCATTGGCGTCCTTGATCATCTCTTCGCACTTTATAAGGTACGAATATCGCAGGCGAACTTCGTTGCCGGGCGAAAGCCGGTAATATTTCTTAGGCGGATCCTCCATGAAATCCGATGCTTCTATATACAATTCCCTCGAAAAAGGAACACGCCGCGTCCCGGCATTTTCGTCTTCGGGGTTATTTACGGCCGTGAAGAACTCCGAAGCATCCTCCGGATAGTTGGTAATAACTACTTTCAGGGGATTCACGACGGCCATTCTCCGCTCCGCTGTCTTGTTGAGATCTTCCCTGACGCAAAATTCCAGCAGCGAGAGATCTATCACATTGTCCCTTTTCGCAACGCCCACGCGCTCTGCAAAGGCACGTATCGACTCCGGTGTGTAGCCTTTGCGACGCAGGGCGGAGATGGTAGGCATACGCGGATCGTCCCAGCCGTTCACGATCTTGTTCTGCACGAGCTGCAGGAGTTTGCGCTTGCTCATTACCGTATGCGTGAGGTTAAGGCGCGCGAACTCGTACTGATGGCTGGGATATATTTCGAGTTTTTCAATAAACCAGTCGTACAGCGGACGGTGTACGTCAAACTCCAGCGTGCATATCGACTGGGTTATTCGCTCTATCGAGTCGCTCTGTCCGTGCGCGTAGTCGTACATGGGATAGATGCACCATTTGTCGCCCGTGCGGTGGTGTTCCGTATGGAGTATGCGGTACATGAGCGGGTCGCGGAAAAGCATATTCGGATGCGCCATATCTATTTTGGCGCGCAGGACTTTCTCTCCGTTGGCGAATTCGCCGGCTCTCATCCTTGCAAAGAGGTCGAGGTTTTCCTCCACGCTGCGGTTGCGCCACGGACTTTCGGTGCCTGGTACCGTCACAGTCCCGCGGGAGAGGCGGATTTCCTCCTGCGTCTGGTCGTCCACATAAGCTAATCCTTTCTTAATCAAAACAATAGCCCACTCGTAAAGTTGTTCGAAATAGTCCGACGCATATAATTCTTCCGCCCATTCGAAGCCGAGCCATCTGATGTCATCCTTGATGGAGTTGACATATTCCACATCTTCCTTGACCGGATTGGTGTCGTCGAACCGCAGGTTGCACTTTCCGCCGTATTTCCTGGCCAGACCGAAATTAAGGCAGATACTCTTGGCGTGCCCTATGTGCAGGTATCCGTTGGGTTCCGGGGGGAAACGGGTAAGTACCCTGTTCTCCACGTTGGCGATGTAGTTTTCGATAACCTCTTCCAGGAAATTGAGCGATCGTTCGCGGCCGCCCGTTTCTTCATTGTTGATTGCCATATTGCTTGGAGTCTGTCGTAATAATATTCTGCAAAGTTAATATTTTTTTCCACGTCCCGTTTCCCATCCGTATTTCCTGTCGAGCCATGAGAACATATACCACAGGCCTGTGGCCGTCAGTGCGCCGAGGATTATTCCGAACAGGATCTGCATAGGGAAGTGAACGCCGAGATATATGCGCGAATAGGCCGTGAGTAGCGTGTAGACCAACATCATGATCGTGAACCACTTCCGTCTCATCATCAGGCTCGACAGCAGAAATATGCAGAACGAGGTCGAAGCATGACCCGACACCGTGCCCATAAGCCCCCCGTGATAGTCGTTTACCGTATGCAGATGCTCCAGCAGGGGCGTGCGTGTCGGACGAAGATAGGCGATATTGTCTTTGAACAGGTTGCACACCTGGTCGCAGATACCCACGCCGAGACCGATGAAAAGGAGGGCGAAAAGCATATATTTCCATCCGAAACGGCGGTAGATAAGGAACATTACCAGTAGGTATAGCGGTATCCAGTTGGGGATGCCCGAAGCGAACCACATTATGGCGTCGAGCACCGGCCCCCCGTCGAAGTTCAGGGCCAGCATTAGGTCTGTGTCGAATTCGTTCATTAGAATTGGAAATATATAAATGGTTGTATACCGGTCGATTTGATCTGCATTATGATCCATATCAACACGGCCATTATAAGGGCGTTCACCACGATATTGTTTTTTATTATTCGTCCCTTGGCCTTCTCCTGCATCGTCGCGGGTACGAAGTGGAGTAGGTAACCCAACAGCATTAGTGCAAAGATCTCCCAATATCCGGCTGCAATTTCGGGTATGAGCGCGGCATTGAAGTTGGTGAATATCTGTTCGAGGATGTCGAATCCGGTGTCCATATCGGGTGCGCGGAAAAAGACCCAACTCAGACAAACCAGATTGAAGGTGACGATTATTCCCGTTACACGCCAGATTGGTTTCATCCGCATTCCGGTGATCTTCTGTCGCGGGAAAACGGCGAGTATCGATTTATGTGCCGCCAGCAGGATCCCGTGGAAAGCTCCCCACAGCACGAACCGAAGTGCCGCACCATGCCATAATCCGCCCAATAACATGGTTATTATCAGGTTTATATAAGTTCGTGTCCGGCCTTTGCGGTTGCCGCCAAGCGATATATAGAGATAATCCTTGAGCCAGCTCGAAAGCGATATGTGCCAGCGCCGCCAAAACTCGGTTATGGTTGCCGACTTGTAGGGCGAATCGAAGTTCTTGTTGAAATGGAAACCCAGGAGCAGCGCTATGCCGATGGCCATGTCGGAGTAGCCGGAGAAGTCGCAGTATATCTGCAGCGCGTAGCCGTAGACCCCCATGAGGTTTTCGAACCCGTTGTATAGCATCGGGTTGTCGAATATGCGGTCGACGAAATTCAGGCTTATGTAATCCGATATGACGGCCTTTTTTAGCAGGCCGACCATAATGAGGAAGATGCCGGTGCCGAACATCTCCCAGGTGACCTTTACGTCATGGCGGCGTATCTGCGGAATGAAATCCTTCGCCCTGACGATAGGCCCCGCAACAAGCTGCGGGAAGAACGACAGGTAGAAAAAATAGTCGAGCCAGCAGCGCAGCGGCTTAAGTTCCCCGCGATAGATGTCTATGGTGTAGCTGAGCGACTGGAAAACGAAGAACGATATGCCCACGGGCAGGAATATGTTCCTGAACTCGAAAATATCGCCTCCGCCGAGGTCGTTGGCTATCTGTATGAACAGGTTGGTGTATTTGAAATATACCAGCATCCCGATGTTCACCAAAACGCTCAGCAGGACGAACCACCTCTTGTGTTTGCGCAGCTTTGCCGCCGCTATACCCTTGCCTATGAAGAAGTCGCTCGTTGCCGCCGCTATGAGGAGCAGGAAGTAGATGCCGCCGGTCTTGTAGTAGAAATAGACAGAGAAAAGCGACACATAGATCATCCTCAACATCACCCTTTTTCGCATAAAACCGTAGAACAGGGTGAAACCGGCGAAGAGGAAGAGGAATATCCCGCTGCTGAATATCATGGGGTTTGCCGGATCGTATTTCAGCAATCCCAGCACGGCGTCCATTATTCCCGCGAAGTCTATGTTCGAGAAGTCGGTCATAGGTTTTCGGTGCGGCTGTCTTTATCCGCGTCTTGTTCGATTCCGGCCGGTTCTTCCTCTACGGCCGGGTCTTTCATTCCGGCGGGCTCTGTCTCTTCATTGCCGCTTTGCGGGTCGGTGATTATGACGGGGGCAGTCATTGTGTGCTGAAAATCCTCGCCGCCGTCCGCCTCGTCCTGCATTGTCTCTGTGGTGTTTAGTCCGTTGCCGGCTTTCGTGCCGCCGCTCTTGGCCGTGTCGTTGCCGTGCGAGGTATCCGGCCTTCCCGCCGGGCGTATTTCCTGCGGAGAGGGTATGTTCAGCATACCCGCTTCTGGTATTTGGATCCCGTGCGACGACAGGGAGTCGGGATTGAATACCGGATAGCAACTTGTTTGTTCGCGGATGCTCTCCACAGCGGCATCGAGATAGGCCACCAACCGCCCGGCGATATATTTACCTCCGGGATAGCCTATGTGGGTGTAGTCTTTGGCCGCCCATTTCTTTTCTACGAATCCGGGCATTGAATTGTCGCCCCCCATGGCTTCGAAAGTGTTCCAGAATCCCACGCCGGTCGTTTCGGCCGCCGCGCGCTGGGTTTCGAGCATGGACTTCACTGCAGGCATCGTCACCGCCGTGCCGTTCTTGAGCGAACTGCGGTCGCCAACGCTCATCACGAGTACCGCGCTGCCGGGGAAGCACCGTTTCACATATTCGATTATGCGTACCAGTTGGCGGCCGTAATATTTGTAATCCGTGACGTCGGGCGACATGGCGTTGAGCCCGTATTGGAGAATGACCAGATCGTACTTCATCAGCGAGTCGATCTGCGAATTGACGGAGTAACTCGTACCGAGAAGTGCCATCCCGCTGTTGCTGCGCACCGAATAGTTGTGTACGCTCACGCCTGTGCTGTCTTCGAGCACCACGCCGTAACCGATAAACCCTGCGGCATCGGCGATTTTTATGCCGAGACTCGATATGCTGTCGCGTTCGATACGGATGTTGCCCACAAAGTCACCGCCAGGTGGGGTATAGACGCTCTGTATGGAGTCGTTGACGGTGACCGTCAGGGTGGAGTGTCCGCGGTTGGCAAAGAGCAGGGTGGCCGTGCCTGCCGTCTCTATGCGGCTACGGAACCTGACCCCCCGGTAATCGACCGAGGCGCCTTCGTCGGGAATGGAGAGCATTCCGGATATGAAGAACTGCTCCTTGTACTCTTCCGGTACGCTTTTATGTTTTATGATGTTGTGATTGGTCCAGCCGTCGTGCGAGTGCTTTATTGTGCCGCGGTGCTTCGAAAGGGGAGTGGAGAAAGGAACGAAACCCACTCCTCTTCCGCCGTAGGCCATCTGAAGCTGTTCGCGCAGGTCGGCAGTTATGATATCGGCCTCGATGAACGAGTCGCCCAGCACCGCTATGCGGACGGTCCTTTTGCCCGACTCATAGGCGAGCGCCTCGTAGAAGCGGCTCATCATAGCCTGTCCCTGACTGAAGTCCTCTATGCGGACTATGCTGTCGTTGTAAACGTGGGGACGGGTTATATGCTTTTTGTTGATTGTGGCGACTGTATTTTTCGACACCGCTGCCTGCACTGCCCGGTCGCCGATACCGGTTGCGTTGGTCGCGAGCGAATCCTGCAGGGTTTCTCCTTTCGGCTCGGCGACCGTATCTCTCTGCGGGATCTCTTTGAAAAGTTCCAGGAACGAAGTGTCGAGCAAACTTTCGCTTCCGGGGCTGATTATGGCGCTGTCGTCATATTCGATGATGTCCGACAGGATGTTGGCGCGCTTGATGACCGTACCGCCGATCCTTACCGGTGGAATGAACGATACGCCCACAAGAAATATGATGACCGTGCAGGTCAGTAAAAACCCCTTTTTCGTGTAATCCCTGTTGTCCGGCATATTCGTTATGTTACCTGTTCCCTCTATCTATTTGCAACGTAGCCGACAAAGATAGTAAGAAAAATTATGAGTTATGGGCAATGAATTATGAGCGATAGGATAGTTGCGTAATAAATAATGATTACTTTTGTACGACAAATTAACAACATTAGATATAACCATCAGCAAATCAAAACATTTATGAAAAAACTTTTTGTTTTTCCGACTATTGCCGCACTTTTTGCATTTACGGCCTGTAGCGGTGGCGGTAGCGGAACACCGCGACAAGACACCGGCACTATTACGATAGCTGCCGACCAACTCAACCAAACGGTCGCAGCCACCGCAACATCGACAGATATCATCTTCTCGACCGAGGATGCGTGGAGCGCGGATTTCGAAAACGAGGCGGAATGGCTCTCGTTCGATCCCGAGAACGGCGATGCCGGAGACAACACGATCAACGTGAATATGCAGGCTAACACTTCCGATTCGGCGCGCAAAGCCGTGATAGTCATCACCAGCGGCACTTCGAAAGCTAAAGTGACCATCAATCAGGCGGCAGGCGGCAACACAGGCGGCGGCGATGGCGATGAATTTATTATCACCGCGACCAACGTCACTGCCCTTGGGGTATCGGACTCCGATGTAGTCAAGGTAGCCGCAGTATGGTTGCCGTTTGATGCCGAAACCGACGATGAAGCTGTCACTGTCGCAACTGCCGCTTACAGCAACCACGGGTTTACTATTAAACTTCCTGCCCTTGCCAACAATATGCTCGAAAGGTTACCGGAAGAAGAGGGAGGTATCACTGTAAGCGATCCGACAGCCAAGGTCGGCAGTATCGTTATTGTAGGGCTCAATGCCGACGACGAATTTCTCTATTTTTTCGATTATGCATCGGATGACTTTTCCGTCGTAACCCAATATATGTATGCCGACAGAGATGTAAATGTAATCGGCGCATTGTTTGAGGAGGGTTCGTACGAAAATGAGATATATGATATGCGGTTGAAGAAGGGCTGGAACGCGATGTATAACTATTACAACGAGAATAATGATGATATTTATACGACAACCCTTCCCGCCGGATATACCATGGGGTGGTATTGCTATCAATCGTAATTCGATTAACGTACACGAATGATAGTCTGAATTGACAATGAATCAAAATAGGCGGCCTAAGCAGGCCGCCTATTTTGATTCATTGTCAATTTCATGAAAGTGCCCGTAAACGTTCTGCGCTTTCGCCTTGCCGACCACTGCGGCGAGTTCTTCGGGGGAGGCGGCCTTTATCTTCGACACGCTCTTGAATTTGCGAAGCAGGTCGGCGGCGCTTTTGGAACCTATGCCCTCTATCTCTTCGAGTTGCGTCCGGACAAAGGCTGCCGAACGTTTGTTGCGGTGGAATGTGATGCCGAAGCGGTGCGCCTCGTCCCTCAGATGCATTACCACCTTCAGGGGCTCGCCCGTGCGATCGAGGTAGTAGGGCATGGGGTCGCCGGGGAAAAATATCTCCTCTATGCGTTTGGCAAGCCCAACCACGGCTATCCGGTTCTCCAGACCGAGAGAACAGAGTGTGGAGTATGCCGCGCCAAGCTGTCCCTTGCCGCCGTCGACCACTATAAGGTCGGGGAGTGGTGCTCCCTCGGCCAGCAGACGGCTGTAACGCCTGCCCACAATCTCGCGCATGGAGGCGAAATCGTCGGGTCCGGTGACCGTCTTTATATTGAAATGGCGGTACTCCCTGCGCGAGGGCTTTCCGTTGCGAAACACCACGCATGAGGCCACGGGGTGGGTACCCTGCAGGTTGGAGTTGTCGAAACACTCTATGTAGCGCGGCTGGACATCCATATGGAGCGCCTTGCGCATCGACTCCATGAGGCGGGCGGTATGTTTTTCGGGATTTTTTATTTCCAGGTTCTTCAACTTTTCGAGTTTGTAGAGCCGGGCGTTGCGCTGCGAGAATTCGAGCAGTTTGAGTTTGTCGCCGCGCGTGGGGATGATGAATTTCACCCCCTCGAACAACTCCTTTTCGGGTATGAAGGGGACGATCACTTCGCGGGCGAGGCCGTCCGGAAGTTTTTCGGCAATGTCGAGAATAGCGCGGCCGAGCACCTCTTCCGGCTCGTTGTCGACTCCTACGGTCATCTGTACCGTGAAACTGTTCACCACCGTGCCGTTCACCACTCTCACGAAGTTGCAGAAGGCCGTGGCGCCGTCCTCGTCGTCGAGCAACGAAAACACATCGGCCTCGCGGATATAATTACTGAATATCACGGACTTGCTGTGGTAATTGTCGAGCAATGTCAAGCGATTCTTATAGTGGGCGGCAGCTTCGAAGTTCATCTCTCCGGAGGCCTTGAGCATCTGTTCCGTGAGGTACTCCCGTTCCAGACGCAGGTTGCCCTTCAGGGTCTTTTTGATGCGTTCTATGTCCGTCATATAATCCTCTTCGCTCTGCTTCCCTGCGCACGGGGCTTTGCAGTTACCTATGTGGTATTGCAGGCAGACGCCGTATTTGCCTCTGGCGATGAGTTCCGGCGAGAGGTCGAGCGAACAGGTGCGAAGCTGGTAGATACCGTGAATGAGATCGAGCATATTCTTTTGCACCCAGACCGACGAATAAGGGCCGAAGTAATCCGACCCGTCTCGGATGAATTTGCGGGTCGACATCACCCGCGGGAAAGGTTCGTTCTTTATGATGATCCACGGATAGGTCTTGTCGTCCTTCAGCATCGTATTGTAACGGGGCTGAAGCCTCTTTATCATGGAATTTTCGAGCAGTAACGCGTCACGTTCGGTGGGTACGTCTATGGTTCGCAGTTCGTGTATCTGCTTCACCATGACGCGGATTTTCGGGGCATGGGGTTTCGAGTCGAGAAAATAGGAGGAGACCCGCTTTTTCAGGTTCTTCGCCTTGCCGACATAGATGACCTCTCCGTCGCGGTTCACGAATTGGTAAACCCCCGGAGTGCCGGGCAGTAGCATGACCTGCCGCTTCAACTCGAGCCTGTCTTCCATGTTAATTGACAATTGATAGTTGACAATGCAAAAATAGTTATCCGTTGTCAATTATACCTAATAAAGGTAAGGCTTTTATCCGTTTTGAGAAATTATCGGTCTTGGCATATACGATAAAATGTATTTTAATGCTGTCGCCGGTCTTGCTGTGTACAGTAAAAAGTGTTTTTAATGCTATTATTTGAGTATTAGCGACTTTGTTTTTTGTTTTCTTGCTTTTTAAAAATATGTTATATATTTTTGTTGTTGAGTGCTCATATTATATTTTTCACCTAACTAAATTATTAAACACTATTATGAAAAAAAGTAGATTTTTACCGATTATGATCGGACTAACATTTGTGACATTGATTTTATCGTGCAATAACGATAATACAAGTAAAACAACTGATGAAGAAGCTGTGTCAATTGAGCAGTTATTTACAAATATTGATGAGTACAATACATTGTTCTGTAAAGAAAACAATGTAGATATGACCAGAGCAACAAGAGAACAAAGAAGGTATAAAAGACAAATTGTAGCTCAAGCTGACGCAGGAGGGGTAATAAGTGGCCTTATTGTCGGTGGTGCGGTAGGGGTAGGCTCGTTGCCTCTCGCAATTATAGGTGGAGTGATTGGTTCTATGCTTGTTGCCATTAATATTGACGCGGATGATTTGGTAGTTCCTACAGCAAGCGCTATGAACAATAAGCCACAAACCTATATTGGTGTTGTTCTTGGAGACAATTACGATGAGGTGGGCTTTTTGCACAATAAAATCATTGCCGATATGTTTGATAAATATGGGTATGACTTTATTGCACAGGCAGATGAAAGAACGTTATTTATGATTACTCTTGAAGAGCTGGAATATAATGGCTATAATGTGTCTTCCATTAAAACAGATTTAGAGGCTAATTATATAATAGTTAAAGATATAGCTGATTTATTGAAAGTCGGGAATTTTGACGGCATTACCGCTCGAATTGCGACAACTTATCCGCAATTATCGGAAGAAGTAGCTGTGCTTGATATGTATGTAGGTATGTATGATATATTGCCTGAAGATACAACTCTGGACTATACTGTTGGATTGAGGCAGGTTATAGAAAATGCAGCTATTTCAGATAAATCCAAAACTGTTATCCGCGCAGGTATATCGACAGCTTTTGGTAGTGAAAATCTTTGGTTTAATTAAGTAGTATTCATCAATCGGTATCTATGTGGGGAGATGTATTTTTCTCCCCACATTCCCAACAATAAAATCTTATAGTTTATGAAAAAAGTATTATTGGTTTTGGTTCTGGCCCTAGCTCCGTTCGCCGTTGCCAATGCCCAGAAAAAGGGGTGGACGGCCAGCGTGTGGTATCAGGCGGGCAACGGGGCGTTGAGCGGACACTCGGAAATGAGGACGGCCGACCTGGTGTTGGCGCCGGGATATGCGTTCAACCGCCATCTTTTCGTCAGGCTGCATGGGGAATTGTCGATAGGGTTGTTCGACGTGGCGCCCGTAAAAACCTATGAGATCAACGAACTGCTCGGAATTTCGGCCGGGTGCAATATCGCCGATTGGGGATATTGGGGCTTGCTGGAGGGTGCCGTTACGGTAGGCAATACGCTGTTCAGCGAGAATTGGCCCTTTACATATTACGATGCCGCCATCCGGTGGAATATATTTTCCCAAAACCCCACAAAACTATCTTTCGGGCTCGGCGTGCGCTATCATCAATCCCACAGCTCCGATTACCCCGGTTTTTATAAGTTCTACGTCGGAATAGGGTTCCGGTTCAACTGACGGGCATTATAATGACCTAAGAGCGAGAGCAGAAAATTCCAAATAAGCTCTAAGATCCCTCGACTCGCTGACGCTCGCTGCGGGATGACAAATGAGAAATATTTGAAAATACGACGACCGCTTTATTAAAAGCGGTCGTCGTGCCTGCAAAGTAGCTAACCCAATGAAGCAGGACTATTTTACGACGAGAATGTGGTTCACATAGCCGTCTACGCTGTTTTCGAACCAGACAACGACTTTCTTGTCCCTCGATACGATCCTTACGGTACCCGAATTCGGGATGTCGAGGTCATAATTTTCCTTCACCCATTCGGCTAATGTACGTGTCGTTCCGTTCTCGAAGACGTATGGTGTGCGAAGGCCGCCGCCGGAGTATGGCGTTGCAAAGAACAGTATGCCATCGTCGGTGGCTGCCGTGGCATTGGCGCTGGTTTGATTCGGAACGAGGGTCGTAACGCCCGTTTCGATATCGAAAATATAGGGTCTTCTCGGCTGGCTGTTGTTGGTTCCCCTATGGATCGAGCCATAGGCATACCTTCCGTTGAACGAGGCTCCGGAAGCGGGCTGGTTTACCGGATATTCGATCATATCGGTATAAGGGCCGCTCTGCTGCGTTACGACCAGCTCTCTTGCTATACTGCCGCACTCATACTCGCCCGCCCCGTTCTTTTTCCAATACATGGATACATAGGGGCTGTAAGTATGGAATCGGCCTACGATCACATTGCCGTCGGCGGAGATATAATCGGGCTGAGCACCCCTGAAGTCTTCGGGGATGACATAATATTCGGTGGGGAGCGGCAGGTCCTTTTCGATGCCGTTCTCGATTATGAATGGTTGCTCACGGCCCGAAACCCTCCTGTAATTGACCATGATCGATCCGTCGGGCGTTACGCTCATAGGATATGCGTTGCCGTTGTTGTCCACGGCCTGTACCGCGAATACGAAGTCGACGGTCATCTCCGGATTGTTTTCGGGAGTGTATACCGGTACTACATAACCATCTTCGAAGCCTGTTTCCATCTCGCCCGTTTCCTCATTGAAGACGTATATGAGCTTGGTTACATCTATGACCATACCTGCGTCGGAATTGTAGCCCGCAATATAGCGGCCGTTCTCCGAAATAGCGGTCAGTGCGATGTGCGGCCCGAAGATCTTATAAAGCGTTATGTTCATGGTGTGCCAGCCGCCGGGTTGGAGTTGGACGGGGTCGGCGACTGTGAGTGACTTTTCGAATGTGAAGCTTTCGGTCTCGCCCGTGATCGTCATTTCGACCCCGGTGGCGATGGTCATTACCGGGACGCAGAGCATTATGGCGTCGGTGCCGTCGGCGTGAACGCCCGCGGGGAGGGCCGTGACGGAGGTCGCGGCGCCGTCGTAGAATTCGAGGAATGTGCCGTCGGTGAGGTCGAAGTGTCCCATACCGGCCAACTCGAGACCAGCGTCGGTGGTGAAAGTGAGTTCACTGATAGCTTCGCCGTTGAGTTCGGGAGCGGTGAGGACGAACTTAAGCATCCCCAGTACCCTCTTGAACTGCAGGCCGGCGTGTGTGATGTCAGTGCCGTTGTGGGAGTGGTTGATAGGCCACATGACCATGATGTCTGCGGCGGGGTCGAACGACGTCGCCGTGGGACGCTGCACGGAGGGGATCTCTATCTTGGCCGTCTGGTGGTGCGCGGTCAGTCCGCCAGCCTCGCCGTGGGGATAGTAGCCGTAAATGGTGTAGTCGCCGGCATCGAGGGTGACGTCGCCCTCGAACGTGGCCGTCCGGCCGCCATCAGCGGATGTGCTTTCGAGACGGTGGTGGTTAATCTCATCTCCGCCGACGAAGTGAACGCCTATGGCGTCGCCTGCAGACCATACGGGAGAGTTGGGATCGGAGATATCCGTCCTGGTTTCAATGCCGGCCGTCAGTGAGACATGGCTCTTGGCCGTGGCGATGGTTCCTGCGTCTTCGCTGCGGACGCATCCAGCAAGCGCCGCCGAACTCAGCAGCACGCAAGCTATATAAACTGATCTTTTCATTGTCTGAAGGTTTTAGTGGTTGGATGTCATGGCTACCATGTGGTAGTCCCGGTTTCGTTGCCGCCGGCCTCTCCGGCAGAACCGTAACCTGCGGGAGCACCACCGCCGCTCTGCGCGATGCCGTGCTCGTGCTCGACCGAAAGAATCGATACCTCGGGAGCGATGTAGTTGGATTTTCTCATAACTCTAATGTTTATATTTAAAATGAAAGCCTGTTTACCGAAAACTTCATTTGCAAATATAAATATCAGAGCCGTTAATTTCCGGCATGGCCGGTGCCCGGGGTGGTCAGATTTATAAACTTGACCTAATCGCGCTCCCTGCGCAGCGATCGTATATAGAATACGGGGGTGACGCCGGTGATCTCCTTGAATGCCTCCCGGAAGGCGGTGCGCGACTTAAAGCCCACCATTCCGGCTACCGCCTCGATGGTGTATTTTGCGCTGTCGGGTTCCGAAAAGAGTTGCTGGGCTTCGCGGATGCGGTACCCGATCAGGAACGAACGGAAATTCATGCCCGATAGCGTGTTGATGACCTGCGACACATAGGCGTGGTTGGAGTGAACCAACTGTGCGAGTTTGTCGAGCGAGAACTCGGTGTCGCAAACGGTCGGCGTATCCTCCATTACCGCCATGATCTGATCCATGAGTTTTTGCTGCGTCTCGCCGTCGAGGTTCTTCTGGTACTCTTTCGAAAATTTTCCGGCACCCTTCTCCTGTATTTCGAACAGCCGCAGATTCTTCTTCATAAGCGCCTTGTAAGCCCGGTTAAGATTGCGTTTCTGAAAGAAGAATATGACACAGGCCAACACCAGAACACCCATGACCAGCATTTGGTATGTGATAGTGCGTTGTTTCAACAACCGGTCGACGGTCAACTGTTCTATCTGTTGGTTGGTTTTCGACACTTCGTAAAGCCTCTGGAGTTGGTTTATGTTGCCGAAGGTCTCGTTGTTGAGGGTCGAGTCGCGCAACCGGGCGTAGATCTTGAAATATTCGAAAGCCTGTGCCCTGCGCCCCTTGTGTTCCTCTATTTCGGACATGGCGAGATAGTTGTCGACCTGTATTCTCAGGAGGTTGTTCTGTTCGGCCAGCGTGTTGGAACGTGCGATGTAATGGAACGCCGAATCGATCTGTCCGCACTCCTGGAACAGGCGCGCCTGCAAATAGAGATTCTCGGCCTCGCGTTCGGCGTCTTCGTGATGGTACGCATCAAGGAGCGCCATACGGAAATATTCCACAGCTTCGTCGAACAGCCCCTGTTTTTGGTAGTACAGCGCCAGATTCGACAAAATAGCGCCCCTGAAGACCTGCCCGTGGCGATCGGAAATGTCCAACGCGCGACTCAGATAGAACAGGACGCTGTCGGGAGTATTCGCCGAGTCACCCAGATTGTTCAGAATACCCACCATCAACACGCTGTCGCGGCACGCCTCGAGCGCCCTTATGTCGTATTGGCGGGACATATCCACCTGTCCGAAACGATAGTATATATTACTGATGTCGACGAGGATCCGAGGTAGATATTCGTCGTACTCCCATTTCTCGCAAAGATCGAGCGCCTTGATCAGAAGTTCGTAGGAGCGGCGGTAATCGCAGAATTGATAATAGGCCGCCGCGGTTTTGTTGAGCGCTGCGATCAGGATCTTCTGTGCTTCCTCGTCGTTTTCCGCAACGGGCATATTGATGAGTTGTGTGCCTGCAATGAGCGCGGTGTCGAATTTGTTGTGCAACAGATAGTGGTCGAGCGAGTCTAAAAGTTGTCCGGGGGGCTGTGTGCCGGCACCGGGAGCGACCCTGCCGAATGACATAAGCAGAAATGTCAGGATCAATACCGGTCTTAGCGCGTGCTTCATAACGGCAAAGATAGCGAGAACCTTCGTAAAAATGGCAAGATAGGGAGAAAATGAGTTAAGTGTTTGTGGTTAAGGTTTGTTCTGCGGCGTTGTTCGATATTCTTCAATGAGGC
>QMCE01001278.1_pt1 | contig 27315 bp, 16 predicted proteins | sample 1821851 | NCBI WGS metagenome assembly QMCE01 (sample SAMN09453174, study PRJNA476694) | Termite gut metagenome, whole genome shotgun sequencing project. | isolation source: worker | host: Odontotermes sp. | place: South Africa:Pretoria | collected 2016-01-28 | reverse complement strand
TCCATTTTGTACACGGGATAGGTTTCGCCGTCCACTACGATAGTTTCCTTGGTCTGTACGGCGGACCTGGTCAAAAACACATGGTCGTTCGACATATCTTTGAATGCGACCAGACGATAATTTTCAGGATGGATTCCTTTTTTCATGTGTGTTTTTTGTTTGTGTATGTATAACAGGGCACAAAGATAGCTATTTATTATGAATCCGCAACTTATTCCGCATCTTTTTACACCGTGCCCACCGTTATCCCTTCGGATAAGCCGTTAAAACGTCACCCGTATGCCCAACGCAATGTCGGCCAGATAGAATTTCAACTTTTCGACGATATTTAAACTGGGCTTGTAATCGAGCGAAAACGCAAGCGGCACATTGTCCAGCTTATATTCGAGGCCGACGATCCCGTCGAAGCCGAACGAAAATTTCCTCACCCGATTGCCGACATGCCCTCCGGCGCCATAGTATAAATGAAACCCCCTCCCGATCACAGGGATATAGCGTTCGTAAAGCGCCGTAAACACAAACCCGTTTTTCCACGGCGTCGCGAGGATACCCTCCAAAGCGTTGACCGAGTTGAGCTTATACTTGACCGACGCACCTCCCATATCGCCCCCTAAACGCACGCCTACGCCCCAATTGTAATCCTGCGCCGAAGCCGCTGCAAATGAAGCGATCGCGAATACGACCATCAATACCAACTTTTTCATAATCAATATTTTAAGGCTTACACAGATTTACACAAGCGGTTTCCCTGTCATTTCGACAGGCTGCCCCAGCCCCATCATCTTTAGGATGGTGGGTGCGACATCGGCAAGCACGCCGTTTTCGACCTTTTCGATGCGGTCGGAGACGACGATTATGGGCACCGGATTGAGCGAGTGGGCGGTATTTGGCGAGCCGTCGGCGTTCAGCGCATGGTCGGCATTGCCATGGTCTGCGATTATAACCACCTCGTAACCATTCCGCACAGCCGCCCCCACGACCACCTCGACGCACTCATCCACAGCCTTAACCGCCTGAACAATAGCCTCATACATTCCCGTATGGCCCACCATATCCCCATTCGCAAAGTTCAGCGTAATGAAATCGTATTTCCGCGTATCGAGCGCCTCGACGAGTTTGTCGCGCACCTCATATGCGCTCATTTCGGGCTTCAGATCGTATGTGGCGACCTTCGGCGACGGCACGAGGATACGGTCCTCGCCCGGAAATTTCTCCTCGCGCCCGCCGTTCAGGAAGAACGTCACATGGGCGTATTTCTCCGTCTCGGCGATCCTGAGCTGATGCAGCCCCTTCGACGCAATGTACTCACCGATAGTGTTTTCCACATTATCCTTGTCGAACAGCACATGCACCCCCCCAAACGTCGCGTCATAAGGCGTCATCGTGCAGTAATAAAGCGGTATCGTGTGCATCCCTTCTTCGGGCATATCCTTCTGTGTCAGCACGATAGTAAGTTCCTTCGCGCGGTCGTTGCGGAAATTGAAGAAGATCACCATATCCCCCTCGCTGATCGTCGCAAGAGGCATCCCCGCCTCGTCCACCGCCACGATCGGCTTAATGAATTCATCCGTAACACCCTCTGCGTAAGACTTTTCTATCGCCGCCACCATATCCGTCGCCTTCTCTCCCACCCCATTAACCAGCAGGTCGTAGGCTGTTTTCACGCGCTCCCAGCGTTTGTCGCGGTCCATGGCATAGTAACGGCCGACAACCGACGCGATCCGCCCCGCCGACTGCGCCATATGTGCCTGTAAACGTTCGACATAGCCCTTTCCGCTGCGTGGATCGGTATCGCGGCCGTCCATAAAACAGTGGACGAACGTCCGGTCGATACCGTACTTCTTCGAAATGTCGCAGAGCTTCATCAGGTGGTCGAGCGAACTGTGCACTCCTCCGTCCGACACAAGTCCCATAAAATGAACCTGTTTGCCGTTTGTTTTGGCATACTCGAACGCCTTTACGATCTCCGGATTTTCGAATATCGAGTTATCGCGGCACGCACGATTTATCTTCACAAGATCCTGATACACAACACGTCCGGCCCCGATATTGAGGTGCCCCACCTCCGAGTTGCCCATCTGTCCCTCTGGCAGCCCCACATCCTCGCCGCTGGTCAGCAATTCGGCATGCGGGTATCGTTTCCACAAGCCATTAATAAATTCCGGATGGGCGGCGTATATGGCGTCGCTTTTCGAATGGTCGCCCATCCCCCAACCATCCAATATCATCAACAGTACTTTATTGACGTTCATGGTGTTATCGTTTTTATTTCAACTTATTCTTTATCTGTTCGACTGCGAGCGTCATAGCTTTTTCGAGTCCTTCGGGTTTCTTACCCCCCGCGGTCGCGAAGGATGGCGTACCGCCGCCGCCGCCGTTGATCTCGCGCGCTGCTTCGCGCACTATCTCTCCGGCATTCAGGCCTTTAGCCACGATTTCGTCGCCCAACGCCACCGACAACCCCACCTTGCCGTCCGACTCCGAGCCGATCACCATCACTACGTTCACGATCCTCTGCCGCAACGCGAACGCGATATTCTTTATCATCTCCGCCGGCATATCTATCTGTCTGACGAGCAACACAATACCATCTTCCTCCTTGGCCTCGTTCACGATCTTATCCAGAAGCAGCGCCGTTTTTTCCTGCCGATACCGGTCGACCTGATTGCGCAGCCCCTCGTTTTCATCGAACATCTTCCTGATAGCCTGAATGATAGAGGGGTTGTTGACAAAACGTTTGATCTCCGCCACCATATCTTCCTGCGCGTAAACAGCCTGTTCGGCAGTCTCGCCTGTGCTTGCCTCGATGCGCCTTACTCCCGCCGAGATCGCGCTCTCCGACAGTATCTTAAACAGTCCGATCTCTCCCGTCGCTTTAACATGCGTCCCACCGCAAAGCTCGACCGACGACCCGAAACGCACCATGCGCACCCGTTCCCCGTATTTCTCTCCGAAGAGCATCATCGCGCCCTCTTCCCTCGCGCGGTCGATCGGGCATTCGCGTTCCTCCTCGACCGGGAAGTTCATACGGATCCGGCGGTTGACCCGCTTCTCCACCTCGCGCAGTTGCTCATCCGTAACTTTCTGGAAATGAGAAAAGTCAAACCGCAGATAGTCGGAACTGACGAGCGAACCCTTCTGCTCGACATGCGTCCCCAGCACCTCGCGCAGTGCCTCGTGCATCAGGTGTGTGGCGGTGTGGTTATTGGCCGTCGCCGTACGTTTGTCGACATTCACGACGGCCTTGAAAACCGTCGCCACATCAGCAGGTAATTCATTGACAATATGTACAGTAAGCATATTTTCTTTCTGCGTATCGACTATCGGGGTGCGAACGCCTCCGGCCTCGATATAGCCCATATCACCCACCTGTCCGCCCGAGTTCCCATAGAACGGCGTGCGGTCGAAAACCACCTGCCAGAACGCTTTGCCCTTGCTCTGCATGTGGCGGTAACGCGCGATCCGCACATCGGCCACCAGCGTGTCGTAGCCGACGAAAATGCTCTCCGCAATGGGCGTAACTTCCACCCAGTCACCCGTTTCCACCGCCGCCGCGCCCCGCGAACGGTTCTTCTGCGCCTCGAGTTCAAGTTCGAATCCCGCGAGGTCGACCTCCATCCCGTTCTCACGCGCGATCAGCTCCGTGAGGTCGATTGGGAAGCCGAAAGTATCGTAAAGCGTGAACGCCTCCTTGCCCGAAATAGTCTTCGAACCGGCCTTCATCGCTTTCGCCATCACGTTGTCCAGCAGTGTGATACCCGTCGCAAGTGTCCGCAAAAATGCCGCCTCCTCCTCGCGGATAACCTTCTCGACCAGCTCTTTTTGAGCGACCAGTTCGGGGTACTGCCCACCCATTTGGCCGACCAACACGGCGACGAGCCGCCACATAAACGGCTCGTTAAAAGCAAGGTATGTATACCCATACCGCACCGCGCGGCGCAGGATCCTGCGTATCACATAACCCGCCTTGACGTTCGAAGGCAACTGCCCGTCGGCGATCGAGAACGAGATCGCACGCAGGTGGTCGGCCACCACGCGCATCGCCACATCGGCCCGCGCATCGACGCCGTACTCCCGGCCCGACATCCGCGCAATCTCCTGGATCACAGGCTGGAACACATCGGTATCGTAGTTACTCTGCTTGCCCTGCATCACCATGCAAAGCCGCTCGAAGCCCATCCCCGTATCGACATGGCTCTTGGGCAGCGGTTCGAGCGAGCCGTTCGCGCGGCGGTTGAACTGTATGAAAACGAGGTTCCATATCTCGACCACAAGGGGATTGTCCCTATTCACGAGCGTCCGCCCGTCCACGCGCGCACGCTCTTCATCTGACCGCAGGTCGAAATGTATCTCGCTGCAAGGGCCGCACGGGCCGGTGTCGCCCATCTCCCAAAAGTTGTCTTTCTTATTGCCGTCGAGGATATGCTCCTCGGGCAAAAACTTGCGCCAGTAGCCGTACGCCTCCTCGTCGCGCGCCACCCCGTCGGCTGCATCACCCTCGAACACAGTAACATAGACCCTGTCGACAGGCAGTCCGAAGACACCGGCCAGCAGCTCCCACGCCCACTCTATCGCCTCTTTCTTAAAATAGTCGCCGAACGACCAGTTGCCCAGCATTTCGAACATCGTGTGGTGGTAGGTGTCGTGCCCGACCTCCTCGAGGTCATTGTGTTTGCCCGACACGCGCAGGCATTTCTGCGTGTCGGCCACACGCGGCGCGAACGCTGGCGAGTTGCCCAGGAAAATATCCTTGAACTGGTTCATACCCGCGTTGGTGAACATCAGCGTGGGGTCATTCTTGACGACCATCGGCGCCGAGGGCACTATTGCGTGTTGTTTGCTGCGGAAAAATTCGAGGAACGTCTCCCTTATCCGATTGGCTTCCATGTACTGCATATAGCTTGATATAATAATATTACTCTGTTTTGCGTTTAAAATGAGTTGTAAAATTAGTCATTTTTGGCTAAATTTGTGACCCGGCAATCCGGTTTTTTAAGGAGAATGGTAAAAAAAGAGTACAAGCTCAATCCACAGACTTTAACCTACGAAGTCATCGCCGCCCCGTTCCGTATCAGGTTCTACCGCCTGCTGCGCCGGGTATTGATTGGGTTTATACTCGCGTCGGTGGTCAACTTTCTCTTTTCCCACTTTTTTTTCACGCCCAAGATGTACCTCATCGACCGCGACAACCACGAGACGCTGATGAAGTACGAGGTCCTGCAAGCGAGGATCGACGCCTCTCTGCGCAAGATCGACGAGATCAAGCACCGCGACCAGAGGGTTTACCGCCCCCTTTTCGGACAGGATACCGCCGCCGTCGCCGGGGTCTACGAAGAGTACCCCGCCACAAAATACGCCGCCCTGGAACACGACCGCTATACGGCGTTGATGACCGGCACATGGAAAAGTCTCGACGCCCTTGCGCGAATGACATACCTCGAATCCGTTTCGCTCGACGAGTTGCAGTTGCTCTCGTTCGACAAGGAGAAGATGGCCGTTTCGATACCGGCTATCTGGCCTATCGACAAGCGCGGATGGAGCGGCAATATGGACAGGTTCGGGCGCAGGTTCCACCCCATACTGCGGGCCTACCGCCCACACACTGGCCTCGACCTGGGCGGGAAGCGCGGAACGGACATCTATGCCACGGCAAATGGAACGGTCGTCGAAAGCAACACGAAAGGCGGCTATGGCCGCCAAATAGTCGTCGACCACGGGTTCGGATATAAGACGCGGTACGCTCACCTCAGTAAGAGTTTGGTGCAGCCCGGGCAGGTGGTTCGCCGCGGGGAGAAGATCGCGGAAATGGGTTCGACGGGCCTCTCCACAAGCCCACACCTCCATTATGAAGTGATATTCATGGGCACCCCGGTGGACCCGCTGAACTATTTCCACAAGGATATGAGCACCGACGAGCTCGACGAAATAATCGAATCGGCACGTGAAGAAACCTTCGAACAACTGGAGCCATGAGAGATGAAACCCGTATGAGGCCCCCGATGTTCGACAAAAGGCTTCACGTAAAAGAAAAAACAGTGCGTTTCCTGATCCGGTTCTTCGGCTGGATCGGGATGGCGGTGTTGTTCTACATCGGGTTTTCGTTCTTTTTCGACACCCCTGTCGAGCATCGCATGAAACGCAGCACGGTCGAGTTGCGCCGGCAATACGAACTGCTCAACGCACGCTACGACTCGGTGGAGACGGTGTTGCAAAACGTCGTCGAACGCGACCGCAACGTCTTCAAGATACTGTTCGAAGCCGAGCCCTACGACCTCGAATCCGAAGCCGGCGCGGATCTCTGGATGACCTACGACCAACTTTTAGATAAAAGCACGCGGGAACTCTCGGCCGAACTGAATGCGAAAACGCAGGCCCTGGAGAAGAAGGCGGCGAAGCTCGGGGCCGACTACACCCGGCTCGGGCAGCATCTGGAAGAAGCAGGCACTGCCACCGACTATATCCCTGCCATCCAACCGGTTATCAATCCCGACCTGACACTTCTCACGGCGTCGTTCGGTCTGCGCATACACCCGTTCTACAAATCGCTCACCCAACATCAGGGGGTGGATTATACCGTCCCCGAGGGTTCGCGTGTCTTCGCCACGGCCGACGGGGTGGTGAAAGACGTGGTGCGCAGCAACTCGTCGTCGGGGCTTTCGGTGGTTATCACCCACGGCGACAATTACGAAACCCGGTACAACCACCTGAGCAAGGCGAACGTCCGCCGCGGGCAGAGTGTAAAACGCGGCGACATCATCGCCCTGACTGGCAACACGGGCCTCTCCCTCACGCCCCACCTCCACTATGAGGTCCATCACAAAGGGCGCCGCGTAGACCCGATCCACTATTTTTTCATGGAGCTTTCGCCCTACGACTATCGCCGTATCCGCGAAATTTCGCGCTCCGGAATGCAGTCGTTCGATTAATAACCGTCAGCGCTCATAATCAACGGCTACACCTCTCGCGCGCGACCGCAAAATCAACCACTACCCCCTATCTTTTACAAATCACATTAAAATCGCACCACTGGCAAGTCTTGCTGTCGGCGCACTGGTCGAACGGCCGCGCCGGGTCGAAAAGCTCGGACAGCGCCTGTGCGAGCCGCCCCTCGAACTCTTCCTTATACCTTATATATGACACGACTGGCGCCCCCGCCGCCTTGTTTTCGAGCAGCGGCGAGTACCCGGGGCGGCCCATCGCGCGCACGTAGTAGAGTGCGGGCTGAACGTCGCGTCCGGTGCGGCGGTTGAGCATCATCGCATATATCATCGTCTGCATCGCCGCGGCGTTCCGGTCGGCGGGCTTCTGCGAGAATAGCGCCTCTATATCCTTGAAAACCAACTTTTCAGGCCCCGTCTTGTAATCCACGATACGCATGGTCCCGTCCGCGAGCCGGTCCACGCGGTCGCATACGCCGCCGAGCCACACCTCCCCCGACCCGAAATCGAACTTCGTATCGACCTTTTTTTCAAGCCCCCAAATATCGAGCCCCTGCCGTGCCGCGTCGAACGACAATATACAACTGTCTATATACCTTACTATCACATCCTTCACCAACAGCAGATTCCCTGCATACTCCTCCTGCCCGGCTTGCGGGTCCCGGAAATATTTCTCCCCTATCGCGCGATCGACAGCCGAGGCCACCTGCGTCCCGCCGCGCAGTTCCGCAATACGCGCTGCCTGTGCCGGTCCGCCGACCAACGGCGCGTACAGCAACTCCATAGCCCTGTGAAGTATCGTCCCGAACATCGGCGCCTCGACCTCCTCGCTCACCTCCTCCGCCGCCCTCAGCCGTGCCACGGAGTGGAAATAAAACTTGAGCGGGCATTGCACATAATTAAAGAGCGACGTCGGCGAGAGCATGCGCCCACCTTCTCTGCAAAATTCCCCGAGGCGCGCCATCACCTCCCCATCCTTCGCCACCGACAGCGGACTACCCGGGGCAACATTCACGCTAACAGCGAGTTCCCTGCGCGCGATACGGTGCGGCGACTCGTATTCCAACTGATAGATATACCGGCTCTGTTCGCCGCTGCTCCGTTCGTCGCTGTGCGATGAATAGACAAGATGCACGTTCCGGGCGCGCTGCAAGAGGCGGTAAAAGTAGTATGCCCACACCCCCTCGTGATGCTGCGGCGTCGGCAACCCGTAGGCAAGCCGCAGATTGTGAGGTATGAACGACGGCGACGAGGCGCGGTTCCCGGGAAAAGTATCGTCGTTTAGCGACAGTATCAGCACGTTCTCGAAGTCGAGGTTCCGCGTTTCGAGGATACCCATAACCTGCACGCCCTGAAGCGGTTCACCCTCATACGGCACCCTCACCTGCTGCAACACGCGCCGCAGGAGCGAGGCGAAGGTGCGCGGCGCAAGCGCAATCCCGCACCCGTCGAGCGAATTGACCAATTTGTCGATGCTCTCCGAAATTATGCTGAAAAATTCCAACCGCTGCCGCCGTTCCACCTCGCCCTCCGCCGCCGCGGGCGCAACCGCGACCATCGGGATCACCTCCCGCAGCCAAGCCGCAAGGTCGGCCCACCCTTCCCCCGCCGGCCGGAAAACAGCCGCCGCCACCCCCTCGGACACATAAGCCGACATATCGACGTAAACCTGCTGCGCCTCGGCGATCTTGGCCGCCACTCCGGCAAGCCCTGCGGCCATATAGGGATGATCGAGCAACCCGCGCACATCCTCATGGTAGAACATCGCCACCCCGCCTCGCATCCGCATACGCGACCGGAGCGTGATCAACCTTTCGACGAACGAGTATGCGAGGGTGAGCCTCAGCGGATAACCCATCGTGACGTTTATCTTGTCCACCTCCGGCGGGATCGCATAGAGCACCGGTGTCAGCAGGTTCTCGTCCGTGAGCACCACGGCCGTCTCCTTGCCCGGCGCCGCACCGCCCACCTTCCTCACATCGTCCAGAAATTCAGCCACATACTTACATTGCAGGCTGTCCGACGGCGCGGCTGCGACCGTTATATTTTTCGGCCCCGAAAATCCTTCATAAGAGTACGGCAACTCCGCCGACTGTGGGAACCGGCGCACATTGTCGCGCAGGAAAAGCCCCGCCTCCTGCGCCGCGTCGTCGAGATAATAGCGGTCGTAATCCCAGAAAAACTCGACGTCATGATTCCCGGCAATGTGGTCGAACAGCACCTTCTCACACTCCGAAAGGGCGTTGAACCCCGCGATCACATACCGCCGCCGCTCCTGCGCGGGTACCTGTCCCGCCTTTATGCGCTCCGCCGCCTGCCGGTACACCATCCCCGTATACGCAAGCCCCCGGGAGACAAGCTCCTGTCGGTACTCGCGGTATATGTCGCCCAGGGTATTCCAGATCGACATAAACCGCTGCTGCTCCTGCGAATAACCGGTCTCTTCGCCGAAACTGCGCCAAAAGCGAGCGATCACCTCCCGCTGTTCGACCGTAAGAAAATCGAAATTATTCTCGATCGCCTTCAGGTCGGCGATATTTGCGAACAGCATCTGCGGGTCGATCAGATATTTGTCGATCGAATCGAAGTCATTAAGCAATATCTCGCCCCAGAAATAGAACGAATCGAACGGCTCGTCGTGGTAGCGCGAATAAACTTTGTACAGCTCCGTTATCAGGCGCACCCGGTCCCCGGCGCGCACTCCGGCGACACTCTCCGCGATCTCGTCGATCGACAGGAACGCCGGCTGCCACACCGGCCGCGCAACGACGGACGAAAGTGCATCCATAAAAAAAAGCCTTGCGCGGCGGCTGGGGAAAACAATATTAAGGGACGAAATCCCATCCCCGTACCGCCCATATAAGTCCCCTGCCAGTTGCGCGAGAAAACCGTCCATATTTATTTGGTAACTACATATAACTTTACACTAACCCTGCCAACACACAAGCCCCCACGCTCCCTGTCGGATGCAAAACTGCGGCCGCGGTCCACAACAGAGTAATAATGGGGCGCAAGCCACTAAGCAACAACACACGCGCCAGCGTGTCATCCCGAACCGGAGCGTAGCGGAGTGTGAGGGATCTACCTTATTGTTTTTACAACAACCTCTAACCCTACAGATCAATACTGATCACCCCCGAGCCGACGCTCGACCGCGAAGTGCGGTTTTTGATTATCGAGGGGTGGCCGGCATAGTATATCGTCGATGCGTTGCGCGCGTTGGCCACGAGCCGCTCCGATGCGGAAACACGGATCTCGCCGCCGGTAACAGCTTCAGCCTCGACCGAAACCGCATCCAGTTGACGAGTATCGACCTTGCTCCGTTCGGTGGCCCTGATCGAAAGATACTTCGCCTCGCCCGATACCACGACCGCCGAATTGGCTGCCGCCTCGACCTCCAGATCGTCGGCCCCAACCGCGACCGAAGCGCTCCCGCCGCCCGAAACCGCAAGCCTGAACAGAGACGACACGATCTCATCCTCATCCTTCGCCGTCAATCTGGCGCCATTTACCGTAACCTCCTTCAGCTCGGCGCTGTAATACAGACGAATATCGGCCCGCGCCTTCCGCCCCACCGTCGGCCGGAGCGCGATCGACAGCACGCCCCGCCGGGATTAGCTCGACATTCATATTGCCCGACAGCGCGACGGCAGTGAAACCGGGCAATTCTTTGTTCTCTATAACGCTTTGGGCCATCGCGCTCCCCGCAAAAAGCAACAGCGCGAATAATAGGATCGCTTTTCTCATCATTTTTATAATCGAATTTTTACGCCAAGATAATGATTTTTGCGCGGAAATCGTGCTCGGCGGCGTCGAATTTCGTACCTTTAGAAATTATTTCAGGAACTCATGGGAAGCGTCAAACTATTGAAAGCCTCTGCCGGGTCGGGCAAAACCTACCAGCTCGCGTACGAATACGTGCGCAGCGTTGTCGCCGAGCCGTGGCAGTACCGCCACATCCTCGCCGTGACCTTCACCAACAAGGCCACCGAGGAGATGAAGCGGCGCATCGTCTCCGAGATCAACGACCTCGCGCAGGGTTGCGAAACGGGCTACCTCGCCAAACTTACCGACGACCTGGGCCTTACGCCTGACGAAATACGCCGCCGGGCCGCCGATGCGCGCACGCGGATACTGCACGATTACAGCCGTTTTTCGGTACTCACCATCGACAAGTTTTTCCAGCGGCTGATCCGCTCGTTCATCCGCGAGTTGGGTATCGACCTGAATTTCAACCTCGAACTCCAGACGGGAACCCTGCTCTCGACCGCCGCCGACCACCTCATCGACGAGATCCCGCTCGACGAACAGTTGAAAAAATGGGTCGCCGGGTTTGTCGAGGAGAAGATCGGCGAGAACCGCCGCTGGGAGATCAAGGGCGAGCTGACCGGGCTCGGCCGCGAGGTTTTCCACGAGGAATACCGCCGCTCCGGTCCGGCACGCATATCGAAGGACGAACTCGCAAAGATAGTCTCCGAAACCTCGGCCGAGGCGAAAAAGATCGTGGACCAACTGCGCACCACCGCCCGGCAGGCACTCGAAATGATCGACGGCAACAATCTGTGGATCGGCGATTTTCCTTATGGCAAAGGCGGCTTTGCAAATTTCTTTGTGAAGTATGCCGACGGGGTGGTCGCCGAACCGGGAAGCAGGGTCGAAGGCGCGCTTGCGTCTGACGATAAATGGTACTCCAAAAACTCACCGCGCAAGGCAGACATACAGGCCCTCATCCCCGCCCTGCGCCCTCTTCTTCAGCAACTTGCTGACGGGTACGCGCGCCACCACCGCTTCCTGAACAGCGTCGACCTGCTGCGCGGCAACTACCGCAATTTCGCGCTTCTGACCGACCTCGCGCAAAAGATCGAGGCGATATGCGCCGCGGAGAGCATCCTGCCGATCTCGGAGACCAACGCGATACTCCACCGTCTGATCGCGGGGAACGACACGCCGTTCATCTTCGAGAAGGCGGGCAACCACTTCAACCGCTTCATGATCGACGAATTCCAGGACACCTCGGCGATGCAGTGGGAGAACTTCGTGCCGCTACTGCAAAACGCCGTATCCCAGAGCGACGGCACGCCGGTCCTGTTGGTTGGCGACGTGAAACAGTCGATCTATCGCTGGCGCGGGGGCGACTGGCGCATACTTGCAGGCGAGATCGAGCGCGAATTCGGCGCCCTGCTGACACTCGACCTGAACACGAATTACCGCAGCCTCGGCAATATTGTCGCGTTCAACAACGACATCATAGAACGCTGTGTCACAGCGGATAACGAACGGTTAAACACCGAACTGGACGAAGCTGCCGCAAGCGGCCTGATCGGCCCCGAACTTCACAACGAGTTGGCCGGCACGCTCCGGACGGCCTATCTGGACCACGCCCAGAAAAGCGTCAGGGGCGACGGCCGTGGATACGTGAATATCACTGTGTATGAGAAAGATGAGGACGGGAAAGCCGTCCCGCCGGTGATCGCCCGCGTCGAGGAACTTCAGGCGCGCGGCTACCGTCCCGGCGACATCGCGATCCTCGTGCGCGCTGGTGCCGACGGGATCGCCGCCGCCAATATGCTTCTCGACCACAAACAGGCCCACCCCGAATCACCATACAGCTACGACGTGGTGACGCAGGAAGCCCTGTTAATAAACTCGTCGCCCGCCGTGGGGTTCGTGCTGGCGTGTTTCCGGCTCGCCACGGCGCCCGGACAAAGCGTGCAGCAGGCGATATACAACCACCATTTCGGCCGTCCGGTCGACGCCGCGCTGCCCGAAGACGAGGCGGCATTCCTCTCCCGGCTGCGCCTTATGGCCCCCGAGGAGGCATTCGAGTCGCTCGTGATGCGTTTCGGGCTGAACGCCTCGCAGTCCGACATCGCCTATTTGCAGGCATTTCACGAGCAGCTACTCTCATTTTCAAGCAGTTCGATCAGCGACATCCAGCTTTTCGTGCGCTGGTGGGATGAGAACGGCGGCGGCCTGTCCGTCGACATCCCCCAAAATAATTCGGCGATCACGATCAGCACCATCCACAAAGCAAAAGGACTTCAGTACAAGGCAGTTATCATCCCCTACCTCAACTGGGGCCTCAACCCGCACAGCCGCACCCTCATCTGGGCCGACGGCAGCCGCACAGCCGAGGGACTGGGGTCGATCCCTGTCGACTGGGGCGAGAAACTGAAAAATTCGCACATGGCCGGGGATTACTACCGCGAACTTGTCATGTCGCACGTCGACAACACTAATATTTTCTACGTTGCCGTCACGCGCGCCGAAGAGGAGTTGCACATAATGGTCCCCTCCGACCGGAAGCCCAAGGAAGACAGGATCGACACACTTGTACTAAACACGTTGACAGCCGACCGGGAAACGGTTACCGTGGGTGGCATCACAGGAGCGATCTCACAGGCCGACGGCGGCACGGTCTATGAATTCGGTCAAAAACAGCGCCCCGGGAGAGTTGCCGCGCGCGATGAAAAGTTCTACTCCGCGTTCGGCTCCTACCCCATCGGGGAGAGGCTCGAACTACGCACCGGCAGCGAGCGGTATTTCCCCGATGAATCCACCACCGCGACACTTTCGCCGCGCAATTACGGCATATTCATGCACCGCGCATTCGAGCATGCCCATACCCGCGAAAATATCGACGCGGCGATCGCGGAGATGGAATTATCGGCTCAGCTGTCGCGGAGCGAGGCTGCCCTGGTACGCGAAAAGATCGGGAAGGCGTTTGCAAATCCGCTCGTACACTCGTGGTTCGACGGAGAATGGGAGACCGTATACAACGAGAACGACATAATCATCCCCGGGGCGACCTCCTCCACCCGCCGTCCCGACCGTGTGATGATCGACGGCCGGCGCGCCGTCATCGTCGATTACAAATTCGGCATGGCCCGCCTGCCGCACCACTCCCGCCAAATCCGCGAATACGCCGACCTGCTCCACCGCATGGGCCACCCACAAACCGAAGGGTACATCTGGTACGTATCGCTCGACGACATAGAACGCGTATTATAAGCCGGAATTGCCTGCAAATCAAGCTAATAACACACTGTCATCCCGAGCAAGCCAAGCGACGATGGATCTACCTTTTTGCCATCTCAAAGCGCAGAGCAATAGCCCACTAACACCCTCCCAAAAACAGCCTCTGCGAAAAAATCCGAATAATCTATTGTTTTTTTCATTGCTCTTCGCTCTCCATTCACTATATTTACAAAATGCGCGCGAGGATCATCATCATACTCTCTGCGATCGTCATCCCTCTGATGGCGGCCGGCCGTGCGTTTCCCCACCTCCCCGCCGCCGATCAGGCCCTACCCCGCGACACGACGGCCGAAATGGCGATACTGCCCGACAGCGCATCGGTAGATATGCCGGAAGCCCCGCCCGGGCCCGAAGAAGGCGACACGGTGAAGACGCGCCGCGCATTTTCGAGGCTGATACGCCGGACGTTGTTCGTGAACAGGGACAAGCATTCGAAGCACAATACACAAGTCGTCGACGAAGCCGAATTACTCGACCGCTTCAACGGGAAACGGATCAACTCGATCACCTATGACCGCCACGACGTCTTCGAGGACAAGCGCACCTGGTTCCGCAGCCTGGCCAACGGCATGCACATGCGCACGGTCGAGAGCGCCCTGGAACGCGACCTGCTGTTCCGGGTGGGCGACGAGTTCGATTCCGAGACCGCCGTCGCGAGCAACCAGATAATCATCGGCCGCCCCTACATCTCCGACTCGTGGCTCGACGTACGTCTCCGTCCCGACGACACGACGCAGGTCGACATCACGCTGGTGACCTACGACAACTGGACGATAGGCGTCACTGCGGATGGTCGCAGCGGCGACCGCGCCATGATCGGCATCCACGACTACAACTTCCTCGGGATGGGCAACCGCACCGGCACGCAGACACATTTCCGTTACAGGAACCCCAAATACCTGGGAAACGTTTTCGATTACGAAAACCTCAACCTGCTCGGGACTTTCTATACTGCGGCGGTCAAGCTGGGACGCGACTTCGAGAATACGTACACCGATTTCGCGGTGAGCAAGAATTTCATCCGTCCCTCCGACTACGAGGCAGGCGTATCGTACCGCGACAACAAGTTTTCACGCTTCGGGGTGATCGACGCCGACACGCTCCGGTACCATGCTGTCAACACCCGGTCATTCGACCTATGGGGCGGCTGGGCCCATTTCATCGAGTCGAGGCAGGCGAGTTTCTACATTACCTCCCATTTCCTCTCCGAACGTTTCCCGCGACGGCCCGGGGAGACTTCGGCTGCGATGCACCCGCTGTTCCACAACCGCGACGAGATACTGTTCGGCACGGGTCTTTACTGGGAGCGCTTCTACTCGTCGACCATGATCTACGGATACAGGTTTCAGGAATATATCGCTTCGGGGCAGAAGTTACAGTTCGTCGGAGGCTATTCGTGGCAGGAGTTCGGCGACTATTGGTACGCCGGCCTAACGAGCGCCAAGGGTGGTTTCACCGGTTTGGGCTACATCCGCGGAGAGGCGTCGATAGGCAGTTATATAGATGCGAAAACGGGCAAGCTGTGGCAGAGTACGCTGAACATTCGCGGCGGCTGGTTCTCGAACCTTCTCGACGCAGGGCGCAGCAAGATGCGTCTCTTCCTCAACGTGCGCTACACCCGGGGTTGGAACCGCGGCCATGGCGCGGGATCTCTGGTAAGGTTTTCCAAAGATATACGTCCGACAAGTTTCGACACCTACGCCGCAGGATCGAACCGCGCGCTGGTAAGCGCCCAGACCGTAGTTTTCACCCCGTTCAAACCCCTGGGCTTCAACATCGCGCTGTTCGGCTTTGCCGACGCGGGTTGGATCGGCAACAACCCCGACACTTTCCGCAACGCCTTCTACTCCACCTTCGGCATAGGCGTACGCTTCAAGAACGAGCGCCTTGTGTTCGGCGCGCTCCAGTTCAGGCTCGGGTTCGCCGTTGACAAGGGCGGGTTTATGCACAACAACATGATCAGCCTGTCGACCGAACAGCGCATGAATTCCTACCGCTTCATCCCCACCCGCACCGAAACCGTACATTTCGAATAACCTCCGCGGGAACAGTATTTTGTTAAAAAATACATATATTTGTAAATTGTTATCCGATAACGTTTAATAAATCCTAAAGTTTAACCCCACTGACAATGAAAAAGTATTTATTTCTGATCGGGCTCATGTCGATGTCGTTCGCGATCGGCGCAGTCGAACTATCGGCTCAAACCGTCAGTCTCAGGCGTGCCGAGAAATTAACCGAAAAAGGCCTGATAGACAAGAAAAACACATTTAACCCCAACCTTCTGGACAGCCTCACCCAATGCGACGAGTACGTGATGCTTATCTCCTCGTATGAAGGATGTACCCCCTGCGAGTGGCTTCGCACGAGCGACGTCTTCGACAACTATCCGATCACGCCCTACTACAACGATTTCCTTCTGGGCGGCACCAACGACCTGGTACCTTATATTTTCATCGGCGGCGGTTATCCGACGTGTGCCTATTTCGACAAGAACGGCGATGTGGTCGCGATCACGCTGGGCGGCGGCAGCCGACTTTACGAGAAACTGGACAGGATAACCAAGAACAAAGAGGCGATTTGCGACCTCGAAGTCGGCGAATTGTCGAAAGAGCAAACCCTGCGCTATTACACATACATGTACAAGGCCGCCGTTTCAGACCTGCGCAACGATATGGACGGCGTTTTGGAATATGCGGGCAAGGCGCGGGAACTGCACCCGGGTTTTTACAACGGGTACCTGTTGTACAAATATTATCTCTCCCGCAACGACACTCGGACGGCCAACGAGTATAAAGCACAGCTGAGCAACCCGAACCGCCGCGAAGCACAGGCTTTCAAAAAGTTCATAAGCGAACTGAACGCCGAATAAGCATTAAGCATTTAGAGGTTGTTTGGATATTTCCAAACAACCTCTAAAAATAATATACCGAACCCGTCAATCTTTCTTCACCATCCACCTGTCATACACCCAAAGCATGACCGTCGCGGCAAGCCCGATCCCCAGGATCACTACCCACATGTTATATGGATGATATTGCTGCCACAGCAGGTCGGTGAGCGCGTCGGGGGTCATACCCAACTGCCCTGCCACATTGTCGAAATAACCGCCCTGCGAAAGTCCTTCGGGTACGCTCAATCCCTGTCCTGCGGCATAGTCGCGCACGATATTCACCTTGTCGGCCATCGCCCCGTATACGTTACCAGAAATAAAACCGGCAAAAACGTTCCCCAGAAAGACTGGAATGAACGAGTAACCCATATATAACGCCTTTTTATCCCCCGGGGCGATGCTCCCGATATACTCCGTGATCTTCGGCGACGCGGCCATCTCTCCCAACCCGAATATGAGTATCGCGACGAGGGTGAACAGCACGTTCTGCGAGGCGAGCGTCAGGGCCATGCCTATCGTACAAACGAGGAACCCCGTCATCATCGAGCGCAGGGGACGCATGCGCATCACGATCGTCGACACGGCGATCTGGAATATTATGATATACAGCGCGTCGAAATTCGTAACGAACTCCGCCTTCATCACCCCTTCGCCGGCGCCATACTGCTCGCTGATGAACGGCAGGCAGGCATTGAAGAAGTTATAGAGTGCGCCCGTATCCACCCACTGTTCGATAAACACCGGCAGGGTGAAAAAGAGCTGGTTGTACATCGTCCAGAACCCGGCCACGATCAGCAGGAATACCACGAACCTGCCGTCGCGGAAGATCCCCGCCATATTGCGGAAGATCGTACCGAACGTCCGGGCGAGAGGTTCGCGCACCCGCTCCATCGCGTCGCGGCCCGGTTCCTTATACAGGAACAGCAGTAGCAGGTTGACGCTCACGATGGCGGCCGAGGTATAGAATATCATCGTATTGTCACGGAACAGCAGCGTCACCATCGGCCCGAAGAACGCCCCGATATTGACCATCATATAGAAGATCCCGAACCCGATCGAAGCGGTCTTCGCGTCGGTCGTCTTGGCGATCGTGGCCGAGATCACCGGTTTGAACAGTGCCGCCCCCACGGCAAGGTATATGTACATCAGGAAAACCCCCGTGAATGTCGAGAACATCGGCAGTAGCACGAATGCCGAGGCATAGACGATGAACGCAATGGCCAGCACCCGCTTGTACCCGTAACGGTCGGCGATCGCCCCCGTCAGCACGGGCAGGAAGTAGAGTATCCCCGTCCCGACTCCCATTATAAGCCCTTTCTGGGCCTGCGTGAATTCGAGCCCTCCGGCGTCCGACGATCCGGTGAGGTAGTTGGCGAAGAGCATGAAAAACCCATACCACGCCCAGCGTTCGAAAAGTTCTATCACATTCGCGGTCCAGAACGTCCGCGGGAATTTATTAAAAACACCCATATCGCCTGTAAGTTTTCGTTAGACTGACAATATACTCATTTCCGGGCAAAAAACCGCACCCAAACAGGTGCGGTTTTATTTTTCCAAAGAAAGAATTTCATTCTTTCGTCATTCAGAGGAGCGAAGCGACGTAGGAATCTACCGCTGTTCTCTATAACATGCTGTCATCTCGAACCGACGCAGTAGTGAGCGGAGAACAAAAGCATCTTTTTGCTTTTGTTTTTCCGAACGACAAGGAGGAAACCAATGCGAAGCATTGGTAACTTACGTTGAGCGATAGATCTCCCGCTCCACACTTCGAAACGACAGCACCTCAGTTCTCAGTCCGCAGCCGGCGGAGGGTTGCGAGTAACGCAATGGAACGCAGCCCTCCGCCGGCTCCGGACTGCAAGGGCTGTCTAAAGCCAGCCCTGCCAACACACGCCCCCCGCTCACCTGCCGGGCGCAAAGATAAGGCCGCGCTCCACGCGCGGCCCACAACAACACACGCGCCAGCGTGTCATCCCGAACCGGAGCGTAGCGAAGTATGAGAGTCACCCCTAACGCTTCTTCGAGACGCCGGCAAATGAAATATGCCATGTAAATCGCCAAACACTAAGAGGTTGTTTGGAATTTTCCGCCGCGGCTATTTCCAAACAACCTCTAAAAGTGCATGCCCCCTACCGAAGCATCCCGACAGCCCGGCGCACCCCTGCCGCGAGCGCCTCTATTTCCTCCCCGGTGTTATATATCGCAAACGACGCGCGGCACATGCCCGTCACCCCATAATGGGTCATCACCGGCTCGGCGCAGTGGCTGCCCGTACGCACCGCGATCCCCATCTTGTCCACGATCATCCCCATGTCATAAGGGTGCGCGCCCTCGACCGTGAACGAGACGATCGGGCACTTATCCGCCTGTGTGCCGTATATGCGCAGGCCGTCGATGGCCGTGAGTTCCCGTGCGGCGAGTTCCAGGAGGTGCTTTTCATGGGCCTCGATCTCCGCGGAGTCGAATTGTCCGAGGTACCTTATCGCTTCGCCGAGCCCGACCGCACCGATGAAATGTGCCGTCCCCGCCTCGAATTTCAGAGGCAATTTGGCGTATGTAGTTTTGCTGAATTCCACCGTGCCGACCATATCTCCGCCGCCCATGAACGGTGGCATCTCCTCCAGCCACCGGCGTTTGCCGTAGAGCACGCCTATACCGGTCGGGCCGTATAGCTTGTGTCCCGAGAAAGCGTAAAAGTCGCAGTCCAGTGCCGCCACGTCCGTCGCCTCGTGCACGATGCCCTGACATCCGTCCACGAGCACCGGAACGCCCTCCTTATGTGCCGTTTCGATTATCCTGCGCAGGTCGGGTCGCGTGCCCAACACATTCGAAGCCTGCGTAACGGCCACCATTCGCGTACGTTCGTCGATCAGCTCCGGCAGTTTCTCGACCATCAGCCGCCCCTCGTCGTCGAATGGCAACACCCTGATCTGCGCACCGTTGCGTTCGCACACCAATTGCCACGGCACGATATTCGAGTGGTGCTCCATCTCGCTCACCACCACGTTATCACCCTTGCCTATATAACGCTCGCCGAAGCTGTGCGCCACGAGGTTTATCCCCGCCGTCGCGCCCGCCGTGAATATGATCTCGGCCGTCGCCCCGGCGTTGATAAACTCCCGCACAGCCTCCCGCGCCGCCTCGTACTCCTCCGTGCATTTCTCACTCAGGTAATGCACGCCGCGGTGGACGTTGGCGTTGAGGTTGCGGTACATCCACGCGATCCGGTCGATCACGCACTCCGGTTTCTGGGCCGTAGCCCCGCTGTCCAGATAAATTAACGGTTTCCCGTAAACCTCGGTCCGAAGTATCGGAAAATCCTCGCGTATTCTTTTTACATCTAACATATTATATAGTAATTAGTGATTAATATCATGACATCATCCCGGGCGAGCATGGGCATTTGTGCGTTGGCCCTTGCAGCCCGGAGCCCCCGAATACGGAGAACGGATCGCTACGGCGACACCAACCACTGTCCGGGAACAGACGGTCACGTCATCCCGAAACGCAGAGCGAGGGATCTCATTAGACGGAGGAGATCCCTCGCTCCGCGCTTCGGGACGACACCGCTAATTAACCACTAACTCAAACCTCCCCGATCCGCTCCTCCGCCAGTCCTGCCAGAAAGTCGCATGCCCCCGCATGCCGGCACCGCGATATTATATCGTTCACGAACCCGAACATCTGCAACCGCCGCGCATCCTGCTCGCTTATACCGCGTTGGCGCATGTAGAACACCGCCTCGCCGTCCATCTGTCCCACGGTCGCCCCGTGGCTGCACTTAACGTCGTCGGCGTATATTTCGAGCTGCGGTTCTGTATATATGCGTGCGTCGTCGCTCATCAGCAGGTTGCGGCTCTGCTGGAGGGCTACCGTGCGCTGTGCGTCGCGCGCCACGTACACCAGCCCCGTGAATGAGCCAACGGCCTCGCCCGACGCCACGCCCTTGACAAGCTGGAAGCTGTTGCAGTCGGCCACAAGGTGGTTCACCCTCACATTCACATCTGCACGCTCCCCGCCCGTGGCGAACCATAGCCCGTAGAGATTGCTCTCGCACCCGCTTTCGGCCAGGTCGGTCACCGCATCCACCCTTGTTGCCCCACCGCGCAACCATACGTTCATCACATCCGCATGGCTGTCGCGCATCTGGCGCATGTAATTACCGCACACCAACGCCGAGCCATCGCCCATGCGCGTTATCTCACTGACATTCAGCCGCGCGCCCTGTCCCACGACCGCCTCGCGCACGAAGTCGACAAGCAGTTCGGCGCCGCCCACCTGTTGGTGCGAGATCACGACATCCGCCTCGGCACCCTCTTCGACGACGACCAGCGCACGCGCAAAGCACAACTGCGCCGGGTCGTCCGAGCGGTACCCGAACGTGAGCAGGAAAGGTTTCGCAGCCTTCACCCCGCGCGGCACATATACGAACGCCCCGTCCTGCATAAAGAGGCTGTTGAGCGCCGTCGCCGCCACTTTATCGTTGTCCGCCGCCGAGTTGTACCACCGGGCGACCACCTCTTCCATATCCGCCGCCGCCGCTTTCAGCGATCCGTACACCACGCCGTTGTCCAAGCGTGTCAGATAGGCATTGCAGAAACCGTTCACCACATCCACCGCGTAACCGTCGACCGGCAGCCGTTCGCCCACGCCGGCGCCATGCGCCGGGGGCATAAAATACTGCTCGCGCTCCCCCCTGAACAGCCGCCGCAGGTCGGTATGCCGGTAACGTTCGTCCCTCGCCTGGGGCAGTCCTGCAAGGTTGAACCCTTCGAGGAACCCCCGCCGGGCCGCGTTGAGCCACGCCGGAAAGCCCTCGCCGATAATGTCGAGGTTGGCGATATATGCGTCCGACAGGCGCTGTTCTGTTGACCGGCCCATCGCTATTGAATATCGTTTATCAGCCAGTCGTAACCCTCCGATTCGAGCCTGAGCGCCAGCGTTTTATCCCCACTGTGAATGATGCGCCCCTTGTAGAGCACATGCACGAAATCGGGCACGATGTAGTCCAGCAGCCTCTGGTAGTGTGTGATGACGACCGTCGCGTTATCCGGCCTGCGGAGCTTCGTCACGCCGCTGCCCACCACCCTCAAAGCGTCGATGTCCAACCCGCTGTCGGTCTCGTCGAGGATCGCCAGCCGCGGGTCGAGCATCGCCATCTGGAAAATCTCGTTACGCTTCTTTTCACCTCCCGAAAAGCCCTCGTTCACGGCGCGGGTGGCAAGTTTCGAATCGAGCTCCACGACTGTGCCCCGCTCGCGCATCATCTTCAGGAACTCGGCCGCCGACAACGCTTCCTCGCCCAGATAGGCGCGGCGTTCATTCACGGCCAGACGCATGAAGTTGGCCATGCTCACGCCCGGGATCTCGACCGGATATTGAAACCCGAGGAACAACCCTGCGCGCGCACGGTCTTCGATGCTCATATCCAATAGGTTGCGGTCCTCGTATAGCACCTCGCCCTGGGTCACCTCATAGCGCGGATTACCCGCAAGCACCGACGCGAACGTACTCTTGCCCGACCCGTTCGGCCCCATGATCGCATGCACTTCGCCCGCGCGCACCTCCAGATCGATCCCCCTGAGTATCTCCTTGCCCTCGACCCGGCAATGGAGGTTTTTGACTTTTAGTAACATAACTTTTTAATTGACAGTGGACAATTGACAATGGACAATGTACAACCAGCCACATATATTTATTTTAATCTCATTGTCAATTGTCAATTCATTATCCAACGCTCCCCTCGAGACTGACAGCCAACAACTTCTGTGCCTCGACCGCGAACTCCATCGGTAGTTTATTCAGTACCTCGCGGGCATATCCGTTGACGATCAGGCCGACGGCATCCTCGGTTTTTATCCCGCGCTGGTTGCAGTAAAAGAGCTGATTTTCACTTATCTTGGAGGTCGTCGCCTCATGCTCCACGACTGCGCTGCGGTGGGCGACGTCGACGTATGGGAACGTGTGCGCCCCGCACCTGTCGCCGATCAGCAGCGAGTCGCACTGCGAATAGTTGCGCGCATTCTCCGCCTTCGGACCGACCTTCACAAGCCCGCGGTAACTGTTTTGGCTCTCCCCGGCCGAAATCCCTTTCGAGACGATCCGGCTGCGGGTGTTGCGGCCCATGTGGATCATTTTCGTACCCGTATCGGCCTGCTGATGGTTGTTGGTGAGCGCCACGCTGTAAAACTCGCCCACGCTGTTGTCGCCCGCCAGCACCGTGCTCGGGTATTTCCACGTTATGGCTGACCCCGTCTCGACCTGCGTCCACGACAGGCGCGCGTTCTCGCCACGGCATATCCCCCTCTTGGTCACGAAGTTATATATCCCGCCAACGCCGTTTTTGTCACCCGGGTACCAGTTCTGCACCGTCGAGTACTTCACCTCGGCGTCCTTCATCACCACGATCTCCACCACCGCCGCATGCAACTGGTTCTCATCCCTTTGCGGGGCCGTGCAGCCCTCCAGATAGCTCACATACGAACCCTCGTCGGCCACGATCAGCGTGCGCTCGAACTGTCCCGTCCCCGCGGCGTTGATGCGGAAATAGGTACTCAACTCCATCGGGCAACGCACCCCCTTGGGGATATAGCAGAACGACCCGTCGCTGAACACGGCGGCGTTGAGCGCAGCGAAATAGTTGTCTGTATAGGGCACGACGCTGCCCAGATATTTGCGTATCAGCTCAGGATGGTTCTCCACGGCCTCGCTCATCGAGCAGAAAATTATACCCAGTTCGGCAAGCGTATCCTTGTATGTCGTCTTCACCGACACCGAGTCCATCACCGCGTCGACCGCCACCCCCGCCAGCGCCATCTGCTCCTCCAGAGGAATACCCAGTTTATTGAACGTGTCGATCAGCTCCGGATCGACCTCATCCATGCTTTGGTACTTGGGCGCGGTGCGCGGCGCGGCGTAATATATTATGTCCTGATAGTCTATTTCGGGAATATCGAGGTGTGCCCAGCGTGGCATCGTCAGCCTCAACCAGTAATGATAGGCCTTCACGCGCGCCTCGGTCATCCACGCCGGTTCGCCCTTTTTGGCCGAGATCAGCCGCACCACCTCCTCCGACAGCCCCTTTGGAATGGTATCGGTCTCTATGTCGGTCGTAAAACCGTACTTGTACTCCTCACCTGCTATCTCGCCGATTATCTTATCCTGCTCGCTCATAATTACCCCTGCTTACAAAGAACAAAGGTAACTAAAGTAATTGAAAATTGAAAATGGGGCAAAGCTCCTAAACCACCGTCATCCGACAGAGTGAAGCGACACACAGTCATTCAGAGGAGCGAAGCGACGTAGGAATCTACCGCTGTGTTTCCGTCATCCCGGTTCTCGGCCCGTCATCCCGGTTCTCGGCCCGCAGCCGACGGAGGGACACGTGCAATAAAGTGGAACGGCCCTCCGCCGGGGGCGGCTGCGGGCCGCAAGGGCTGTCTAAAGCCAGCCCTGCCAACACACAAGCCCCCCACTCCCTGCCGGCCGCAAAAATAAGGCCGCGCTCCACGCGCGGCCCACCCGGCATGCCATCCCGACAGGCGACCTGCAAGCAAATTGCGAAAATTTAACCGCCCCCAAAAAAAACAAAGGGGGCCGCAACCAATGCAGCCCCCTCGCCATTAAACCATACGGTCAAATACCCTATTCTTCCAACGACTCCATGTATATTTTGTTGTATTTTTCGAAGATCGGCCCCATCTCGGGTTCGTCCATCAGGCGGAACAGGATTCGAGTTACACGCTGCAGGGCGGCCACTGAAGACTGTGCGTCGATGGGATTTTCGTAAGCTTTTTCACTGACCGGGAACGCTTCGTGGAATATTTTCATAGCCCGTGCCGTGGTTTCGTCTTTCTGAGCCTTGCTCAGGCTTTCGTTATTTTCGGCTTCGGCGAGCAATGCTTCGCCTTCTTCCATCAACTGGTCGCCGAGGTAGTAGTTGGCGGTGAAATCGTTCGGGAATGCTTTTGCGAACCTCCTGAAGTGTTCGATGGCTTTAGCCCTGTTGCCCATTTGCAGGTAAGCGTGACCGAGGCCGACCCATAGCGCGGTCTTGCTGGGATCGTTGTTGATCGCGGTTTCCAGCACATCGGTTATTTCCGAAAAATCGTCCCCCGACTTCGAGTAGTAATGCACGAGTGCCTCGGAGATATTCGGATGTGTCGGGAACAGTTCCATACCTTTGAGCAGCACCTCTTTGGCCTTCGGATAATATTCCTCGCCTTTTTCGAGATACGACCACCCGAGGAAATACGCCACGCTGCCGCTCGACCACACGTCATGGGCTATGGCGTCCTCGAATATCTCTATCGCCTTGTCATAGTCATGCGCGGTGACGTGGAGGTATCCCGCATTGAACACCGAGTTAGTATCTATAACGCCGATCAGCGGATCTTTCTGCAAGTCGTAAGCTTTGAGATAGTTGTCGGCCGCCTGCATATTTTCGCCCGTGTTATAGAATGCATTGGCCCTGATCTTATAAATATCCGCGACCCTTTCGAGTCCCTCTTTCACTTTCGGCAGCAATTTTTTGTCGCGTTCTGCGGCGTTCTTATACGAGTCGATAGCCTTTTCGGCCGCGCCTTCATAGACTACCTCCTTTTCGGTCCAGAACTGCACGACGTCGTTGACCAGATAAATATCCGCTTCCGGAAGCGATATAACCTGATAAGTCTGTCCGTTGGGGAGTTTCTTTTCAGTTGCCTGGGGTGCATTCTTCCCGAGTTTTTCCATAAGGTCGGCAAGTGGCATCCCCGGATAGATCTGCGTCGCAATGGCGGCGGCGGCTTCATACAGGGCCACCCCGTTGTCGAGCCACGGCTGTCCCCTTTGCGCGCGTTTTTCGTTTTGCAGCGTTTTGTCAGTGCGCTCGATCTCTTTCACAAGTGCATTTTTATCCACCTTGAAAGGAACGACCATGATCTGCGCCATGGCTGCCGGGGCTATTATTAGCGCCGCAACCATAATCAATAACATTCGTTTCATAACAATTTAGAATTTAGTGGTTTTTTCGTTTTATTCCATTTTCGTTCCGCCCGCTTCGCCTGCATTTTCATTCTGAACGGGCTCCGCCTCCGGATTATTGTTTTCCCCCTCGGCCTCATCTTCACCCTTGGGCACGGCAATGACCGAAGCGATCGTATCGCCGCCCCTGAGGTTGATGATCTTCACGCCCTGCGTAGCGCGGCCCGCCAGACGGATCGCCTCGACGCCGGTGCGGATCGTGATCCCGCTGCGGTTGATTATCATCAGGTCGTTGTCATCCGTCACCGACTGTATCGAGATCAACTTACCAGTCTTCTCGGTTATATTAATGGTTTTCACACCCTTACCGCCACGGTTGGTTATGCGGTACTCGTCCAGGTCGGTACGTTTCCCATACCCGTTCTCGCTCAGCACGAGGATATCCTTCTTCTCGTCCGGCTCCACGCACACCATGCCCACGACCTCGTCGTGTTCCTCGATCGAGATACCCCTCACACCGGCCGCCGTGCGTCCGATGGGCCTCACGATCTCTTCCGGGAAGCGGATAGCCTTACCCTCGCGGGCGGCGATCATCACCTCTGCGCGGCCGCTGGTGAGCTTCACGTCTATAAGTCTGTCGCCCTCGCGGATCGTGATGGCGTTCACGCCGTTCGCCCTCGGACGCGAGTAAGCCTCCAACTTCGTCTTCTTGATCGTGCCGTCCATCGTACACATTATCAAGCAGTTGTTCTCAACATACTCCTTATCGTCCAGATGGCGCACATTAATGTAAGCCCTCACCGTATCGCCTGGCTCGATCTGGATAACATTCTGTATCGCCCGTCCTTTCGACGCGCGCGTACCCTCGGGTATCTGGTAGACTTTAAGCCAATAGCAGCGTCCCCGTTCGGTGAAGAACATCATCGTGTTGTGCATCGTCGTGACGTATATATGCTCGATAAAGTCCTCGTCGCGCGTCGCACTGCCCTTCACGCCCACACCTCCGCGGTGCTGGCTACGGTACTCCGTCAGCGGTGTACGCTTAATGTAACCCATGTGCGAGATGGTGATCACCATCTCGTCATCGGCGTAGAAATCCTCGGGATTGAACTCCTCGGCGCTGTAAACCACCTCGGTGCGGCGTTTGTCGCCATATTTCTCCTTCATCTCCGTCAACTCGTCGCGGATCACCTTCATCTGCAATCCCTCGTCGCCCAATACCTCTTTATAATAGGCGATCTGCTTGCACAGTTCGTCGTACTCGTTCTGCAACTTGCCGCGTTCGAGCCCCGTCAGAGCCCTAAGCCTCATATCTATGATCGCCGCCGCCTGAAGGTCGCTCAGCCCGAACGTCTCCATCAGCGAATGCTTGGCCGCGTCGGGAGTCTCCGAGGCGCGTATGATCCTGATTATCTCGTCGATATGGTCGAGCGCCTTGAGCAGCCCCTCCAATATATGCGCCCTCTTCTCGGCCTGCGCGAG
>QMCE01000826.1_pt1 | contig 27366 bp, 28 predicted proteins | sample 1821851 | NCBI WGS metagenome assembly QMCE01 (sample SAMN09453174, study PRJNA476694) | Termite gut metagenome, whole genome shotgun sequencing project. | isolation source: worker | host: Odontotermes sp. | place: South Africa:Pretoria | collected 2016-01-28 | reverse complement strand
GTCAGCGCTCCCTGTTCGCGGGTGAGGTGGCGCACCACATCTCCGCGGCCGTCCACGATGTACACCCCGTTGCCATAGCACCCCACCCACATCTGCTCCCGCTCGCCCCGGCACAGTGTGATCGTCACGTTGTCTGTCAACACATGGCTCCACGCGCCGTCCGCGGCGTGGCGTATACTCACCCCGTCGTCGGTGGCGTACCACAGACCTCCGTCGGCGCTCTCCTCTATGTCGTTGATGTTGTTATTGGCGGGCGATTGCGGGTTGTGCCTCTGGTGGGTCAGTATCGTTATTGGGTATCGCGACAGGATCGCCACCGACACCCCCCCCGTCCAGCTTCCCACCCAGATGTTTCCCTGACGGTCGCGCGCAAGGGTGTAGATCCCTTTCCCCCGCAGTTCGATGTCGGTCGAGTCTTCGGTGCTGAGCAGCAGGCTTGCCTGTTTGGTGGCTTTGTCGACGGTGTAGACCCCGGCGCCGTCGACACCCACCAGAATCGTGGAGCCGTCGTAACCCGCGATCACGCGAACGGGATTCAAAAGACCCGGGTCGCGACCCGCCACGGGGTGCGGTTCCCGCCCGTCGGTGTCCATCGTCCACACGCCGCTGCTGAATGTCCCGATCCACACCTCGCGCGAGCCGGCATCGTAGAAGAGCGACTGCACATCCTCGCCCTCCACCATCTGTCCGACCTCGTCGGGACGCGAGTGCCTCAACCGGAAAACGCCCCCGGACGACCCCGCGAATATCCACTCGCCCACACATATTATATCGTTAACGGGGTCATCTCCGACAACGAGCGCGATTTTGCCGTCGGGAAGCTGGCGCCACAGTCCGTCGCCCAAACCGAGCCACAATCCGCCGTTGTTGTCGAAACAGATTTTGTTGAGGGTGATCTCTCCCTCGATGTGTTCTGCCAGAAATAGCGTTTGCTCGAACCGGTCGCTCCGTGACGAGTAGCGATACACTCGTCCGGTGTTGTCCCACGCCCACAGCTCGTCGCGCCACTCGTCGTAGAGCAATCCTATTCGCCGCCCGGCCGTGCCGCCGCGGTAGAGATCGCCGGGCAGTGCGTAATTTTTCACCGAGTGTCCGTTGTATCGGTCGACTCCTGCTTTAGTGGCGATCCAAATGGCGCCGTGCTTGTCTTCGGCGATCGAGAAAACGCGCTCGCTGCCGAGTCCTTCGGCATGGCCGATGTGCCTTATGTCGAACATATCGCTCGACAGGCCGGCTCGAACCTCCACGCCCGCCATACACAACATCAACGCGATGACAACTCTGACTCCTCCTCTCATAGTCGCAATAAAGATCAAGACGGTGAAAAATAGGCATAATTTTCGACCCGGCCAAATTATCCCGAAAATTTCCTCGTCGCGACTCGTCAAATGACTCGCTTGGCTATTATGCCATTGCGACCATCATCTCGGGTTCAGGTATTGGGGTGGTTGTGGGGTTGTTCCATTTTGTTGGTTTTTTGGTTGTGGCGGTGATGGCGTTGGAGACGAGTCTTGAGGCGTCGTCGAGGACTGAGCGCTCTAATGAGGCGAGGTAGATTTGGGTGGTTTTTTGGTTGTTGTGGCCGAGACCTTCGGAGATTACGGAGATTGGTAGGTTGGCGTTTTTGGCTACTGTCGCCCAGCTGTGGCGCGCCGAATGCGACGAGAAGCGGTGGTTGATTCGGCAGTGTTCGGCGATCTTTTTTAGGCGTATATTATGGAGTCGCAGGCCGCTTTCGTATTGCAGTCTGATGTCTTTCTCGGGGTCGGTCAGGACGGGAAACAGGTATTCGCTGCCCTCGGTCTGGGGGGCGAACCACTCGATTATTCGGCGCATGGCGGGGACTACCAAAAGTTCGATCTGTTGTGAAAAACGGTATATGTATTCCTGTTCCGGTACATGGTAACGCTGATATTGCGCCCGGCACATTACACTCAATCTTGAAAAAGGCAGGTCTGAAATGAAAACAACAATCCACTGTAAGATAACCTATTCTAAAGCGGACAACTGCTGGTACGTTGAAGCCCCCGGCTTTTATGACGGTATTATGACCGATGGGGCAACTCTTGAAATTGCCAAGAAAATGGCGGCCGAGGCTATTTCTGGTCTCATTGAAACCTATCTTGAACATAATATTCCCTTTTCTATACCGCCCGCTTGCAACGAAGCCGATTACTACGCGATACCTCTTGAACCGGGCGTGTCCTTTGCGCTCTGGCTCCGTAATCAGAGAAAGACCCACAATATGAGTCAAGCCGATGTCGCCGAAAAAATGGGCGTAAAGTATCAAGTTTACCAGAAGCTTGAAAATCCCCGCACTACGAATCCGACATTGAAAACGCTTTGCAAAATAGAGCAAATATTCGGCAATGAATTAGTGGCTTTATAAGAATATTATGCGAAAACTTACCTATCTGGCGGTATAGGAATATGAAAACTGAAACACTCGAAAAAATTACCTTTAAGAAATGGGACCCTGCCGAAGTTATTGAAACAAAAAAAGATGTTATTGCCTTGCTTGAGGTTGCTCTTGAGGGCAATGATCCTGATTTTCTTTTATCAATTGTGGGAGACATGGCTCGTTCAAAAGGCATGACCGAAATTGCCCGCGAACTGGGTATTAGCCGCAGAGGTTTGTATAAGGCCATTGCTCCAGACGGTAACCCTTCTTTCAAGACCGTAATCAAACTGCTTGATCTGTTAGGGCTTCGGCTAAAAGTGGAGCCGAAAAGCGCATAAGGCTTTGGGCTTGGCTGGATAACAATCATCCAAATTTCAGGACTTTTTCCGGGGCTTCCTGCGAGGTATCCTCCGCTATTTGCCCGATTTTCTGACCCATTTTATTGATATGATCCGCTGTGTCATGCAGATAACGCCGTGTCGTCTGCAAGGCTGAATGGCCGAGCATATCCTGTATCTGCCGGAGGCTAACGCCGTTTTCTTCCAGCGCGGAGGCTAGGGAATGGCGGCTGCCGTGGGGCACAATTTTCCGGCCTCCCAAGTCTATCCCCGCCGCCTCTATCCATCGCGGCAGCTTATGTTGCATATAGCCCGATGACGGTAATTCGCCTTTCGCGTTACAGAATACAAATTCGTGCTGCCCGTTTGCGTCCCATAATTCGCGGATTGCTTTTTGTAACTGGACAGGAAAAGGGACTTCCCGGATTTTGTGCCACTTCGGATCGCCGAGGATTTTTTTCTTGCTAGAATACAACTTCCAAGCGTTGCGGATAATGATGCGGGGAGCCCGCGTATTCCAGTTCAAATCTTCCGGCTTCAATCCGTAGATTTCCCCGCGCCGGAGTCCTGTCCAAAACATTGCTGCGGCAAGGGCGCGATCAAGCGGATCGGTAATTACCCCCGGCTCAAACAGTTTCCGAATCTCCCATTCTTCCAGAATATCCCGCTCTTGGGGCTTTTTGGATTTGGGGGAATCTATCCGGTCAAAGGGATTCCGCCATATTTCATGCGTCTTCCCGTATTCCGCGAATGCCATACGGATAAACCGGATAACAAATTCATACGTCCGAGTCCCCGCTATCAGTCCTCCGCCACGGGCTCCATCTTTTTCCATAAGTCCAAGCCGCGCCATAAAAGCCAGACAATGCGTCTGCTCAACTTCCCGCATTTTCAAATCGCAAAACTGATCGCCCTTGATGTATTTGTTGAACTTTCCTTTATATTCCTCGATTGTCGAGGGGGAGTACGGCATACCCTCCCCCATAATTCGCGCCGCTCTGGGGTTGTCATCAAGAGCGGTAAACCGCTCAAGCCACGCGCCGACCTTAACGGTGTCCGTGCTGATAGAGGCCGCTCCCGCATGGTATTGATTTCTAAGAAAATCAATCAGCGCAACCGCGCCATTTACGGCGGCGGTTTTGTTTTTGGGGAAAAACTTTTGCGCTGCCACTCGCGGCAGACAGAAAAGGGAAGCCCGGAACTGGGATTTATTGAAAGGACGAAGGTATTTGAGTCTTTGCGCTTTTGAATATTGTATGCTTTTTGGACTCTGGGCATAGCGGCTCGCTCCTCGTTGGAGAATTATTCTTGCACGATAAATGCACGATGCCACTCGTTCCAGTTTTTTTTGATATTTGCGCTTTCGTAATTCTTTACTAAATAACGAATTACGAAAAGCGGCTGAACGGAATCGAACCGTCGTCTCCAGCTTGGAAGGCTGGGGTAATAACCATTATACGACAGCCGCGAAATTATGTGTAAACCATATCAAAAAAGACGAAAATTGTCAAGCGCGCGCGGGAATCATTTTGCGGTTAGCCCGTGAGGAGCGCAAGGGATAGAAGTGGAAATCCCGCAGACTTTGCGGTGAGCAAAGTCGAGGAATTGGAGCGGATAGCCCGGTTTTGCCGCTTGGGGCAAGCGGCAAAATGCGCCAAAATTCAATTGATGATCCGGTAGATGCCCTCTGTTTCGTAGACCATATCTTCTTTTTCGAGTATTTTGAGCGCTCTGTATAGTTCTTCTCCGTTCATGCTGGACGCGATTCCGATTTCTTCGGCTGTGCTGGGGCCCATTGAAACAAGGGTTTTCAGAATTTTTCCCCGCAATTGTCTGAAAGAGCCTTGAAAGGGAGTTTGCTTGACGTAATGCGCGCTGCGTCTGCTTGGATTTTCGGTTAATTTTTTGAGCGCTGCGCCGTAATCCATGAGGGCGTAATACCATTTCCGGGGATTTTTGTGATCGAGCGCGGAAGCGAGTACTGGTCTGATTTCGTTGTCTTGGACATCAACTCTGTTCTGAAAGAAAAAATGTATTACTGTTGAGCGTATGTTGGTTTCGATAAAAACAGAAGGGTAATTGTAGGCGAAGCAGGCTATTGCGCCGGCGATATAGGGGCCGATTCCTGGAAGGGGGAGAAGGTTTTGCGGTACGCCGGGGACTCTGCCGTCGAAATCCCGCGTGATTATTTCCGCGCTTTTTTTAAGGAAATAGCCGCGCCGGTTGTAGCCTAAACCGCTCCATTCCCGCAGCGTGTCTTCCATTGGCGCTCTGGCCATATCTTCTACACGGGGCCATATCCGCAGCCATCTTTCCCAATACGGGATAACTCTTTCGACTTGTGTCTGCTGGAGCATGAATTCTGAAACCATCACGCCCCAGGGAGTTATGGATGTTCTCCACGGCAATTCTCTGGCGGAGTTTTCGTAATGTGAATATATTATTTCTCTGAACTTATCTATGTCCATTTTTTTGTTCTTGCGCCTTTTGTATAATCAGACCGGTGATTTCATCGGGTGTTAAATTGTCCGTGTCGATTATCAAATCCGCGAATTCGTAATTGTCGTTGTCGATGCCGTAAATTCGCAGATAACGCTCGTGATCCTGTTTGTCACGCGCCGCCGTAAAAGCCGCGACTTCCTCAAAGCTTTCCCCTTCTCTTTTTACAATGCGGGACGCTCTGGTTTCGGGTTTTGCCCGCAGATACACTTTCAAATCCGCTTCGGCAAGCATCCAGATAGCGAGGCGTGATCCAAGCACGCAGCCGCCCGGTTCGCGGGCAAGATTGACCTGCCGTCTGTCAACTTCCCTGTCCCAGAATTCGTCGTGAGCGGCCAGTTCGAGTATTTTTTGCAGATCAAGCCCGTGTTCGACCGCAAGAGAGCGGAATGTAAAATTGATAAATCTGAGGCCGAGGGCGCTGGCGATCATTTTGCTGATTGTCGTATTGCCGCAGCCGCTCTTGCCGGAAATCGCTATTCTAAGTTCGTTTTCCATACTGTTACTCCACATTCCGCAGTTGTTCTCTGACATTTTCCAGCGCGTCTTTCATTTCAACTACGGCGCGGTTCACCTCGAATATGCCGCTTTTTGAGCCGATGGTATTTATTTCCCGGTTGATTTCCTGACAGATAAAGTCGAGCTTTTTTCCCGGACGCGCATTCTTATCGTTTTCCGCCCTGAATTCGGCCAGATGCAGGCCAAGCCGCGTTATTTCTTCGTTAATTGTGTACTTCACGAGCAGCGCGGCGGTTTCGGTAAGCACGCGGTTCTCGTCTATTTTGTCGCCGAGGAGCTGAGAAAATTTTTCTTTTATTGTTGTTTTGATTGTTTCTTCAAGAGAGTCCACGTAGGAATTGACAATTTCGAGTGATGTTTCAATTCTGCGTATTGAATTGAGAATATCTTTTTCGGTGGCCTCCCCTTCCCGCGCGCGTTCGGCGGCAAAATCTCTGGCGGCATCTTTCAGCAAAGGTTCTATTTCCTGCCAATATCGATCATTGTCGCGGTTTCGCTCAACATCAAGCACGCCTTCCATGTTTAACAAAATATCAAGCCCCGGCTTTTCCCCGATACCGAGGCCGGACGCGAGATTCTCAATCGCGTTTTGATAAGCCCGCGCCGCTTCGGTATTAACCAAAACCGTCACCGGCGCGTTGTGTTCTTTCAGCCGGATAAAAACATCAACTTTTCCCCTGCCGCAGACAACGCTGATATATTCTTTTATTTTAGGCTCAAGACCTGAAATCCACGGAGGCGTATTGATATTTATTTCAAGGAAGCGGCTGTTGCAGCCTCTGATTTCAACGGCGGCGGAAAAATCGCTTTCCGTTTTTTCTTTGCAAGCATAACCGGTCATGCTTATCATTCGGCATTCCCTCCAAAATAATTGTACAAGGCAAGTCCTAATGGCCAATTGTTGCCCGCGCCCATTGTGATGAAAAGATCGTCTTCGCGCAGAATATTTTTTATTATTTCAAAAGCGTCCATAGGTTCTTCGACATAGTAAATACTCTCTGAATTTTCAAAGCGCGGAGTCTCGCTGACTTTTTCAAAGAGTGTCTTTCCGTTTACGCCGCCTGAATATTGTTCTCGGGCGGATGCGTAGATTTTGTGAAGAAAAAGAATATCGGCGTTGTCGAAACAGCCGGAAAATTCATCGAGTAACGCGGCTGTCCGGGTATATGTATGCGACATAAAACTGACGATGATTCTGCGTCCGGGGTAAAATGCCCGCAAGCCTTCGAGTGTTGTTTTTATTGCTGTGGGGTGATGCCCGTAATCGTCCATAAAAAGAATGCCTTTTTTTTCGCCCAATATTTCGCATCGCCGTTTTGATCCGCGAAATTCAGCGAGCGCTTTTTTCACGGCTTGTTTGCGGGTTTCGTTGTTTATTTCGTTTATTCCGTCTATTTTGCCGGCCGCCGCGCCGTCTGAAAATTCTTTTGCGGCTAATGCCGAGCAAAGCGCGAACGCCGCCGCCGCGTTCAAAGCCTGATGCCGTCCGGGAATACGCATGGAAAGTTCGCCGTCAAAAGCGGCGATTGAAAAAAATGCCCGCTCGTTTTTTACGTGATAATTTTCAACGCGGTATGCGCCGCTGGCGGTAAATCCGTATGGAATAAATTCGATGTCTCTGTTTTCTTTTTTGAGGATTTCCGCGACATCGGACGCTCCGGCATCATCGGCGCAGTAGATGAGTTGTCCGCCCGAATCCAAAAGACGGCAATACTCGACAAAAGCGTCTCGTATCGAATTATAATCGGGGAAAAAATCCTGATGATCGCTTTCCACTGACGTAAGCACTACGCGCCGGGGGTGAAACGCAAGAAAATGTTTGCGGTATTCGCAGGTTTCGGCGATAAAATATTTGCCGCCCAACACAAGCGTTGACCTGCCGTTAAAGCCCGCCACCGCGCTGCCTACGAGTATCTGCGCCGGCAAACCGAAAGCCCGCGCAAGTTCGCCGGAAATCGCGGTCGTGGTTGTTTTTCCGTGAACGCCGGCTATCCCGGAAGAGTCAAAGGCCGCTGACCAGAGTCCCAGCGCGTCTGAGTATTTTAATGTGGGAATGGAACGCCGCCGCGCTTCCGCCAGCTCAGGATTATTTTGATCGCTGTAGGCGGCTGAATGAACGATGAGGGCAAAATCATCCCTGATATGGGAAGCGTCAAATGTTTCATAAAAAGGAATTTCCAGCTCCCGTAAAATTGTGTCGGTATAGAATACTTCCGGTATATCCGAGCCGCTTACTATGATGCCGGAATTATGCATCAGTTCCGCCAACGCGCAGACGCCAGTTCCTTTTATGCCCACACAATAAATCCGCGCTCCCGGACGAAACAGATTTTTTTGCTCCATTATTGCTCCATAAAATTTTAAGCGGAAGTTGTTCTGAAACTGAATTTTCCGAATAACTCCAATATATTTTTACTCTGAAATTCGCGGGAATTCAAGTTCCAGCGGCTTGATACGGTATTCTCTGCGCTGTCCATGCGGATCGATAAACGATATGCCGTGAGATCGAAGCGCAAGATATTCGCCGTTTTTTTTTCCGTTTCCGTACAAAGAGTCTCCTGAAATCGGATAGTCAATCCACGCAAGGTGACAGCGTATCTGATGTCTGAACCCTTGACTTATTTTAACGGTGAATAAATATTGTGCACAATCATTCTGTCCGCGTTTGTCAGATCGCGTAACACTGTGTATTTCTGTCCGGTAAAACAAGCCCCGGCAGGCGGCGATTTCTTTTTTCTTGCGGATTGCCTCTGTTACCGGGCGAACTTCTTTTCTGCCGGGGCCGAAGGGACGGAAAAAACTTTCGATTGCCGCCTGTGAAAAGTCGTCTGGCAATTCCGGCGATGGCGGAAAACCGGAACGCGGCGGCGAAGATTTGAAACACCTCGCGCTGTACTCTTTAATAAAAAGCCCTTCGTTCTGAACGGAGCGCAGGGAATCAAACGCGCTCTGATTTTTTGCGAACAAGACTAACCCTTCGGTTTCAAAATCAAGGCGGTGCAACAGTCCCCCTTCGCCGCGTTTTTTGCCTGAAATTAAAAAAACGCCGGGAGATAAATTTCCGTACCATTCGAGCAGCGTGTTTCCGTCCGGTTTTGCAAGCGGCGCACAGTGCATACGATGCGGCTTGAACACAACGGCAAAATCTTCTGTTTCTTCGGCGATATACGGCTTTTCCGTTTTGGGCATTTTCGTCATAGCCTGTCGAGTTTATGTATCATTTTTCTGAATCTGCCAGGCACGGGCGATTTAAATGTCCGGGCAGCGCTTTCTCCGGGCAGCGTTATTTCAAGACTTCTTGCGTGCAGCATCAGCGTTGCGTCCGGGAACAGCGGGTCACGCGCTCCGTAAATAATATCGCCTGTTATTGGACGCCCCAGATAACGCATGTGGACACGCAGCTGGTGTGTGCGCCCGGTTTTGGGTCTTAGTAAAACAAGCGAGTGAGCGCGCCATGTTTTTATGACGCGGTACAATGTCAGCGCGTTTTTTCCCCGGTTCGACGTAACGGCAAAACGCTTGCGATTCCCCGGATCGCGGGACAATAGCGTTTCGATACGCCCCGCGCTGTTTTTCAGGTTTCCTCCCACAATGGCGATATATGTTTTTTTCGCGGCGCGGCTTTTGAATTGCTCGGCGAGAAAAGCGTGCGACTCGTCATCATACGCGGCGATTATTACCCCTGATGTGTCTTTGTCGAGACGGTGGACAATGCCCGGACGCAGCCCTTCATTTACGGTATTGTTCCGCGCAAGCCTTCGGTGATACAGCGCGTTGGCAAGCGTTCCCCGGCGGTTGCCCGCTCCTGGATGCACAACCATTCCCTGCGGTTTATCGATTACGACAGCGCGTTCATCTTCATAAATTATTTCAAGGGGAATATCTTCCGGCACAAGCGTGGACGGTTCTTCTTCGCTCCAGAAAAGCTCAACGCGGTCTCCTTGTTTTACCTGACGGGAAAGTTTTACTTTTTTGCCGTTGATGCTTCCCTCCATCTCCCGCGCCTTGATTTGAGAGCGGGAAAGCAGGCGCAGATGTTCGGCGACATATCTATCCAGGCGGAGGGCTGGCGGAATATTTTCTTCGATGATGTGACAAAATGACGGCATCGCTATTCGATATTGTCCAGAATACCGGGAATAGGCGTTTCGTCCGGCGCGGCGTTATCTTCGACAGGCGGCCACGGTTTTTTTGTGATGATAGTAGTGCCCGCAGGCAGACTTTCCGCAAACTCCCGCGCCTTGTGCCTTTTGATCTGTATAATGATAAAATCGGTAATAGCCAGCGCGAGCGACAATCCGGCGGCTATAGCTATTGTCGTTTCGTATTCCTTATTCGTCATTTCAATTGCGCCGGCTGATTTCAACGGCCACGGCGCGTAACGGCGACCCGCGTCAGACCAGTCAAGACCGTTGTTATCAGCCCAACGGTACATATCCATCGCAAAAGTCGCGGTAAACATGGTAAACGGAAAAGAGCCGAACGCGATAATTTCTCCGCGCCTGATATCTTTTGCCCATTGGGGAAAAATCGATGTATCAATTGTAACAATGGGCGCGGGTGTAGACGTGGTCGTGCTGGTAGTCTGCGCGGCGATACGCATGACCGGAGCGATCAGCAATAGCAGCAAAACAAACAATCCCATTTGCTTCTTCATTGGCGTTCTCCAAAAATCGCGCTGCCTATACGCAGCATGGTAGAGCCTTCTTCTACGGCGATTTCAAAGTCGCCTGACATTCCCATTGAAAGACACTCCCACGAACATTCCGCGCCCGAAGGAAAACGTTTTTCCAGTTCATCGCGGGCAGTACGCAATAGCCTGAATGAGGCGCGAACCGCTTGAGTATCGGAAGTATTCGGAGCCATTGTCATCAATCCGCCCAGACGCAGTGACGGAAACTCCAAAACGCTTTCAGCGGCGGCGCACAGCGCGTCAATGCCGGGAAAGCCGCTTTTGGTTTCTTCTCCGGTATGCATTTCCAGCAAAACCTCCAGCCGCTCTGCCCGCGAAACGGCGTATTTTCCCAGCGCGTTTATCAAATCCAGTCTGTCCACCGACTGCACACAATCAAAAAAAGCCGCCGCTGTTTTGGCTTTGTTCCGCTGTAGAGACCCAATCAAATGCAGGACAGCTCCGGGGCGCGTTTCCCTGAAAGCCGCGAATTTTTCCGCAGCCTCCTGTACCCTGTTCTCGCCGAAAACTTTGATTCCCGCTGCCCACGCCTGTTCGACCGCCGTCAAAGGATGAAATTTCGACACGCCCATCAGCGTAATATCTTCCCGCTTCCGTCCCGATGCCCGGCACGCCCGGAGAATAAGTTCTTCCAGTTTTTCAATATTTTCCGCGATTGACATGACTATGCTAATATTCTCATATCTTCGATGGTCTTTGCAAGCCTTTCAAAAGCGTCTATTCCTAAATTTTCCGCCCGTTCATTTCCGTCAAGGCCGCTTTCTTCCAACGCGCGGGCAGCCAGAATATCCGGCAAGCGCGGTGAATTCTTTCCTGCCCGGGCGGCCAGAAAAGCCGACAAATTGTTTTTTATCATTTTTCTGCGTGACGCAAAAAGCCCCCGAATCAACGGATAAAACACGGCGGGAAAAGCGTGACAATCCACCCGCAAATCCAGCCTGACTCCCAGTGAGTCCACGTTCGGCTTCGGATAGAAAGACGTTCCCTTGATGAGCATCAGTTTTTTAACGGTATAAGCCGAAGCGCATAAAACCGAAAATGACGAATAATCGGCGGAGCCGGGAGCCGCCGTCATACGCAGCGCGACTTCCTTCTGAACCGTGACAACCATGCGTTGGAACAGCCGCCCTTTCTCAATCATATCCCCGATAAGCGAAGCGGCAATATTGTACGGCAGATTCCCCAAAAGCAGCGGGGCGGCGCTCTGAGACGGCCATGTTTTCATGGCATCTCCCTCAACAAGCGTAAAACCGGCATCACCTGAAAAAATTTCGCGGAGAGCGCGGATAAAGCCTGAGTCTATCTCAAAAGCGCGAACCGCAAGCCCTCTGTCAAGCAGCAAGCGTGTCATCGCGCCCAGTCCGGGACCGATTTCCCACACCGCGCTTCCCGCTTTGGCTTCCAGCGCGTCCGCCAGCTGATTCCGTATGGCGGCGTTTATCAGAAAATTCTGCCCGTATTTTTTTCTCATGCCCAGCCCTTCCCTTTCGAGGAAAGCCCGCAAGTCCGCTGCGGAATTGTAGTTCAGTTCCATAATCAGACAAATGAGGGCATACGGTTTTTGTATGCAGTCAGCCGGAACGCGCCCCAGATAACGGCAAACGCAAGCGCGGCGGATAAAAGCAAAACGGGCATGAAATCCGCTTTCATTGCCGGAATGCGGCCTGCTTCAAACATAATTCTCTCCATTAGACGGTATATCCAGTCAAGAACGGGAAACGCCAAACGCGCAAGCGCGGGAATCGCGCAATCAAGCGCAAGCCACGCGATAGAACCAATCATAAAAACCGTTGTCAGCGGGACAATAACCAAACCAGCAAGAATTCCCACAGGTTGCAGCGTCCCAAAAAAGTAAATCATCGCCGCCGATGTGAAAACAAAAGCTCCCAGCGAAGCCGCGACAGGCCCCGCAAGACACGCGGGCATTATTCCCCGGAAAGCGCATACGGCGGCTTCTCCAACGATCAGAATTCCCGCCAGAGCAAGATAGGAAAGAATAAACGACATTGACAAACCCGCCCGTGGAGTAACAATAATCTGAATGATAAATGCCAGACTCAACAGTGAAAGCGATTCTTTTTTGAGAGTCCACAGGACGGCGGCAGTTCCCAGAAAATACATCAACGCGGCCCGGTTAAGGCTTGGCAAAGGGCCAGCCAGAAAACAATATATGGCAATTACGCACGCTCCGGCAAGCGCGGACGCTTTTTTCCCCAGCGGCTTTTTGAAAAGCAAAGCGATGAGCGAGCCGATAACCGCGAGGTGCATACCGGAAAGCGCAAGCACATGGGAACAGCCCGCGTTCCGGTAATTTTTTGCGAGACCGGAATCCAGATTGTCGCGTATTCCTAAAAGCAAAGCCAGCGCAAGCCCGCCCCAGTTATTTCCCCGCGCTGTAAAGAGGGATTCGAGACTTCCGCGCAGCGCGGTACGCAGCCGATCCAGCGGCGGCGCGGCCTGTACCACACGCAGAGATTCCGCGCTGAACAGAAAATCCCCTGCGGCATTTTTCCGAAGACTGCCATCAGAAAAAATCAAAGCACCACGCCCGAATTCTTTAAGGCGGCTGGAATTCTCTTGCGGGAAAAAAACCGTCAGAGGCCCTTTGGCGGATACTCGCAGGCCGCCGTCACCCGAAACATCTTCCAGCGACAACAATGCCATAGCTCTGCCGCCTGAAATAACGCGGGGGTCTTCAAGCAGTCTGCCGCTTATCCCCCGTATCCGCTCTCGCGGAATTCCCAGACTGAGGCGGGAAACAGCGTTCCCTCCCGCGCCCATTCCCAGCGCAAGCCCGGCGGCAAACGCCACGGCATATAGAGAAGCGAACCGGTAAGCCCGCCTTTTCTTCATAGAGCTTTCGCTTTCCAGCGAGCATTGCGGCGGAAAAGAATCTACCACGCGCAATACACACAGCGGAACAAGCACAGCGAGAAAAACAATCAAAATAGATTCTATGCCGATCACACCTGACAGGTACAGATGGCTCAGAAAAAAATACCCACAAATCATCCCAAGCGCGGCGCATAACGCGGGAGAAAAAGAACGGCGGCTTACCATTTCAGATGATCTATCGACTCCTTCGCCGCGTTTTTTACGGCATCCGTGTACGGCAAATAACTTATATACGAAAGATGATCAAACGCGGCTTTGTCCCCGATAGTCCCCAGAGCTATAACAAGCGCAAGCGTAATATCTTCATCGTAAAGACCGGTTTTTTCAGTTTGGGCGTTGATCAGGCCAAGCAACAACGCGGCGGATTCAGCGGCTTCGGAAGTTCCCATCGCTCCCAGACAATTTACGGCCTCGACAAAACGTTCTTTGGGGATGCCCCCATAGTGAAACTCACTTTGAATACGGTAAAAATACCGTACCACAAGATCGCTCGCCTGAGACCACCGCAGTCTTGTCAAGGTCAACGCCGCTTGATAGCCCAACGCCGCGATAGAGGCTTTTTCATCCGTACTCACCGGATTATACCTCAAGACTTCTTCCATCGCGGTTTCAGCAAACCTTCCCTGTTCTGCTGGACTGAAACGGCGATTGCCAGTTCCCGCCAAAAAAGCGGCAAGCTTTTCCGAAGGCGTATTATTGCGTATAACATCGTCAAGAAACCGCCGGTAGTCGCCGGGCAAAGCATTCAAGGCGGCATGAGCTTCCGAGCGAACTGCCGTTGGATAATCCGCAATCAACGCGCCAAACAAAGGGGCGAAAGACGAACTGTCCCCCAGTTTGACCAAAGTCTTGATACAGGCCGATACCGCGAACTGATCCGTATTCTGCCTTGAACGGCTTAGTCTGTTTTGCTCCGCAAGATACTGGTTCAAATGGGCGCACACCATGCCGTTTCCCCTGCCCAGCTCTCCCAGCGCGTTCAACACTTCCTCGCGAACAAGTAAATCATTGTAACGCAAAAAAACGCCCCAGAGATTGTCGATACTTCCCCGGTATCCCGCCTGCCCCGCGCCCCTTGCGGCAATAACAGCAAGATTTATCATTTGCGGATCGTTTTCCAGAAAATCCGCGTTACGCAAAACAAAATCAAGCGCAAAATCATACAGCGGGCCGATAAAAACCCCGGCCTGTTCGTCAGTCGCCGCGTCCCTCAATATTTCCGCTTTGCCGGCAATGCCTGAACGGATAAAATTCTGTTGATACGCTCTCAGAATCGATTCCTGCGCGAAAGCGTTTTCACGCGCAAAAAACAGCGAACACAAAACAAACACAAAAACAGCGGACGCGAAACGGCTGACCGGCTGTAAACACGCGCCGTCACCATGTTCCCGTCTCGCGTTATGCTCCATCATTTCCCGTCTCCTGATTAGTTTGGGGAGAATCCGCCATGCCCATAACTTCATCATCAAGCAGACGGAACGGCAGTTCGTCCTCGTCCTCTTCCGGCAGCATACCAAACACTTCGCCGAGAATTTTATTGCGCGTCTCAAGAGAAAGCTGATCCGCCTCGATGTGCAGTATCGAACGTTTTATGCCTTCGTTAAAATCAACCGAACGCACAGTTCCGCTCATGCTGATTGGGCTATTATCAAGCGCAAATTGTACCTTTACCCGAAGTCCCGCCTCAGCGTTTCCCCCGACAATAACGGCGCAGCCTCCATCGGAAAGGTCTTCCAGAAAACATTTCAGACCGGGATTCATCTCAAGTTTTCCCGGCGGCTCGCCGTCTTTGATCAGATACAGAAACGCGGCTTTGTGCATTTTGATACGAATCGATTTTCGTTTCTGCGTTCTAAACAGAGCGTCATTATGCGAAATTTTCAGAGAGGAAATTCCTTTGGAAAAAACTTCATCTTCGACAAGGGAATCAAAGACATATCCGGCATCGTCCTCCCGCCAAAAATAAACCGACAGCTTTTGCCCGTTCCAGTTCATATTGGCAATTTTCGGATTCACCGGACGGGAAATAGTCATATACGAAGTTGTGTTTTTTACCACCTGCGAACGAAAAACCCCGGTCTCAGCGACAAGTACCCGCAGGGTCTGTCCTTCGCTAATCTGCCGTGATGTTGAAATGCCGGTTTTGATTTTAGGCTTTTCCATTTCGACTTTTTTCCGAAAATCGTAAAGCCTTGAAAGAAAATCCTGATTTCCCTGCTCGTCCCCTTCACCGGACATTCTCATACCCCTGACCATTGAGCGGATACAAATATCCAGTTGATTTTGAGACCAGAAAAGCGCGGTAGGCTCTTCGATATTACAGCGTATCGCAAGACGGCGCAGCAACTCAATTTCCTTGAGAGAAAACCCCGCCTCTTTGCCTTTAGCAAAAAATTGAATCCACGAGCCTGAGACTGATTTTTCTTTTTGTGACAAAGTGACAAAAGCCGCCACAAGCCCAATTATTATTACAACAAAGATCAGCGTAGACAAGGGCATTACCTCGATTCCCTAATTTTCGTTTCCTCTCTTGCTCGATCATGCCCGCGCAAGCGCGGCCGCAATCTCGCTCCCTTCGCCAATGAAAAAAGGGCAAAATACGTAGTTTTTGCGAGACTTGTTTTACAACTAACAAAGTTGCGGAACAAGTCCATTGTCATATACAATAATAATAACAGAAAAACACAAAACAAGTAAACAGGAGTTTTAATGAAAGCATTTTTTGAACCGTTGATCTTGTATATCATTCTGTTTTTTTCAGGCTCGATTGGAGCGGGCGGAGTGGAAGCGGATGTTATCGAATTTTCCGTTTCAAGTTCGCTTATACGGATTTTTGCGTACAATATCCCCGCGCTGGCGCTTATCTGGTATCTTGTAGCAAAAAAATCAGGAAAAGCGGAGCTGGAAAAGGCAAAAGCCGGTTCCGGCGATATTTTTTCGCTCGTGCTTTCCTTTCCGGCTCTTGTTCTCATCGGCTTCACCATAGCTTTGATTTCCCCGCTTTTTTCAGGTGTTCCGCCCGCGCCGCAAATCCTGCCCCCCAATGGGTTTTTACCGTGGCTCGCGTTATTTTTCTCATGTATCACCACCGGATACCTTGAGGAAAGTTTTTTCCGCTTTTACCTGCTTTCAAAACGCAGGGAAATGGGGCTGGGCGATATGCAGGCGGCCGTTTTGTCAACATTTTTGTTTTCCCTCTGCCATATATACGAAGGGCCGTGGGGTTTTCTGAATTCCGCGCTTTCCGGCTTTATCTTGGCGTTGATTTTTCTGCGTTACAACTCTATTCACGGCATTTCCCTTGCCCATGGATTGTACAACCTGATGGTCTTTGCCTTGAGCGGCTTATAAGCGGACGGCTTAAACAATTAAATCCCGCTGTACGCCGGTTTCGTCAAAGGCGATCCATCTGACGCTGTGAGCGGAGACTTGCGCTCCGCCGATTTCAGGCAACTCAACACTTGCTTCTACGCCTGAGAAATTCATCACGGCGGCTACTTTCCGCCGCCCGTCCGGTGATTTTCGCAATAGCGCGAATATTCCTCCCGCCGCCGGCAATATTTCACACGGAGCAGACGGAGAAAAAGCGTCCTCGCCACAGCGGAATTCAAACAGCCGGTGAAAACCGTCCATCACCAGAGCGCGGAAACTGCCTGCCTGCCTGAGTTCCGCGTCCAGTTTTCCCGCGGAAGGTTTTTCCCTGTTGATTGCCCGGTTATAGCCCAAAAGTCCGGGACCTTCGCGCCAAGCGCGGGAGCCTGTCCAGCTGTGAAAATACACAGCCGGCAATCCCGGCAGCGCAAGAGCAGCCGCGTAAGTTACCAGAAAAGCCCGCGCCTGTAGTTCAGGAGGCCCCATACTTTCAGGAGCAACCATGTCCGCCCATGAACAGTTTAACTCATAGGGAATCTGCCCCTCTGGAACACTTTTCATCGAGACAAGCGCGCCCCGTTCCCGCGCCGTTTCAAGCGTTCGCGCAAACGCCTGTTCATCAACCAAACCTCTGGCGGGAGTAAGCCCAACTCCGTCATGACTGGCCAGAAAATTAAGAAAATATTTCCCCTCCGGCAGCGCGGGCAATTCCGCCGCCCATTTACACAGCGGAGCGGCATCACCTGAAACCGCCGCGTGCAGACAAAGCGGCGGCAGCGCAAAATTGTACACCAGATGCGCTTCCGGCAGTTTCGCCCAGCGTCCGATCTTCCCCACCGCATCAAGCGAAAAAACGCCGCCAAAGTACGAAATATTTTCCTTATGCGGCACATTGGTCTCAGTCAGTAAAAGCATGGGCAGTTCAAGATAATCAATTATCGCGCGTAACAGTTTTACCACCGCGTGAGTTTTCCGGTGATGCAGACAGGAAGTACCGTCCTCTTTCCATAAATAGGCGATAGCGTCCAGCCTGAGCATACGCCCGCCCCGGCGGTAATAATCCAGAAAAATTTCGATAAACTCAAGCAAAGTTTCGGGAACCGAAAAATCATAATCCGCCTGATCCGCGCTGAATGTCGTCCAGACATAAACCTCAGACGAATCTTTTTTGATAAATTTCGTCAACAACGGGTGAGTCCGGGGACGTACAACCTTTGAATAATCGTAATCCTTCGGACGGGTAATGTAACGGCTTCGGTATTTTTCATCACCGGCAAGAAAGCGGGCAAACCATTCACTTTTAACGCTGCCGTGATTTATCACAAAATCAAAAGTCATCTTGAAATCCGCGCCCAACGCTTCAATATCGTCCCAGCTTCCCACGCGGGAATCCACCTGACTATAATCAATAACCGAAAAACCATCGTCCGAAGAATACGGGTGAAACGGCAGCAAATGCAGACAAGAAAAATCGCCGCGATTCCACTCTTTCAAAAAACGCCTGAGCCGCGTCAACGCCGTATCAGTGTCCGCCGCCGTGCCGCCCGCTGACAGCATATCGCCGTAAGAAATAAGCAAAGCGTCCTTGTTGCTGATTACCGCCGAGCCTGAATCCGCCGGGCGAACAGCGGAATTCGCAAATTTTTCAAGCATTTCCGTAAGCCGGGGCAGAATTTCCCCTCCGGCATCCCCGTAAATAAAATCGAGCAGCGTTGAAATATTTTCCGTGGTCACGATTCCTCCTGTTATATCTAATTATATATTAAGGCATGAGGACGTAAGGCGCTTCAAAAAAGCGTAAATTTTTTGTTAAATGCTGTTAAATACAAAAAAAATCCGTACCACCGCCCCGGCGGACAATGCCGGAAAAAAGCGCGTGTACGGATAGCGCAGCCTAGAGTTTCGACGCCAGATACCCGCGTTGTCCCGTCAGTTCAAGGTAAGCTTGATCCGCAAAGCCGAAACCAGCGTTTTTGGTAAATTCCTTCGCATATTCATCGTAGAGCATATCCTCGTACATTTTCCCCGCGAAACCTTCGTTTATAAGACCGGATTTCTGCACAGTGTTACGCATACTTGAAACCAGAGTCTTAACCAGAAAAGTTTCCAGCTCCAGACACTGTTCATAAAGTTTATCGGTTTTATCAATCGTTGGCGCGGTTCTGGAAAGAGCGGGAGCTGTTTCACCCGCCTCTGCGCCCGCCACCGCCTCTGCCGCCTGGGGCGCGGCTTTTTCCAGCAAGTTAGCAAAACTCTCCCGCGCTCCGCCAACCTGCCCCGCCGCGTCCTGATAACGTTTCAGCGAATTTGCCGACATACGGTAATCGTCAAAATATTCCATTCCCAGCGCGTTTATTTCCATAGCCATTACCGTTTCAACGTAGTCGCCGTACCCAGCATATTATCGCTGGTCTGAATCGCCCGCGAATTAAACTCATAGGCACGCTGGGCAACAATCAAGTTGACCATTTCCTGCACAACCGACACATTGGACATTTCCAAGAATTTGTGCTGAATCTGCCCCATACCCTCATAACCAGGCCGCCCCGCAACCGGATTCCCCGAAGCCTGCGTTATCTTAAAAAGATTCTCGCCAACCGCCGTCAACCCCACCGGATTGGGAAAACGGTACAACTCGATTTGCCCGACATCAACCGGATTATCAGGATCAATCTGGGGAACTTTAACCGTCACCCTGCCATCTTTGGACACCGTAATCGAATCCGGCAAAAAACCCTCAGGCATAACAATATCCGGCAAAAGCCAGTAACCATTCCCCGTAACCATGCGCCCGGTATCGTCCACCTTGAAATTACCGTTACGAGTATACGCCCATGAACCATCGTACATCTGCACCCGGAAAAAACCATCACCGGCTATCGCCATATCCGTCGACGTATCAGTCGCCTGCAAAGACCCTTGCGAAAAAATCCGCTGAGTATCAGCAAGTTTTACGCCGTGCCCCATCTGTACACCGACCGGAACAACCGTGTCTTCCGTAGCGGGAGTCCCCGCGACTTTGACCGTCTGATAAATTAAATCCTCAAAATCCGCCCGCTGCTTTTTATAGCCATGAGTATTCACATTGGCAAGATTATTGGAAATCGTATCAATATTAGCCTGCTGACCTATCATGCCGGACGCGCCCGTCCACAAACTTCTAACCATATACCTAACTGCTCCTTACCGCTTTACCGTTATTGAACTCTCGCAACCTGATTTATCAGCGTACCCAGAGCCGATTCTTCGGTCTGGATTATCTTTTGATTCGCCTCGTAAGCGCGATTCACCTCGATCATCTGAACCATCTCGACAACCGGATCAACATTCGCCGCCTCGACAAAACCCTGAATAACCTTCGGACGCATCCCCTCATCAATAACACGGGCAGGCCCGGAAGTCTCGCTTTCCCGGTAAAGACTAGAACCCTGTTTTTCAAGATACCGGTCAATATCAAATTCCACCAGTTTAAGCGTGTCCAAAAGAGCAGTCTGCTCCCAGGTATTATTTTCCCTGGAAATCATCAAATTAGGATCATCCGCAAATTCCGCGTTAATCCATACCCTGCCATCTTTATCAATAAGAAAATTGTTGGCTTGCACACGAATAGGGCCGTTTTCACCCATAACCGGATAACCCTCTTTCGTTTCCAGATACCCCTCTTTTCCAAGCTGAAACGAACCATTGCGCGTAAACCGCTCCCCCCACGGAGTCGCCACAGTAAAAAACCCCTTGCCATCCAGAGCAATATCAAAATCACTCTGAGTTTCCTTCAGCCCCCCCTGATCAAAACTCGTATACAATTCGTTCAGTTCAACCCCCGTCCCCATCTTCCCAATAATAGGAGCAGAGTCCGCCGAGCCAAACGGATGCAAATACACCCCGTCACCATACGCCTGATAAGCATTTCAGGAAAAGCCTTGAGCGCCACCACATCGCGCTTATAACCATCAGTGTCCAAATTCGCAAGATTATTCGCCACCGCGTCAAGCCGCCACTGCTGAGCCCTCATCCCGCTGGCCCCGGTATACCGCCCCGGTATACCATCCTCTGATCATATCTATAATATCGGCATTACCAGAAGCGAAGTTAGTGAAAAAGGGGGGACACTTTCCAGACTTTTTCTGGCACACAGAAACATTTATCGTGTCCCCCCTTACGTCCGAGCCCGCTATCGCGGTCTCAGACTATCCCCCATGCCGCAACGACCCTCGTCATTCCAGATTTGATGCCCCTCGTCATTCCGGGCTTGACCCGGAATCTCATCAGGGGACACACATTTAGAGTCCCCCTCGTCGCAACGACCCTCGTCATTGCGAGCGAAGCGAAGCAATCAGGTGTCAGGCGCTATTGCGTTAATTTCACACGCGCTCCATGACCTCTCCTCCGCACCTCCGGCGCGAAGTCGCCGCCGCGCTCGCGCGGCGGACGGTCATTCCACTCTTCCCCTGCCGCTTGCGCCAACTCCATTGGCGCAAGCGGCCCCGGCCTGAGCCATTAAACTTGGGGACGAAGGACACGGAAGCCCAGGTCATAGTACCGGTAAGACGGATTGGCGAAGCCCCTGCCCGCCGAACGCAGGTACTCCGCGTCACTGACCCAGCTCCCGCCACGCCTCACGCGGCCAGACCCCGAAGACGCGCCCACCGGATCGGTCTGCGCCTCGCTTCCGTATGCCCCATACCAGTCCCAGCACCATTCCCATACATTCCCGCTCATGTCATATATACCCAAACTGTTCGGCGCTTTCGTTCCTACGTCATGTGTCTTGTTTCTGCTGTTCCCGTTAAACCACGCAACCGCTCCTTCATTGTCACTCCCCGAATATTCATACGTTATTGAATCTTTATTCCCGCCCTTCGCCGCATATTCCCATTCCGCTTCTGTCGGCAATCTATACCCGTTCGCGTTGAAATCACATATTATCACGCCGCCATTACTCCGGTACGCCGGTATCAACCCTTCTTTCTGACTCCGTTTGTTGCAATACTCCACCGCTGCATCCCAGCACACAAACTTTACCGGGCGCATGTCTCCCCTAAAATTACTGGGGTTACCGCTCATCACTTCTACCCATTCTTTCTGTGTCACTTCGTACTTGCACATATAAAAACTTTTCACCGTTACCTGACGCACGGGCTTCTCATCGTTGTCTCCATTGTTACTCCCCATCTGAAATGTTCCGCCTTCCACCAACACAAAGTTTTTACTAACAGCCGCCGGCTGCGCGAGACCAGACGGGACAGCGCCTCCGATCAGTTCTCCGGCCAGCTCCGCCATCTGCGTCAACCCATCAGACACCGTTTGGTATTGTTTCCGGCTTTCCTTCATCTGATTCGCCTGCTGTATGTCCAGTATTGACGCGGATAAACACTTGCTCGATCCCAGACTCCGGAAATTCGCGCTCAACACATATGCCGCGTTTACCGCTGCCCCTATCCGCCGAATATTTTTGGGATCAGTCATGCCGCTCCATTGTATGTTATGATCCCTCATCACTCTTTTTATCGCCAGTGTCCAGCGGAATACCGCGTACTTTCCGCTGTTCGCTATATCCGTCGCCAATATCTGCGCCAAAACTTCCGCGTCCCCAATATCCACTCCGCTTGTCTGAACATTGAACGGCAATACCGCAAGACGCGGCAGTCCTGAACTATCCTGTCGCGCCGCGTCCGCTATCCGCTTCGCCATCCCAGGCAGAAAATCTATCATTTCTTCTATGCGCTGGTATTCTTTGTAGCCTCCCGCTATCTGCCGAAGCTGTTTAACGTGGACTATCGTCATTAACAGCAGTTTGCTCGTCCCCAGCGATGTCATGTGTCCCGCCAATACCAGATCGGCGTTCATCTGCTTCCCCAACTGACTGATCGTGTCGGAGTCTGTCAAACCGAAACGCTGGAACTCCTGTTTTTTCATAATAATTTCTATCACGCTGGTACGCGGCACTACCGTAAAATTTCGCGTTATATCCGGCTCATACGAAAAAAACTCCGCTATGCTTTCCGCGTCCTGCGGATTGCTCCCCGTAAACGGCAATAGAGCCAGCCGCTGCTTACTCTGCGCGGACACCATTACCGCCGCCCCAAACAGCATCAAAAATAATGCCGCCTTTTTCATTATTCATTACTATCACCCCTTATTACAAATCTTCATTTGTAAATATCATACCAGCCTGCATTTAGTTTTTCCATAGGAATTGTTGTTTGTCATGTTCGTTTCATAAACTGTTTAACCTTCCTAATTTTGATCAAAACAGCTTCGGGAGCGCGGAAGCGCCTGTCACCGTTCGTTAATAACGACCCCTTTGTCATTCTGGCGAAAGCCAGAATCTCAGCAATAATATTATAGCGAGATTCCGGGGCAAGCTCGGAATGACAAAACTCGGAATGGAATGGAAAAGTCTTGCTTAGTTATCGAAGCGTAACGTTTTTACGATATTGAAAAGTCCAAATAGCGTATTGTGAAAAAAACTTTTTGGTGACTTTCACCCGCCTATTCCCTTGAAATAATATTCCCATCAATATCAGTGAATTTACCCAGCAGAATCAAAACGAAGTCAATGAGCCACCAAACGCCAAGACCTCCCATCGTTATCAGTTTCAAAATACCGGTTCCGATTTTTCCAACATAAAACCTGTCGACTCCAAGTCCGCCCAGAAAAAATGATATAATTACCAATATCAGCCAATTTGTGGAAATATCACTGATTCCGCAGCCTTGCTTTCTTTGTCTCACACCGCATTTTACACAAATCTCGGCTTCTTTTTTAATAATCGCGCCGCAAGACGAACAAAACATCTCATCAGCCGCTTTTTCACGAGCATCACTCACTGTAACTCCTTTACGGTGTTTTAGTCCCCGCAGACCTATTACATAATATCATACAAAATTTTATTTTTACGCTTATATTAATAAAAAAATTTGAGAAAAGCCGCTTACGCCAACTCCGTTGGCGCGGACTGCCCCAGCTTGAGCCATTAAACTTGGGGACGCAGGATACGGAAGCCAAGAATATCGCTCCGGTAAGACAGACCATAGCAGCCCCGGTACGCCGAACGCAGGATTCCGGCAACAAAGTCCCAGCCCCCGCCGCGTGCCACGCGGTTAGACCCCGAAGACGCGCCCACCGGATCGGTCTGCGCTCCGATTCCGTATGACCCATACCAGTCCCAGCACCATTCCCACACGTTCCCGCTCATATCGTAGACGCTCAGACTGTTCGGCGCTTTCGTTCCTACGTCATGCGTCATCCCTCCACTGTTTCCGTCATACCACGCTACTGTCCCAACACTGTTACTCCCCGAATATTCATACGTTATTGCATCTTTATTCCCGCCCTTCGCCGCGTATTCCCATTCCGCTTCTGTCGGCAACCGGTACCCATTCGCGTTGAAATCGCACACTATCTCTCCGCCACTATTCCGGTACGCCGGTGTCAACCCTTCTTTCTGACTCCGTTTGTTGCAATACTCCACCGCGTCATTCCAGCTCACACACTCCACCGGGCGCATATCTCCCTTAAAATAACTGGGGTTACTCCCCATCACTTCTACCCATTCTTTCTGTGTCACTTCGTACTTGCACATATAAAAACTTTTCACTGTTACCTGATGCACAGGCTTCTCATCGCGGTCGCCGTTATTGCTCCCCATCTGGAATGTCCCGCCTTCCACCAACACAAAGTTCGCGGAAAACGCCGCATCGTCACCAGACGGGACGGCGACTCCGGTCAGTTCACCCAGTTCGGGATTTTCGCTCTGGCCGTACACAAAAAACGGAGCGAACAACAACGCCATCACATATACAAAACGGAAAAACACACGCATTTTTCTCCTTTATCAAACATCATATCGACTACCAGCAGTTTTTTCCAGCAAACAGGGTGATAATCACATTCCTTGCGAAAAAATGTCATGGCGTGACAAGCGCAAGTATTATGGAATATAATGGAAATATGTATCTTGCTATCAAATTTAGTAAATCGGCGTTTAAGCACGGAATTACTGAGGCAGATATACGTATGGCCTTTGACAATGTTCTGTATGACGAACGGCTGGATGACAGCGATGGCGAAGAATATATCAATGCCAGATTCTTGCTTATTGGGTTTGATCGGAATGCCAATCTGCTTGAAATCCTGTACAATATTATTGACGAAAATACCATCAAGGTATTCCATGCAATGAAATGTAGGAATATATATCTGCCGCGAATAAAATATAAGGAGAATTAATTTATGCCGGATTTGACCGAAGAAGAATATGATGCTTTAGATGAGTATTATACTGAAAATCCGCCGGAAGTAGACACGGCGAAAAATGGAACCGGCTTTTTCTCCCGCCGTGTAGCCGCCGCGCGCACTATAACTATTGATAGCCTCTCAGCCGACTACCTGACCATTAAGGCAATGGCAACACACAAAACCCCGGCGGAAATTATCAGCGAATTGGTACAGGAGAAAATTGCTGCCGGTGTCTAATAGAAGTACGCGCTGATTGCGAACAACGAATTCCCCAGTCTCTATTCCCCATATCAGGGATAGCGCAAGCCGCTTTGCGGCTGGAGCGTAAGGGGGGCGGACGATAAATATTTCGGTATGCGGGAAAATGTGTGGAAACAGCCCCCCTTTCACTATGACAATAATTGCGGCTTGAAACACTTGGGTTACAGTGTTAGCCTGAAAAGATACCATGACTTATTCTTACGGTGTTACGCTTTTAATTCTTTGTCCGCTGGTGTTTCTGGCGGCGTTTATCGATTCTATTGCGGGCGGGGGCGGGCTTATTAGTTTGCCGGCTTATATTTTGGCGGGGTTTCCTATTCACACGGCGGGCGGGACGAATAAGTTTTCATCGAGTATTGGAACGCTGGCGGCGGTGATTAACTATATACGTTCGGGTTCGGTGGATTTTGCCGCTGCTGTCGCGGGGGGGCTTGCCGCTATTGCCGGGGCGTGGACGGGAACGAGGCTGGCTTTGTCACTGTCACCAAGGGTTTTACAGATATGTCTTATGGTGATACTTCCGCTGGCGGGTATTTTTATTCTGACAAGCCGGGGCATGAAAACGCCTGTGCCGAAAATGCCGTTGAGTTTCAGGCTTAAAATTCTGTGCGCGGCAGCTGTCGGGCTGGTCATTGGCTGTTACGATGGATTCTTCGGGCCGGGGGCCGGTATGTTTATGACTCTTGCCCTTGCTTTTCTTGTTCGTCTGGAATTGATTAAAGCTGTGGGGACAACTAAAGTTCTTAATTTTTCTTCAAATATGGCGTCAATGGTGACATGGCTGGTCAATGGCAAAGTGTTTTTTCCTGTGGCGATTCCTTGTATGCTCTGTTCTGCGGCGGGTGGATTTCTGGGTTCCCGTATGGCGATAAAGACAGGCCGGAAATTGATACGGCTGGTTTTGGCGTTTGTCGCTGTTTTGCTGTTTGCGAAGATTCTGTTTGATCTTGTTAAATCCGGTTGAAATCGTTTGCTCTATTTCTCAGGATAAATAACAATTGTTTGAAGTTTTCGCCAGAGGCGAATGACAAGGGGATAGCGTAAGCCGCTTGCGGCTGGAGCGTAAGGGGGGCGGGCGGGGAACGCGACTGTGTGCCGGTGACAGTTTGGAAACAGCCCCCCTTTTTTGATAATGAACGTATGTTATTTATTAAATAAAAGGGCTGTGCCGATAATAGAGTGTTATGGATAAACAAATTAATTTTGAAGATAATATATTTATTCTGAATGTCAGGATTCGTATGCTTATTGATCTTTTGCGTCTTGATGTTGATCCGGGGCTTTTTCTGGAGCAGACTGTTGACGACTTGATTTTTATTGACTACGCGCTTTCTTCGCTTTTGCGGAATCTGGCGGCGAACCGAAGGTTTATTGATCGTGAGGAAGAGTTGGATAAGCTGGCTGATCTGCAGTGGCATTTTGACAAGCTGCTTACTGGCGCGGGTAGCCGGTTTCCCGCTATTGGGGATCGTCTGGCGGAGTGCAAAAAAAACAGCGAGTACCGGCATCAAAATATCGCGGAAATCCGTTCTCCTGGTGAGCAGGCTGCCTCTGAACCGGTTGTGAGCTCCAGCGAGTTGAGCGAATTATTGCGCGGGTTGTGATCGGTGTCCGGGAATAAACTATGAGAATTACTGGCGGCACACTGGGAGGCAGAATTATTGAAGTTCCGCCGGGAGTTATTCGTCCGAGTATGGATCGTATGCGGGAATCTGTTTTTGCCGCGTTGGGTGATATTTCGGGGCTTTCTTTTCTTGATATTTTTTCGGGTACGGGAATTATCGCGCTGGAGGCGGCATCGCGGGGCGCGTCATATATTGAGGCGGTGGAAGCCGATCCGTTAAAACGAAAAGTCCTTCTGAAAAATGTATCGCTATCGCCTGTTAGGATTAATTGCCGGTTTATGTCCGCTGAATTGTATATTAAGCGCATTAAAAATCATTTTGATATTGTTTTTTTGGATCCGCCATTTCCATATCGTTTCAAATGGGAATTGATGGAACAGCTTGCGTTTGCGTTACGCGATTCAAAAACAATAATTCTTATACATAGACCAAGAGAAGATTTCATACGAAAAAAAATTGATTTACTGGAATTAACGGATAGCCGCGAATACGGACGTTCGGTAGTTGATTTCTTTTTAATC
>QMCE01002386.1_pt1 | contig 27480 bp, 21 predicted proteins | sample 1821851 | NCBI WGS metagenome assembly QMCE01 (sample SAMN09453174, study PRJNA476694) | Termite gut metagenome, whole genome shotgun sequencing project. | isolation source: worker | host: Odontotermes sp. | place: South Africa:Pretoria | collected 2016-01-28 | reverse complement strand
ACAGGACGCCGCCGGGCTGGACTTTGACGAAATAAAGGGCACCAACACTGCCCCGGACAACGTGACCACGGACTTGACCCTGCCGGACACCGGCAGCCCGAATGACTCCGACATCACATGGGCGGCCAACCCGGCTGGTGTGGTGGACCCCGACACCGGCGTAGTGACACGACCCAGCTACACGGACGGCGACAGGGAGATAACCCTAACCGCCACCGTGCAGAACGGCGGCGCAAGCGAAGAGGTGATTATCACCATTACGGTGAAAGCCCTGCCCCAAGGCGGCGCGTTTGTGGGTGTAAAGCCGCACTCGGATGTACCCGCCGTCTCTCTGCCAAACCAGCAAGCGTTGATTGACGCGGTTCTTTCCCAAGCGGAGAAAGACGAAATTGCAAGCGACCCCAGCGTGCGCTACGAACTGACTTTGATGATGGAACCCGCAAATGCGGACGGCGTGGCAGAGCAAAAGGCGCAAGATGAAGGCCACACGGTGGCGGCGTATTACAACATCACGCTGCAAATAGAGAAATTTATTGCCGGGGTGTCCAAAGGCGTCACACCGGTCACCACCCTGTCGGGCGGCGCGCAGATTATGATAGAAATCCCTGCCCGATTTGGACGACCACCCCCATACGCTCACCATCGAAACCGACCGTTTTTCGTCTTATGTTCTGGTGTACAAGGACGCGGAAGCACCTCTTGCTCCACAAGCGGAGCAGAAGCCCGCGCCAGCGCAAACCGTGGCGTCAACCCCAACTACCACCGCTACCAGCCCGCAAACGGGCGACAGCGCAAACCTTGGCGGATGGCTGGCGCTGCTGGGGCTTAGCGGCGCGGGACTGGGCATTGGTATATGGCTAATACGGTGGCGCAGGCGCAAGACCGGAAAGGCGCAATAGAATAGCACCGTAAAAAGCAGGGCAGCCTTTATTGAGTAGCCCTGCTTTTTATTGCGCGGAAATAAGGCGCCAGGGTGTAAAGGATACTTCCTGTATTGCGGGCTGCTTTGAAAGGAGGACACGGTATGGAACGATGTGTGCTTGTGGTAGACGACAACCCCGAAATGCTGACAATGACGCATAATGCGTGGGCACAGCAGGGATACGCGCAGCGTTGCGTGAAGACCGGCGAGGAAGCGGTGGGCAATCTGATATCCGCGCAAAAGTTCAAACGGGATTTCCGGCTCATCGCCCTTGTCGCGGATTATCTGGACGATGTCACTGGTAAACTAAAGTACGCCAGGTATGGCAAAGAAAAATCCCCCACCAAGACCGCTGTGTATAATCGAGAGACGATACACAGGAGGTCGGAAAGGCATGGTGGGAACAGATATGTACGTAGAAATACAAAGACGGAAAAAGCTGGGGTACTCACAGCAGGCGGTATCGCGGGAGCTGGACTTGGATCGAAAAACGGTGCGACGGTATTGGGAGATGACGGCTGATGGGTATGCACAGTATATGCTAGAGTGCAAAAGCCGGACGAAAAGGCTGGATGAATACCGTGAAATCATTGTAGTTGGAAGAGTACCCGGAAATCACAAGCGCCATCATTGATGCGAATTTGCGGATGGAGTTTGTGGACTTCGACATATCGTACCGAAGCGTGCGGCTGTATGTGGCGTGTTTACGGGAAGAAATGGGTCTGCCACAAATGAAGGCGGTGCGGCAGTTCAGTGAAGTGGCAGAGCTAGCGGCGGGCGTACAGGCGCAAGTGGACATGGGCGAACAAAAGCTGCCGGACATGTACGGCAGCACGGTGAAAGTGTATTTGTTCGCGATGGTGATGAGCCATTCGCGCAAGCGATACGCGGTGTTGCAGGATCACAAGTTCAGCGCGCAGGAATTTGTGGCGGCGCACGACATGGCATTTCGGTATTTTGGCGGACGAACACAAGAAATCGTCTACGACCAAGATCGTGTGATGGCGGTGTCGGAGAACGCGGGAGACCTTGTGCTGACGGATGTATTCGCCAGCTACGCGCGGTACGCGGGCTTTACGGTTCACCTGTGCCGCGGGCACGACCCGCAAAGCAAGGGTAAGATAGAACGCGTGGTGGGCTATGTTAAGAACAATTACCTATCCTGCCGCAAATATTGTGGCATCAGCGAGATGAACAGCGGGCTTTTGACGTGGCTGGACCGTGTGGCCAACGCCAAGGTGCATGAGACCACCAAGATGATTCCAAACCACGTATTTGCGAATGAAATCAAGCACTTAAAAACAGTGCCCACACTATCGGCACCCGTTTGCCCCAAAACCGCGGCCATTCGTAAAACCAATGTGGTGCACTACCTGCAAAACCGCTACGAAGTGCCCAAAGGCACGTACTTTCCCGGCCGAACAGCCAGGATTGAGGCCGACGCGCAGGCAGGCCGCGTCACTTTTTACGATGCCAAGACGAACGAATGGCTGGCCGCGCACAATATCTCGTACTCCAAAGGCCGCTTCGTATCGCTGCCCAAGAATATGGATAGGTTCCACGAAACAAAATACGAGGCATTAAAAGCCAAAGTACTGGCATGGTTTGGGGATATGCCCCACGCGGACAGCTTCATCGGCAAAATCATGGCGCTGTATCCACGGTATATCCGCGACCAGCTCTCCATCATCGCCAAATGCCAGGCGCAATATTCAAAAGACGAGATGCAAAACGCGCTGTCCTACTGCGAGCAGCGGGAACTGTTCAGCGCCAACGACCTGCGCGATACGCTGGAATATTTTCGCGAAGCCCAGCCACTTCCGGTATTAAAGGACGTGGAGCTGCCCATTAAATACAGTGTGGTGCGCGCACAGGCACGTCCTGTCGACACTTACATCGACGCGATGATGGGGGGTGAAAATCCATGACCCCTGAGCTCATCTCCCTCGCCAAGCAGTTTCGGCTCAGTGTTTTGGCCGGCGGAAAGTTCACTGCCAACGAGGCTTTGTCCGGCGAAGAATATCTATTGCACCTGCTGCGCGCCGAGCGCACCGCACGCGAAGAACGCGCGACGCGCGAGCGCCTAAAACAGGCGCGGCTGCCCGCGTTTAAGAGTTTTGACGACTTTGATACCGACTTCCAAAAGGGCGTTACCAGAAAACAACTGGACTTACTGGCGAAGCTGGAATGGATTGATGGGCTGTACAATCTTATCCTCATCGGCCCGCCCGGCACCGGCAAGACACACACCGCCCTCGCTGTTGCAAACAAGGCCGCAAACGACGGCTACAACGTCGCTTTCCACACCATGGACGGCCTTGTGCATATACTCAAAACACGCGAAATCTCATTGAAATCCCAGGCGAGGCTGCGGTGGATTAAAAAATGCCAACTCCTTGTTATCGACGAACTCGGATATCTGCCCGTCAGCCGTGGTGAAGCCAATTTCTTCTCGCTTATCTCCGAACTGTACGAGAATACTTCCGTCGTTATTACATCTAACAAAGGCTTCGATGGTTGGGCTGAATTCCTCGGCGATGCCGTGCTTGCCACCGCGCTGCTCGACAGACTTACGCACCGATGTCAAATCCTTAACTTCACCGATGAAAGCTACAGGCTTGCCAACCGTAAACAAATCTTCAACAACTAACTGGGGGATTCTTATTTGCCAAAATTGGTAGACTTCTGCTTGACGGTGACAGGTGATGCAAATGCCCGCAGGCGACTTGCACACCGCATTGGTGACCCTTGACAAGCGTAAAAAAAGGAAGCAGGCGCGGCACACGGTACGAACGCCGCCCCCTGCTTCCAAAACGCGCTAAAAAAACGGTTAGTGCTACAGCTTTTCTCAAATGCTGTAGCACTAACCACACTGCCCTTACGGTATAATAACGACAAAGGCGGGAAGCCGCATGGAATCAGGGTTTGTGAGGAATAGCCGGTAGCATTTTTGCTCTTTTCCCAGCAAAAATCGAGGGTTAATCCGCACCCATGGCGAGGATGTGTTACACTCACGACAAAAACGACCTGAATCGGAACGCTTATGGTACGTTAGCAACAAAACAATATATAAAGCAATTCATGATACCAATGATATGCTGCGAAAAATTCTAATAAACCATTTTCTATTGTGGAGGCAATTAAACATTGAAACTCAAATTCATGCATTTTCATAATGCGACGATAACTTGTCAAATATTAAAATACCGGTGAGAATAATTTCAATGTTTAATTGCCTGAGCAATATCTCTTGCGGCGGGGAGTCATTCCGTGTGATTGAATCTGCTATTATTTTTGACAGGATTCAGGAACAAGAGAATGACACAGAAAGACAGTATTCTAATGTTGTTTAGATGCTTCTTTCACTAATTATTACAAACTCACTATTAATAGATTCCACTGGCGAATCTCCAACTATAGAGGTGGTTTTGGGGATGCGCTTCACGGGAATATCCCTCTCAAGCAATTGTTTGATTTGAAAGCCTTTATGAGCAAGATACTCTATTGAAATTTGCGTTAAATCTATTGTCACCCTATCTACTGTACGATTGCCTAGAGTAAGCACAATGTTTCTCTTAGTTACTCGAGTCAGCTGATCCAAAAATGTAAAATAATCATTAAAAAATCGAATGACCTTTCTTTGCTTGTCCTTTGAAATCTTTTCCAAGTATGGCAACAAGAGACGAAGGCCATGACTGTTAAACTGAATCTCTTTTGCTTTGCCCCCTATACTATTCGAGTCAATAATTGAGAAATTATCAAATTCCCATCCTTCTAATTCTAAATCACGATGATCAATCCACAATAGCTGAAGAATAGAAAACTGTCCATATGGCACTGTAGTTGCATTATCACCATAGGGAGGTGATGTGATCGAAATATCGAACCGTCTACTTCTAAAAGAATGCATAAGCCCAATAACATCACATTTGTATAATTTGAACGAGTTAGATGTTGTTCTGATATATTTCTCGATATTATGCTCAATGGAAGTGAAGAAATCGACGATGGCGTGATTTTCCATACTAACAATTGCATCGCGCGGCTTTAAATGCAACTTATACGTTGAACTTCTCGTATTGCTGTAACGACGAACAATATCGCTGAACATACACCAAAAATAATCACGGTTTCTTTTGCTATCAATTTGAGCGATACATTCTCGCATAGTTTGTAAATCGTGTTGTATATCGGAACGGAACCATTTATCGATATTTTCAAAATGATATGGTTTCACAATTGTGTGATGCTTGATCAATGACTGTAGTTTTGCTAGATCTTTTTTTATACTTGACGTTACCCCTAGGAGCTTTGTCCTTGTAATCAAGTTGGCCAAGGGATTTATATCACATCCACACAGACGCACGTTGTTAGATACTTCTTGACACTCATACAAGGCTGTTCCCGAACCATGGAACGGTTCAAAAACAGTTGTTATTACATCTTTATCTATTAGGTCATCAAGGATATCCTTCTGAACAGGTGCGGCCATAACGGCCGGATAAAGTACAGTGCCGTGTACATCGCTTCGTTTTCGATATTCGGCGTAAGTAATATTCTTAACCATAAATAATTCATCTCTCTGTTCAAATAGTGTTAAGAATCATTTCATTTGCGACAACTACAAAAAGACTTGCTTTGTTAGCGATGTCCCGCATTTCCGGTTCAGTTAGGTAAACTGTTGACTTGTGAGCTCCAAGATGTGATTTTTTTACAGCAGCATGGAATTCATCAGCTAACAATCTGTTTTTAAGGCTTTTAAAGTCCATGCCTGACTTAGACGCAATTGTGGAAATCTTTGCATTATCAGAAGCAATGTATTGAATAACTGCTTTGACAATAATCTCAAGACCTTTTTGAGCAAATAAGGTTGGGTATTTTTCGGTAAGTCGTATATCATTGACGGCAATGTCGAAAAGAGCGCGCAACGAACAAGCGACCATTTCTAAGTATTCGATAGTATCCAATTTGTTAAGCTGAAGAATCAAGCGCTGTATAGATATATTGAAACTCACCCTATAAGAGGACATCGCGTGGATCGTAAGCAATTTTCCGACAGTGGTTTCTGCCGTTACTTCCGCTTCCGGTTGATAAAAATTCAGTGTAATCTCTTCAATAACATCTCCTGTAAGTGTATCATTGTAGGAAAAACGAATAACGATTTCCGTTTCTTCCGCAACACTATTGAGGATTTTATTGGTTGATAGATTACCATCAATATAGATGGTTACTTCTGCAGAACTCACCTTTTCACTTTTGCTAGTGAGTACATAAGCAATATATGAGCATAAGTCTATTTGTTTAGAAGGAATAGCTATATCCCGTTCAACATCTGCAAGAACAATACGAGCTGGAACTGTTTTTGCAGAAGATGTCTTTCGTTCCTCAATTACTGCTGGAATCTTTTTTCCGAAAATGGCATATTCAATATAATTACCACGATTCTCTATGCTTATTTGATCTTTGAAACGGAACTCTGGTTTTATGTTATCATGAATACCTTCTTCACTCACATTATACGGTAATTTTGTTTTTATGAGTATGTCTAGATCGGGCAAACACGCTTTGTAGTCAGAACCTGTCTCCTGGATTAGCTTGTTTAGGTCAACTAAGAACTGTGTAACATTATCCGTTAATTGGTTTTGAAGAAACTGTGTTCGATCCGAATTAAAGTTCATTGACTTATCGCTACTAGTGATACGTACATACCCAATCATTTGTCCTAATACCGAAGAACTTTTGACTTGGCGCATAATATTGGGATCAAATAACGAATAGTTGTTGAAAAGGTTTGAGTTAACAAAGACGAGTGGAGTCAGTTCGCCTTTTGGGTTTCTGAAGAATGGGTGTATCTTTTCTTTGTCATATGGTCGCAAATGAAAAATAACGAGTTCGAGATCAACTTTGTAACGATGGTCATTGATGGCAAGGTCTTGCTCAACAGCCAAATAACCATTGATTAATAGTTGGAATTTTCCATAGGAAGAATCGTATCTTACATGGTACAGTTGTCGATCTTCAAGAAAAATGTACAAGGATGGTAACTCTTGGCTTGTCAGAGTTTTAGCATCAACAGCCAACACAACCATAAACTGGTCATCGTCAAAGGCATTAACAATTTTTGAGCTATTAATCGGATTAGACAAGTAGCTTATCAGTGATTGCAAACTATATTCTGACAAATCAATACGAATTTCAGTGCCTTTTGCGATTGAGGCATCTTGAAACAATTCGATTGGGTAATTTGAGATATCATCGCAGGCTACAAGCCCATTAAAATCAACCGAAAACTGTAGGCCCTCTGATTTATTGGTACGCCATAAAACATTCGTTCCAAATTTAAATACAGATAAGAAGCCCAGACCCTTTGAACCTTGAGTGTATCGGCCATACTTGTTTATCGTACCGTATTGCTTTTCGCTATTCGAAATGTGGAATAGCGTGTTTATGTCATTGACATCCATACCACAACCATCATCAGTGATTGTCAGAGTGCGTTCAATACTATCTAGGCGGATGTTAACACAACTTGCGCCGGCATCATACGCGTTTTTCATTAACTCGTTCAGGGCTATGACGTTTGATGGTATCTTTTCTGATAATTCGCCTATTATGTTGCCGCTTACCCGTATGGACGCTTTCATGAGTATCCCCCTTACCTCGATTACATAATTTCGTGTAATCGCTTAATTCAAGCGCGGAAGAATGCGTTTCGTATCAAACTTATTTCATTATACACCCATATTTCAAATCAAACAACGGTATCAAGAGATTCTCCCGAAGTATAATAAACGAACCACATTACTTTGGAGGAACCCAAATGCAAAACAAACTTACCGATACCCAAAAGCAAGAAATCACAGATCAGTATTACAATGGCACCCCTGTCGCCGAACTCTGCGTCCAACATTCCATCCCACGTAGCACACTCTACCGCTGGATTCATCAGTTTTCACCGCTCAAAACGGTTACGAAAAACACCATCTACTATCAGCAATATCTTGATTTGAAACGCCATGCCGATAAGCTGGAAAGAAAACTGGAGGTCATCAAAGCCGCCGGGTGTGGCATGGCCGCTCCGCTTCAAGAGAAACTGGCAGCATTGGAAGAGCTCTATGGCCAATATAGCGTACACACACTATGCGATGCGCTGGATGTTTCGCGCGGCACTTTCTATAACCACATCTTCCGCAGAAAAGATGTCACCGAACACGATAAACGCCGGGAAGAAATAAGGGCGCAGGTACAGATTGTCTTTGAGGAATACAAACAGCGACTTGGAGCAAAAAAGATTTGCGCTGTCCTTGCAGACAGAGGGATTCGCACTTCTGCAAACTATGTCGCCGAACTGATGCAGGAGATGGGCCTGCATTGTATTGGCAGGAACGCCAAGCAGGAGTACAAAAAGCAGGTGAATCGCCGGGGGCGCCCAAATGTGCTTCGTCAGCAATTTAATGTGTCCGAACCCAACCAAGTATGGGTGAGCGATATAACCTGCTTTGCAATAAAGGAGAAATTCTACTATATATGTGTCGTTATTGATTTGTTTGCTCGAAAAGTTATTGCACACGGCGTATCCGTGAAAAACAGTACCTATTTGGTTACCTCCACTTTCAAGCGAGCTTTTACCAGCAGAACCCCACCCGAAGGACTTGTATTCCACAGCGACCAGGGTACACAGTATACATCGCACACGTTCCAAAAGCTATTGCGCATGAACAAGATTGTCCAATCATTTTCCAAGACAGGAAGCCCACAGGACAATGCTGTGGCGGAGGCATTTTTCTCATCTATGAAGAAGGAGGAGCTATATCGAACAAACTACAAATCAGAACGAGAGTTTCGTAAAAGCGTTGATGATTACGTAGAGTTCTACAACATGAAACGACCGCACACAACGCTTGCTTTTAGAACACCAGACCGCTTTGAGGCGCAGCATTTAGCAAAGAACACCACCGCAGTTTAGGTGGGATTGGGGTTCAAAAGTGATGCATTTTGGTATCTAGCCGAAGATTTTGATTCTTTTGCAAATAGCAGTATGAGACATACCACAACTCAGTTCGCTCAACATATTGTGAATTGACGCTAATTTGTGGCAAAAGAGTAGCCCGAACCTTTGCACAGTCTCACAAAACTGTTCAATGGTTCGGGTTAACTCCAGGTGGTGCGGATGAAGGGACTTGAACCCCCATGTCAGTGAAGACACATGAACCTGAATCATGCGCGTCTGCCAGTTCCGCCACATCCGCATCTATTTGGAATCGCCTGTGCAAACCTTGCAGATTTGTTAGACGAAAACCGCTTTTTCGACCCCATCCGGGGAAGAGAATTGAACGATAGTTCTTTTGGCTACGTTTTATTCGGCGCTTGGGAATGCTGAAAGCACATTGGTACCTGAATCATGCGCGTCTGATAATTCCGCCATGGCCGCATCTATTCATTTGTGCGCTTCGCCCAAAACTGGCAAAGCGGTGGCGCCCTTTGTTCACCGGGCTTGCACGGGCGCCGAAAGCATCGAATCCAGTCTGCCGGCTTAATGCCGGCGGGACGGCCCGCCTGTGCCGTGCAAATGATAATATATCAAATCGGCTGTGCTTTGTCAAGCCATGATGCCGCCTGATTTCGACTTCCCCCTCGCCGTGTTCTCGTCGGTCGGAATACACAAAGTATTACTCCCTCCTCCGCCTTGCGAGGAGAAAAATCCCTCGCCCAGCTATTTGCCATTTCAACAATCTGAGAGCAGTATGACTCACGAGCCGGGATGCTTTCTCCCGCGCTACCTGATCGCTGGTGGGGCCCGCAATAACGCGCAGGACAATCAGTGCGTTGGGACGCACCTGCCGGGACGCTCCCACCCTTGCGCACCCTTGCCGCTGAGCGGCGGATGGTGTATACTTTTTTATTATATACAAATAGATAGAGATAGATAGAGAGTTGCATGAGTTGTATGCCGCGCGTTTGCCGCTGCCGGACGGCGGCGCGGGCCGCGATGGGGGGGAGAGCATGGCGCCAATCAGGGTTTTGCAGGTGGTTCCGGCCATGGATTGCGGCGGCATGGAAACCTTCATCATGAACGTCTACCGCCACATCGACCGCTCTGTGCTGCAGTTCGACTTCCTCTACCACTACAATCGCCCCAGCTTTTACGATGACGAAATAGTGGCCCTGGGGGGCCGCATTTACCGCCTGAGCGTGCGGCAGGACAACAACTTTCTCCGCTACGCCCGCGCGCTGAACGCCTTCTTCGCCGCCCACCCCGAGTACGGCGTCATCCACGGGCACTACAGCGGCTTTGGCCTTTGGTATAACCATTACGCCAAAAAGCACGGCGTGGCGGTGCGCATAGGGCACAGCCACAACACCGCCGCCGAAAAAAGCCTCACCGGCGCGGCGGACGCCCTGCTCTCCGCTTTTTTCCGCTATGGCGTCACCCACCGGCTGGCCTGCGGGCAGGCCGCCGGGCGCGCCTTGTATGGCCGCCGCCCCTTCACCGTGTACCCCAACGGCATTGAGTTGGACCGTTTCGCTTTCAGCGAGGAAAAGCGCCGGGCCGAGCGGGCGCGGCTGGGCCTTAGGGAGGCTGCGGTCTACGGGCACATCGGGCGTTTCACCCAGCAGAAAAACCACAGTTTTCTTTTGGATGTATTCGCCGAACTCTCGCGCCGCCAACCCTCTGCGCGCTTGCTGCTGGCCGGCGCGGGGCCGCTGGAAGCCGAGGCCCGCGCCAAGGCCGGGGCCCTGGGCCTTGCCGAAAAGGTGCTGTTCGCCGGGCTTCAAAAAGACACCCCGGCCCTGTATTGCGCCATGGATTGCTTCCTGCTGCCCTCGCTGTTCGAGGGCCTGCCGGTGGTGCTGGTAGAGGCACAGGCAAACGGCCTGCCCTGCTTCGTGTCCGACATCGTGTCTCCCGAAGCGGCTTTAGGCACCGGGCTGCAATTTATGCCGCTGGGGGCCGGCGCGGCCGCCTGGGCCGAGTGCATTTTGGCCGCCCCGCTGGAAAGGCGGGACAACCGCGCCGCCCTGGCCGCCGCCGGCTACGACGTGGCGGACACCGCCCGCCGGCTGCAAGCCCTCTACCTTGAACTGGCCGGGCGGCCCGGCGGCGGGGAGGGTGCGTTGTAGTATGAAGCTGCTGTTTTTGCTGGACGGGGTATACGCCCCCAGCGGGCCTACGCTGCGCTTTGGCCGGGCGCTGGCCCGGCAGATGGCCGCCCTGGGCCACCGGGTGACGCTGCTGGAAAACCTGCCGGCCCCCGCCGCCGAATATATAGACGATGACGGCGTGCGCCACCTGCCTTTTTGCGATGGCAGGGAGCGCGCGCTGTACCGCCAGGTGGCCCGCTGGCGTGCCGCCGGGCATGGCGCGGCGGGCATGGCCCTGCGCGCGCCGGCGCGGCCAGGGTTGCTTCTCACGGCCTTTCGCCTGCTGGCCACAAAGCGCAGCCCGCTGGAAAGCGCCTTTCGCCGCCGGATGGAGGCCCTGTGTGCTGCCGAGGATTTTGATGCGGCGATATCGGTATCCGCCCCGCACTACACGGCTTTTGCTCTGGCCGGGGCCGCCTTTGGAGGCGTTAAGGCCGCCTACATGGCAGACCCCTACGCCTCGGCGGCCACGCTGCGCCATGTGAGCAGCCGCCGCCGCGAGAAAGCCTTATACGACGCTCTCGACCTCGCCTTTATCACCGAACTGATGGCCGAGCGGGGCCTGTACCCCACGGGAGGCCGGGCGAAAACGCTGGCGCTGCCATTCCCGAACGTTCAGCCGCCGCGGCGCCGCCCCGCCGCCGATGATATCAAGCTGGGGCGGGACTATGTAAACTCCTCGATATCCGCAGCCCCGCCGGGGCGGTGGCGCTGTTTGCCCAGTTGCCGGCGCGGTACCGGCTGGTGCTGGTGGGGGAGGGCTACGCCCAGTTCCCCGCCGAGGCGCGCCGCCGCTGGGAGGCCGCGCTTGGCCCGCGCCTGCTGGTTCATCCGCCGCTGAGCCCTGAGGCCGCGGCCAACCTGATGCAGGACGCCGATGTGCTGGTGAGCATCGGCAACAGCGACGAAAGCCAGTTGCCCAGCAAAGTGTACGACTATGTGTGCACCGGCCTGCCGGTGCTGAACCTGTGCCAACTGGAAGACTGCCCCGCCCGCCGGGCGCTTGGCGCCTACCCGCTGGCATTAAGTCTGCGCGTGGCGGGCGAGGGGCCTGTGCCCGAGGACGAAGCGGCCCGCGCGGCGGCCTTTTTGGAGGAGAACACCGGCCGGCGGCTGCCCTACAGCCAGGTGGAGCCGCTGTACCGGGGCCACACCCCGGCGGCCGTGGCCGAAAAGATGCTGGAAGCCATCGGCGAGGCTGTTCGGCGATGAAGCAGTGATAGAAGCTAAAAGACAGCAAGGAAGGGGGCGGCGGCCATGAAGGTGCTGTGGCTGAGCAACGTGATACTGCCGGCGGCGGCCGAAGTGCTGGGCCTGCCCCCTCAGGTGGGCGGCGGCTGGCTCACCGGGCAAATAGAGGCCCTGGCGCCCTGCATTGAGGCCGGGGAGATAGAACTGTGCGTGCTGGCGCCAAACCCCAAACTGGGCGAAACGCGCCGGGGCCGGGCCGGGGGCGTTGGCTACATCGCCACGCCCGGCGGCGAAGGGCGGGACGAAGCCGCCTTCGCGGCGGTGCTGGCCGAGGAAAAGCCCGAGCTTGTGCACGTGTTTGGCACCGAGTACCCGCACAACCACCGCATGCTGCGCCTGGCCGGGGCCGAGCGCACGGTGGTTTCCATACAGGGCCTGGCCTCGGCGGTGGCGCTGCATTATACCGACGGCCTGCCCGCGCGCTACCGCCGCCGCAACCCCGTGAAAATGCTGATGAAGCATCTCTACGCCGCCGGAGTGATTGCCGACGAGCAGAGGCAGTTTGCCCTGCGCGGGGCAGGGGAGGCCGAGATGCTGCGCGCGGCGCGGCACGTGATTGGCCGCACGAGCTGGGACGAAGCCTGCCTGTGGCTGCTGAACCCGGACGCCGCCTACCACCACTGCGCCGAGGTGCTGCGCGCGCCCTTTTACGGGGCCGAAAGCTGGGACGCCGCGGCCTGCCGCCCCCACAGCATTTTTTTAAGCCAGGCCTACTACCCCGTGAAGGGCGCCCACCTTGTGCTGGAACAGTTGCCGGAGATACTGCGGCGCTGGCCGGACGCACGGGTGACGATAGCCGGGCAGAAGCCCTACAGCCTCGGCCTGCCCGGAACCCGGTGGCTGGTGGATTTCTTTTTTGAATATCAGGGCTACCTGAAAAAGCTGTGCCGCCGCCTTGGCGTGGAGAACAAGGTGGAATGGCTTGGCCCGCTGGACGCCGAAGGCATGAAGGCGGCCTACCTTGCGGCCAACGTGTTCCTGTGCCCCTCCGCCATAGAAAACAGCCCGAACAGCCTGGCCGAGGCCATGGCGCTGGGCATGCCCGTTATTGCCAGCCGCGTGGGCGGGGTAGATTCGCTTTTGCGCCACGGCGAGGAGGGTTTGCTTTACCCAGCCGCCGAAAGCTACCTGCTGCCGCGCCTGCTGGCCGAGGTGTTCGCGAGCCCGGACGCCACCGCCCGGCGCGGCGCCGCCGCGCGCCGCCACGCCCTTGAAACGCACGACCGCGAGGCCGTCACAAGGCGCCTTCTAGACATTTACCGGGAGGTGCTGGGATGACCCTGACCTTCTTCTCGAACTTTCTCAACCACCACCAGTTGCCCCTATGCCTGGCCCTGCGCGGGGCGCTGGGGCGGGGCTTCCGCTTCGTGGCCACCACGCCCTTCATTGCCGAGGCCGTGAGCAAGGGCTACCGGGACATGAACCTCGATTACGACTTCTGCCTGCCGGCCTATCTGGATGAGCAAAGCGCCAATGCCGCCCTGCGCCTTGGGGCGGAGAGCGACGTGGTGCTCTCCGGCGGGGTGGAGGACAGGTGGATAGCGCCGAGGCTGGCCAAAAACAAGCTGAGCTTCCGGGTGAGCGAGCGGCCCCTCAAGCCCCTGTACGCCCGGCTGGACGGGCGCACCGCCGCCGCCATGTGGTGGCGCAACACCCGCTACCAGCGCCGGAACCTCTACCTTTTGGCCTGCGGCGCGCATACGCTGGGGGATTTTCAGCGCGTGGGGGCCTACCGCAGCAAGGCCTACCGCTGGGGCTATTTCCCGCCGGTGCCGCAGCTTTTCGCGCGCGCGCGGGGCGAGGGTGAGCCTCTGAGCCTGGCCTGGGCGGGCCGCATGATAAGCTGGAAGCACCCCGAAATGCCCCTGCGCCTGGCTTCGGCCTTGCGGGACAGTGGCATGCCCTTCCGCCTCACCTACGTGGGCGAGGGAGAACTGCTGGAAGAAACCCGCGCCGCCGCCTGTAGTATGGGCCTGGGCGAAGCGGTGTGCTTTGCCGGCGCGATGAGCCCCGCCGCCGTGCGCGAAGAGATGCTGGCCTCGGATATTTTCCTTTTTACCAGCGACGAGAATGAGGGCTGGGGCGCTGTGCTGAACGAGGCCATGGCCTCGGGCTGCGCCGTGGTGGCAAGCGCGCCGGCCGGGGCCACGGGCTACCTGGTGCGCCACGGCGAAAACGGCTTGGTGTACAATGGAAGCGTGGGCGGCCTTGTGGAAGCGGGCATGCAATTGGCCGCCCAGCCCCCGCTGCGCCGCGAGGAACTGGGCGTGGCCGCCTACGACACCATGCGCCGCCTGTGGAACGGCGACGTGGCCGCGCGCCGCCTGCTGGAACTGTGCGAGGGCCTGCTGGCGGGCCTGCCGCCCCTGTATGCCGAGGGGCCCTGCAGCCCGGCCTGGCTGGGATAAGCGCGTGAGGGCTATGTCCAAAACATGGGCTATGTTTGCAAAGCGGCTTTAAGATTCTTCACTGAGTTCAGAATGACAACCAGAGTAATAACCAGAATGACAACCAGAGTAATGATCAGAGTGACAACTGGAATGATACCCGGAATAGCAATGAGTCGCGGAGGACGATATGCAGCTTTCGGTCATCGTATGCGTGTACAATGCCGGGGAGTATCTTAACGCCAGCGTTGAGAGCATTCTGGCCCAGAACTGCGAAGGGCTGGAAGTGATATTGGTGGACGACGGCAGCACGGACGGCAGCGGCGAAAGCTGCGATGCCTGGGCCGCGCGCGAGGCGCGGGTGAAGGTGCTGCACAAGCCGAACGGCGGGGTGTCCTCGGCGCGGAACGCGGGGCTGAATGCCGCCACCGGCGAATTTGTGACCTTTGTGGACGCCGACGACACCGTTGAGCCGGAGGCCTACGCCGCCGCCCTGGCCGCGGCGCACAAGGGCAACTGCCAGGTGGTGGGCCACGGCTACCGCGTGATAGACCAAGACGGAGCGGTGTGTCACAGCATGCCCGCCTTCGCCATTTCGTCCATTGGCGAGTTGCGGCCTTACTTTATGGAGTATACCTCCAAGGCCTCGATTTTTGGCTCGGTGTGCAACAAGCTGTACCGGCGCTGTTTTCTTGAGGAGAACGGCTTGCGCAGCGATGAGACCCTCCACGGCCACGAGGACGAGGCTTTCAATTTCACGGTGCTGGCCCGCCTGCAGCGCATGGCCTGGCTGGACGAATGCCCCTACAACTACATGATGCGGGACAACGCCTCTATTACCCGAAAAGGCACCCTGAGTGTGTACGCCGCCGGCCAGGCGGCCGAAAAGTACGCCGCCGCCTTCTTCGACGCCGTGCCCGAACTGGCCGATTTGCGGGAAGAATACCTTGAGGGGCGCCGGCAGCGGGCGCTGTACAACCATTTCAGCCAGCTTACCGGGCGCAACAGGCTGCGCTTCGGCCAGCGCCGCGCCGCCCTGCGCGAGGTTGCGCGCGACGAAGCGGCGCGCGGCGTCCTTCTGCGCCGCCTTGGCGCCGAGAGCGGCGCGGGCGCGGGCCTTGCCCGCCTGCTGCTGCGCTGGCGCCTGCCCGGCGCGCTGGCGGCGGCGGTGTGCGTGAGGAACGCATTGGCCTGAAACGGAGTGCCTGAAACGCACTATTTTTCTATGTGTCATTGCGGGCCTGACCCGCAATCTGGTAGCGATGGGGAACATCCCGGATTGCGGGTCAGGCCCGCAATGACGTGTTAGATTTAGATGTGGTTCTAGTATAATTACAATAAATAGCGCCTTTGAACACTCCCGCCTGAACCGTATTTTGACAGGAAGCCCCCTATTGACTATACTGTTCTAAGCTAAGGATAAAAGGCTAAAACCCTTTCGGAGGACAAGGCTTGCAGGAAAAATGGCAGACCGTTATCACACCCCGGAACAAGCTGTTCCAGCTTGACGTCAAGGGCCTGTGGCATTACAGGGATCTTGTTTATCTTTTTGTGCGCCGCAACTTCAAGGTGCTGTACCAGCAAACCGCCCTCGGGCCGCTGTGGATTATCCTGAACCCCGTTATCACCACGCTTACTTTTACGCTGCTGGGCGGCATTGCGGACATCCCCACCGACGGCATCCCCCAGTTTTTGTTCTATATGCTGGGCAACGCCGTGTGGAGCCTGTTTTCGAACAACGTGGCCCAGAACTCCCAAACCTTCATCAACAACCGTGTGCTTTTCGGCAAGGTGTACTTCCCCCGGCTGGTGGTGCCCATCTCCATCGCCTTTTCGAATTTGCTGAATTTCTTTGTTCAGATGCTGATTTTTGTGGTGTTCTGGGTATATTACATGGCAGTGGGGCTGCTGGTTCCCAGTTGGTACCTGCTTTTGTTCCCGCTGCTCATCGCCGAGATTTCGGTGCTGGGCATGGGCTGCGGCATTATGATAAGCGCACTGACCACGAAGTACCGCGACTTGCAGGTGGCGGTGGGCTTCGGCCTCTCGCTGTGGATGTATGTGAGCCCGGTGATTTACCCCATCAGCAAGGTGGGCGGCCTTTTGCGGGTGCTGATGATGCTGAACCCCATTGCCCCCGTGCTGGAAACGCTGCGCTACGGCTTCTTCGGCAGAGGCACGCTCGAGCCGCTGTACCTCGGCATCAGCGTGCTGGAAACGCTGCTGGTGTGCGTGTTCGGCGTGGTGCTGTTCAACCGCATTGAAAAAACCTTCATGGATACGATATAGTTAAATAGTTGGTAGTTGTTAGTTATTAGTTGCTAGGGCGGGAGAATTAGAGCGTTGGAACAGGCGATTATTCGAGTTGAGGGACTAAAAAAAGTATACAGGCTGGGAACCATTGGTTCCGGGCTGATTATGCACGACTTCCAAAGCTGGCTGGCCCGCCGCAGCGGACGGGAAGACCCCAACTCCAAGCTGGACGCCCACGGCCACGCCGCGCATGAGGATTTCACGGCCCTCGACGGCATCGACCTCAAAGTGAAAAAGGGCGAGCGGCTGGGCATCATCGGGGCGAACGGCGCGGGCAAGAGCACCTTTTTGAAGATACTTTCCCGCATTACGGCCCCCACCGAAGGGGCTGTGTACATGAACGGCAAGGTGTCCAGCATGCTGGAGGTGGGCACCGGCTTCCACGAGGATCTCACTGGCCGGGAAAACATCTACCTCAACGGCTCCATCCTTGGCATGAAGCGCGCCGAGATAGACGCCGCCATGGAGGACATCATTGATTTTTCCGAGTGCCGGCAGTTCATCGACACGCCGGTGAAACGCTATTCCAGCGGCATGCTGGTGAAGCTGGGCTTCGCCGTGGCCGCCCATTTGAACAACGAGATACTCATCATGGACGAAGTGCTGGCCGTGGGCGATTTGCGCTACCAGCAAAAGTGCATCGGCAAGATGAGCGATGTGTCTGAGCGGGAGGAGAAAACCATCCTTTACGTCAGCCACATCATGAGCACCGTGCGCCAGCTGTGCAACCGCTGCATCGTGCTCAGCCACGGCAAGGTCATTTTCGACGGCGACGTGGAGAGCGCCATCGGCGCATACATGGAGACCTCCAGCGTGTTGGTGACGGCCTACGATTTCGCCCGCGAAAAGCGCGTGGGCTGGACGAACCGGGACGAGGGCGAGCTAGTGGGCCTCGAGTTCCCAGGCAAGAAGACCGCCGCCTTCACGAAGGGTGAGCCCATCCGCATGGACATTAGCTGGCGCAGCGGCACCAAGCTGGACAACGTGTGCCTGCGCCTTTTGGTGCGTTACAAGGACGACAGCCCCGTGGGCATTGTGGACAGCGCCCTGATGGCCCCGGAGGCCCCGGGTACGCATCATTTGGAAATGGAATTCGACGGCGGGCTGCTGGCGCCGGGCAGTTACTACTTCCAGCCTTTCCTGTTCCAAAAGCTGGGCAGCCGCGAGGTGCCGCTGGACTGGCCCCGCACAAACGTCTACTTTGAAAAGCTGGACCCGGACAGCGAGCAGAGATGGGACCACCGCAACTGGGGCCATCTGCCCCTGGGAGAACTGCGGCAGCGGTGACGCGCTGCCGATTCTTTCTTTATTGAGTGAGGGGACGACGAGGGATGAAAGCGACATGGCGTCAGGCCCGCACCTCGGGGGCGCTTGCTACGGCGGTGAGCCTGTATTTGGCGCTGCCCTTTGCGCTGTTTGCCCTGGGCTGGCTGAAACTGTGGCTGGCCCTGCCGCTGGTGGCGGTGCTGGGGGCCTGCCTTTGGCTGGCGGCGCGGCACGGCCCCAAGCTGTGGACGCCGGGCTTTGGCCGCGACACCGCATGGCGGCTGGTGGTGCTGGTGCTCATCGCGGCGGCCTGGGTGCTGCTGGCCGGGGTGGGGCGCTTCGCCTGGCAGAACGATGACCACGACGTGCGCAACGCGCTGTTTCGCATTCTGGTGGAGGAGCCCTGGCCGGTGCTTGTAGAGAACCCGCCCGCCGCGCTGTACGACGGGCCGGTGGCGCTGGTATATTACATCGGCTTTTGGCTGCCGCCGGCGCTGGCGGGCAAGGCGCTGGGCCTGGCTGCCGGCAACGCGGCGCAGGTGCTGTGGGCGGTGCTGGGCGTGCTGCTGCTGTGCTGGCTGGTGCTGGCCGCAGGGGTGAAAAAGCTGCGGCTGTGGCCGCTTTTGGTGTTCATCTTCTTCGGCGGGCTGGACATTGTGGGCTGCTGGCTGACTGGCAGCTTTGTGAATCCCTTCACTTCGGTGCTGCATCTGGAACGCTGGGCCAACCCCTTCCAGTTTTCGGGCTTCAGCACCCAGCTTTTCTGGGTGTACAATCAGGCCATACCGGCCTGGCTGGCCACGTTGCTGCTGTATTTGCAAACCAGTAACCGCGCCCTTGTGCTGATACTGGCGCTTTCGGCCCTGTGCAGCACCCTGCCGGTGCTGGGCATGCTGCCGGTGGCGGCCTGGGTGGCACTGCGCAACCTGAAAGCCGCGCGCACAGAAGCCCTGCCCGAGGCGGCGGGCAAGGCCGCCGGGGCATCGGGCACAACGGGCCGGGCCGGCCGGGCGGCGGCCTATATGAAAGCCGCGCTGCGAAGTGTACTCAGCTTTGAGAACCTGGCCGGCGGCGGGCTGGTGGGCATGGTGTCGCTGTTGTACCTCTCCGCTAACAACGCCGGGCGGCGCGTGGCCCTGCGGGCCGAGCTTTCGCCCCGGAACCTGCTGATGTGGCTGGCCTTTTTCGCACTGGAAGCGGGGGTGTATCTGGCGTTGCTGTGGCCCCGGCAGAAGAAAAATCCACTGTACTGGCTGGTGGCGGCCTGCCTGGCCCTGTTCCCCTGGCTGGCCGTGGGCAACGGGGGAGATTTCGGCATGCGGGGCACCATTCCGGCGCTGGTGCTGCTGTACCTGATGGTGATAGAGAGTTTGGCCGATTTTAGGGACGCAAAGCGCCAAAAGCACAAGCTGGCCTCGGCGCTGCTCTGCGGCCCCTTGTGCGCAGGGTAGAGCTTGGCCCCGGCGACCACACGGCGGAGCGCCACCCCTTCGACACCACCTGGAGCGATAACTTCTACGGCTCCGCCGACAGTTTCTTTTTCCGCTATTTAGCGCGCCGGTAACTTTGAGCGGCGCTTGACTTAGTGTCATTCTGAGCGAAGCGAAGAATCTTTTGGCTGGAAAGCTTGCCTATGGATTAAGGGAAAGATCCTTCGCTTCGCTCAGGATGACATCATAAGTATTGCTGATAGCTAACCAGGAGAATTATATGCCCCTGCTGCTTGTGCTGGCCCTGCTGCTGCCCATGGTGTGGGCGGCGGCTTTGCTGTGCGGCCGCTGTTTTGAGGAGGCGGCCCCGCTGGTGGCGCTGGGGCTGTTTGTATTGCTGTACGCTTTAGGCTGGGCCGGTGTGCTGGCGGCCGGGCCCTGGCTGCTGTGGGGGCTGTGGCTGGCGGCCATGGCGTATCTGATTTGGACAGTTGTCCTAAAACATCGCTTCGCACTCTCACAACTGACGGCGGGCTTTGCGCTGTTTGTGCTGTGCGCGGCGGCGCTGTGGTGGCTGTGCCGGGGCCGCCGCTATGCCAATTGGGACGAGTTCAGCCACTGGGGCCGTGCGCTGAAGGCGGTGTTTTACGAAAATTTGCTGCCGGCGCTGGCTTCCCTCAAGGACGAGTTCCGCGAGTACCCGCCCGGCGTGGCGCCCTTTCAGGTGGCGGTGATGAAAGCGGCCTTTATCGGCTGGCGCGAGGACGTGGCCATTTGGCTGCAGGGGCTGTTTTCAGTTAGTCTGCTGATTTACCCGCTGCGGCGCTTTCCGGCGCTGTTTGGGGCCTCGGGCGGCGGCGGGCGCGGCCTCGCCGCGCTGGGCGCGGGGGGGCTATTGTTTTTGGCGCCGGCGATGGTGTTTTGGAACTACTACACCGAAACCACGGTGGACGGCCTTTTAGGCCTCTTGTTCGCCTTTGTGGTGCTGGTGGAGCTGGCCGGGGAGGGCCGGGGCTTCGAGCGCGCCCTGCAGTGCCTGGCCTGCGCGGCGCTGCCCCTGGTGAAGGCCAGCGGCCTATTGTGGGCACTGATGGCCTTTGCGGCGCTGTGTGCCTGCCGGAGGGCGGCCGCCCGCCGCCGGGCGCAGCCCGGCGGCCAGGCGGGGCTTGCCCCGCGCCCGCGCAGCGGGCGGGCGGCCGCCGAAGGCGCAGATGCCTCCCGAAAGCACAGAGCCCAAAAGCTGCTGTGCGCGGCGCTGCCCCTGCTGTGCGCCTTGGCCGCCCAAGGCAGCTGGAGCGCCTTCATGGCCCTGCACGATGTGCCGCGCCGATGGAGCGCCTCAGGGTTCAGCCTTGGGGCCTTGTGGCAGCTTGTTACAAATGGGCAGCCCGCCTGGCGCGCCGGAGTGGCGCGCGACTACTTCGCCAACCTCTTTGCCGACACGAACTACGGCTGGCCGGCGGGTTTTATGCCCTACATGGGTTTCTTTGCGCTCTTCATCGCCGCCTGGGCGCTGCTGCGCCGCGCCGAAAAAAAAGAGCCCGTGGCAACGGGCTTTACTGCGGGTTTTTGGGCTTTGCTGGCCTGCGGCGCGGCCTATGTGCTGTTCATGCTGTTCGGCTACCTGTTCATTTTCAGCGAATATGAAGCCGTGCGCCTGGCGTCTTTGTCCCGCTATCTCAACACCTATCTTGCGGGCATGGCAGTGTTCATGCTGGGCTGGGTGGCGGCGCTGGCCGCCCGGCGGCCGCAAAAACGCATCTGGCCTGCGCTGGCTGCCGCGGCGGCGCTGTGGCTGCTGTGCGGTAACCCGGCGGCGGTGCTGGGGGGCTTTGCGAAGGCCCCGCAAAACGCCGTGCCAAAATCGCTACAGCGCGGCGGCAAAGGCCATCGCCGCGCTGGGGGACGAGGCGGGAAGCCGCCCGTACCCGGTGTACGTGGTGGCCATGGACGATTTGGGCATTACGCTGCTGCGGATGGACTACGAACTGGCCCCCGCCGGCTGGCTGCCGGATCACTTTTCCAGCATTGGGCCGGGCTATGCCGAGGACGATTTGATGAGCAAGCGCCTGACGGCGGAGGAATGGGCCGCCCTGCTGCAAAACGAGGGCTATGCCTATGTGTATCTTTTTGAGATAAACGAGGTTTTCCGAGAGGAATTCGGCCCGCTATTCGAGGGCGAACCCACCGATGGAGGAGTGTACCGCGTGCAAATGGGAAATGAGGGACTGCGCCTGGCGGCGTTATGATTATTCCGGCTCGTCTTTGCCCAAATTCACCGTTTGGCGAATAACATACTGGGGCGAGCGGTTGAGGCCGATGTATATGCGGCCGATGTATTCTCCGATGATGCCCAGCATCAGCATAATCATGCCGCCGATGAACAGCAGCGCCGCCATGGTGGAGGAGTAGCCCAGCGGGGCGGCGGGATTGATAAAAAGCTTGTTGACAATGACGACGAGCACGGAAACAAAGCCCCCCAGCGCGCACAGCGAGCCGATAAGGGTGGCGATGCGCAGGGGCTTTATGGAAAAGGCCGTAAAGCCGTTTACCCACAGCCCGATAAGCTTGCCCAGGGAATAGCCGCTGCTGCCCGTGGCGCGGGGCCGCTGGGTTACCGGCACGTTGGCAATGCGGCCCGCCGCGCGGAACACAAGCCCCCCGATGTAGGGGAAGGATGCGTCGTAGCGCAGCATTTCGTCCACCACGAAGCGCCGGCAGGCGAAATAGCTGGTCACCTCAATGTCCTTCGGCTTGTCCAGCAGGGCTTCCATCATGGCTTTGTTCAAGCCCGTACCCAGCCGGCGGTACAGCTTTTGCTGAATGCTGGGATAGGCGGCGTACACCACGTCGTATCCTTCGGCCAGTTTATCTACCAGCGTCCACAGGGCCGAGGGCGGGGTTTGGCCGTCGTCGTCCATAGACACCACCACCTCCCCGCTGCTGTGGCGGTAGCCGGCCATCAGCGCGGCGTGCTGGCCGAAGTTACGGGCGAGGTCGATGCCCTTGATGCGCGGATTTTCCGCCGCCAGCCGCCGGATGACCTCGAAGACTCCGTCGGGGGAGGCGTCGCTCACCAAAAGCACCTCGTAGTCGGCGCCTCGGCTTTCCAGCGTGGCCACCAACTCGGTCACCACGCCGGGCAGCAGTTGCTCTGAGCGATAGCAGGGGATTACCACCGATATTTTTTCCATATGCGACACCCGCTCTTGGGTTTGTAGAAGTCGATACCATTCTACACAAGTTTAACATTGGGGGCCCGTGGCGTCAATTGCCGCCGCCCCCGCGCTGTGCTACAATAAAAAATAGGCATCAGTAAAATATGCCCGGCGGGCGGGAGGCTGCGGAATGAAGAAGTTGTTGTGCTTTTTGGCGACGGAGAAGGGCTGCGCCGTGCTGCGCCACGCGCTGGAAAAGGGCCTTGCCGGGCAGGTGGCCGCGGTGGTTAGCTTTCCCGAGGTGAATATGAGGCCCGCCTGGCACGGTGAGATAGAAAAGCTATGCGCCAATGCGGGGCTGCCTTTTTACCTTTGGGCCCAGGTGCGCGACGGGCTGCCCGCCCTGATAAGGGAGAGCGGCGCCACCGGCGCGGTGGCGGTGGCCTGGCGCTATATGCTGCCGCTTTCGCTGAACGCCCTGCTGGAAGACCCGCTTATTGTTTTCCACGATTCGCTGCTGCCCAGGTATCGGGGCTTTGCCCCCACCCCCACGGCCATGCTGTGCGGGGAGAGAAAAATTGGCGTGACGGCCCTTTATGCCGCCGAGGCCGTGGATGCGGGGCCTATTTTGTGGCAGCGGGAGATGCCCCTTGGGCCGGACGACTACATAGCCGAGGTGATTACCCGGCAGGCCGCGCTGTATGCCGAGGGCTTTGCCGAACTGCTGGCCGCCATGGAGAAGGGCGGCCTTAACCCCCAGCCTCAAAACGAGGCTGAGGCCACCTATAGCCTGTGGCGCTCCGTCGAGGACTGCCGCATCGACTGGGCCTTGCCTGCGAAGGATATCTATGCCCTGGTGCGGGCCTGCGGGCCGCCGTACCCGGGGGCCTTTACCCGCATGGAAAGGCAAAAAATAACGGTTTTGAGAGCGAAATTGCTGCCGGACAAAAGCTTCGTCCGGCGGGACGCCGGCAAGCTGTGGCAGCTATTGCCCGACGGCCCGGCGGTGGTGTGCGGCGAGGGTATGCTGCAAATCACCCAGGCGGTGGACGAGGAGGGCCTGACTGTGCGCTTTGCCCGCCTGCGCCTGCGGCTGGGCTAATTATCTAAGGATTGTCATTCTGAGCGAAGCGAAGAATCTTATCCCGCGCTGCGGGAAGGTTTTCCGCTAAAGGGCAGGGGGGGCGCGGCAAATGAAAAGACTGGCGGCGCTTTTGCTGTGCGGGCTGCTGCTGGGCGGCTGTGCCCTGTTCGCGCCGCCAAGGCAGCCGGCCCCGCCCGCCCGCGCGTGGAGCCTTTCGGCGGGGGATACGCGCCTGGCGCGCCTTGAGGCGGGGCGGCTGGCGGTGGTGTGGTGCTATAGCCTGGACATGGCTTTCTACCGCCGGGGCGGCGAAAGCGCCGAGGGCGTCTACGAGGGCCGCCTGATGCTGCGCGTGGAAACCGAGTGCTATGTGGATGGCGTGTACCGCCCCCTGCCCGAAAGCCTTGAGGGCAGCGGCCTTGGCGGCGAGGCCTGGCTGCTGAGCGAGATGATTAGCCTTGACCTTGTGCCGGCCGGCGACCCGCTGAAGCGCGTGGCCGAGGCCATGGCCTGGGACGACGGCGCACGCGCGGCGCTGGGCCTGGCCGCCCAGCCGGACAGTGACTGGCTGCGGGCGGCCGAAGGCCGCGAGGCGGCGCAGATGGCCGTATTCGACTGCGACGACTACGGCGAAAAGCTGAAGCCCGCCGAGAGCTTTGCGCCCGACTGGCAAAGCGCCTTTGCCCAGGTGCTGTGGGAGGACGCCTCCCCGGCCTGGACTTGGCAGCGTTTGGGTGAGGTGGCCCGCCTTGCCGCCGAGGCCGGGGAGTTTGAGGGCCAGGCCGTGGCCGAGACGGGCTACGCCCCGGCCTGGGAGCGGGTGTTTTCCGGTTGGGGCGCGGGCCTGGCCGGCCAGCCCATGTGGGTGAATGTGGCCGCCAACGGCGCCGCCGAGGTGTATCTGCCGGGGCTGGCCCCGCTGGAAGCCGGGCGGCCCTTTGCCGCCCGGATGCACTCGGGCGGCTCGGTGGCGGCCAATTTGCCCGCGCCGCCCGAATCCTTGGCGGCGGAGAGCCTGCCCCCCGAGCCGGACGAGAGCGCGTCCGAGCGCCCCATCTGGCCGCCCCCGGCCTCCGGTAGTGGCGAAGACGGCGAGAGCGGCGACGCGGGCGGCAGCGCAGAAAGTTCCGCGTCCGTGAAGGACTCCGGCGGTGCGGACACCGAAAAGGCGCCGGACCCCTTGGCCGAGGCCATGGCTGTTTATGATTTACCCTACCCGCCGCGCGCGGCCATCACCGGGCCGGTGAAGGGCAGCGGGGTTTTGCGCTTCGACATTGAAGGCTTTGACTACGAGGCCGCCGTGGGCTATGCCCGCAAGCTGAAAATGGGCGGGTACTCCCGCGTGCTTGGCGAGGTGGAGCAGCCCATCCTCGACCTTTACAGTTTTTCGGCTCGCAACGCCGTGGGCCTGCAGGTGTCCCTCACCTACGACAACGGCCGGGCTTATTTGCTGGCGATGTGAGTTGAGGCCCTTGTAAAATTGCGCGGAGGCGTATACAATGAATGTCAGATAGTGCCGGAATGGCATAATGATGGGTGCACCAAGACGATGAATCTGATTGGAGGAATGAATCATGCAAAACATCCCAACCGTCAAGCTGGGCATCATTTCGGTGAGCCGCGCGAATTTTGCGGTGTCGCTTTCGGCCAAACGGCGCGGCGAGGTAGTGAAAGCCTACGGTAACATCTACGAGTACGGCAAGGTGGTGGAGAGCGAAACCGACGCCCGCCGGGCCGTGGAGGACTGCGTGAAGAACGGCGTGAACGCCCTGGTGGTGTTCCTCGGTAATTTCGGGCCGGAGACGCCCGAAACCCTCATCGCCCGCTTCTTCGACGGGCCCGTGATGTACGCCGCCGCCGCCGAGGACGCCACCGCCGATTTAATGGACAGCCGGGGCGACGCTTTTTGCGGTATGCTGAACTGCTCATACAACCTGCAACTGCGAAACCTCCGCGCCTACATTCCCTCCTACCCGGTGGGTGATGCCGGAGACATCGCCGCCATGATACGCGACTTTGTGCCCGTGGCCCGCGCGCTCATCGGCGTAAAAAGCCTCAAGATATTCACCTTCGGCCCGAGGCCGGACGAATTCCTGGCCTGCAACGCCCCCATCAAGGCATTGTACGACCTTGGCGTGGAGGTGCTGGAAAACAGCGAACTCGACCTTTTGAACTACTACCGCAAGCACGACGGCGACCCGCGCATTGCCGAGGTGGCCGAGGATATGCGCCGCGAGATGAAGCCCGAAGGGGACATGGTGAACTTTGTAAACCGCCTGGCGCAGTATGAGATAACCCTGATGGACTGGGCCAAAGAGCGGCGGGACAGCTGCGAGTACGTGGCCTTCGCCAACAAGTGCTGGCCGGCCTTCGCGCCGAATTTTGGCTTTGTGCCCTGCTATGTGAACTCGCGCCTGACGGCGAAGGGCATTCCCGTTTCCTGCGAGGTGGACATTTACGGCGTCTTCTCGGAGTTCATCGGCCTGTGCGTCTCGGGGCAGCCCGTCACACTGCTAGACCTTAACAACTCGGTGCCGAAGGACATGTACGAGGGCGAAATAAAGGGTAAGTACGATTATGGCCTGAACGAAACCTTCATGGGCTTCCACTGCGGCAACACGCCCCTGGCCTGCCTGAACAGCGGCGAACTGAAATACCAGAAAATCATGAAGGGCGACGTGGAGCCAGAGGGCCCGCCGAACCTCACGCGCGGCACCATCGAGGGCGACATTCGCCCCGGCGAAGTGACCTTCTTCCGCGTGCAGGGGCCGGCGGCAGGGGGGCTGAAAGCTTACATCGCCCAGGGCGAGGTGCTGCCGGTGGCCACGCGCTCCTTCGGGGGCATCGGAGTGGTGGCCATTCCGGGGATGGATCGCTTCTACCGCCATGTGCTCATCGCCGACGGCTACCCCCACCACGGCGCCGTCACCTTTGCGCACAATGGTAAAGCCTTGTACGAAGTCTTCCGTTACCTTGGTGTGCCGAAGATATCTTACAACCAGCCGAAGAATATGCCTTATCCCACCGAAAATCCTTACGAATGATTTGATTCACAATTTCTGGGGCTGTTGCATGGCAGTATGCTATGCAACAGCCCTATTTGAATACGTTATTGCGGGGCCCGCTCGCAAGGGCGCGGCGCAGCCCTTATGCCTGTTATTCTGGGCGGAGCGAAGAATCTTTTGCAGAGAGCAGGGCAAGATTCTTCGCCTTCGGCTCAGAATGACAGGTGGGGTTGTGGGGATTGCGGGCGGGGCTCCCAATGACGCGCCGTCGTGAAAGGTTTTGGCGGCAAGGTATTCGGCGACGGTTTTTTTAGAAAATTCGGATTGACGCGATTCAAACTTTATGCGCTCATCCTTGGGGGCATCCTTGTCGGTAACCACCTTGTTTCCGGTAAGCATATAACGACCCTCGGGAAGATGTTTCGTCACCCCGCAGGCGCTCACGGCCACCAACAGCAACGCCGCCGCCGTATATTTAAGCCACTTTATTTTCAGAGTCCTGTTAAGTTATTGATTGAAAA
>QMCE01000233.1_pt1 | contig 27505 bp, 17 predicted proteins | sample 1821851 | NCBI WGS metagenome assembly QMCE01 (sample SAMN09453174, study PRJNA476694) | Termite gut metagenome, whole genome shotgun sequencing project. | isolation source: worker | host: Odontotermes sp. | place: South Africa:Pretoria | collected 2016-01-28 | reverse complement strand
TCAGTCCATTGCTCTACCAACTGAGCTAAGGCACCATCGAAACGGCTACAAAGGTAAGCACAAAAAATGAGAAAACAAAATTTTTGTCATATCTTTACAACCAAAGTCACCTGATAATGAAAATAGCAATAGCACAAAATAACTACACCGCCGGAGATGTCGAAGGCAACAGATCGCTGATAGTCAACAGTATATCGTCGGCGCGCAAGGCCGGGGCCGATGTGGTAGTCTTTGCAAAACACGCCCTTACCGGCACCCCGATATATGACTTGAAAATATGTGCCGATATCCCCGAGGCAGACGGGATAAAGGTCGTGATGGAGCCCGAGGATGGGGATGTCATGATCGTCCCAGCGGCCGACAGATTTGCGCACGGTGCTATTGAGCGCCGCATGGAGCACTACTCCGATGTCGCGAAAAAGGTCGGCAAACCGCTGGTCTATGTGAATCATCTGGGTGGTCAGGGCGATGTGGTGTTCGATGGCTCATCGTTTGCACTCGATGCCCAGGGGCGGCCGATCGCTACACTGAAGAGTTTCGAGTCCGATTTCGTCATTATAAAGAGTAATCAGTCGGGCTCATCGTGCGGCGGTGCGCAACGTCCTTTACATAAGCATGTGGCCGATACTCACGATGCCATCATCCTCGGATTGAGGGATTATTTCCGCAAAAACGGCTTTACTAAGGCGTGTCTCGGCATGTCTGGAGGGATAGATTCGGCGGTCGTTCTGGCGCTGATATCTGAGGTTCTCGAACCGGAGAATATCGAGGTGCTGATGATGCCTTCGCAGTTTTCGAGCGGGCATTCGGTGACCGATTCACAGGATATGATCGCGCGACTGGGTGTGCGTAGCGAGTTGATCCCGATCGCTCCGGCATTTGAGGCACTTACTCTCAGCCTTGCGCCGATATTCAGAGATACGCCGTTCGGTACTGCCGAGGAGAACCTCCAGGCGCGTCTGCGCGGGATTATGCTTATGGCGTTGAGCAACAAGCGGGGCAATATCCTGCTGAACACTTCGAATAAGAGCGAGTCGGCAGTGGGCTATGGTACGCTGTATGGCGATATGACGGGGTCACTGGCTCCGATTGCCGACCTATACAAGACCGAGGTTTACGAGCTCGCACGATATATTAACCACACACGTGAGGTGATCCCCACCAATATTATCACCAAAGCGCCATCGGCAGAGTTGCGTCCCGGTCAGCGCGATTCCGACTCGCTTCCGCCCTATGAAGTCTTGGATGCTATTCTGGCTCAGTTTATCGAGGGAGGGAGATCGGTCGCCGAGGTCGAGGGATTCGACAGAGAGACAGTGAAGCGTGTGTGGGGATTACTGCGCAGGTCGGAATTCAAGCGCCGACAGGCAGTCCCCGCCATCAGGCTTTCGACGTGCGTGTTGGGTAGCGAATTCCGATTGCCGTTGATGTAAAGACGGTTAGGGCTCTTTGGAGGTCGTTGGAATTTTTTCCCGAAACTATTTTTATCCTTTTGCCCGGCATGAGGAGCCATAGTGGAGCTATGTGACGAGTTTCGGGTGAAAAAGAACAAAAGTGCAAATTTTCAAACAACCTACCTCTTTAGAATAATGTCTGCTCGATAATTTGGGGAGTGGCTGCTGTAGTCGGTTGCTCGACGATATCTTCGGTTGACTCTTCGGCGACTTTCTCGACAGCCTTTTCTGCAGTCACCCCGGCAGGCTCCGCAAGAGAGATTTCGACTTCTATCTTTTCCTCTACGGTCTCTTTGACTAATTTTTCGACAACTGTCTCTGCCTCTGTGTTGGCAATCTCCTCTTCGACTTCTCTGACAACCAGCTCATCCTCGGAAGACACTTCTGTTTCGATCTTCTCCTTGACAGCCTCGTTTTCTAATTCCTTGGTGATTGACCCCATCTCAGTAGACATTGCAACAGAAGTCTCAGCTTCGTCTTCCTTTTCGACAGCCTCTTTAACGATTTGGTCGATAATTGTCTCGATCCCGGCAGGTTCTTCTGCGACATTCGCGATAAGCACCTCCACTTCGGCAGGCTCCCCGACAGGCCCTTCGATCTCGATCGCGCTCTGCGCAAAGATAACTTGATCGACGGGCGATTTTGTAAGAGACTCAACGAACTCTGCGGATTCCACCGGGGCAGACTGTTCATACACCACATCGTCGTCGTTGCGCAACTCTTCGCGGATCTCGGCCAGCAGGGCGCGTACACGCAACAGGCGATCCATGATCTCCTGGTCGCGAGTGATGGCACCCGGGTTCTCCTTGAGGCGCATCTTTGCACCCTCGAGCGTCATCCGTTTTTCCTTTACAAGATGGTAGATATTCTTGAGGTTTTCGAGGTCGGTGACGCTGAATTTGCGGTGCCCTGTGACGCTTTTCTTGGGTCGCAGGATGTCGAAATGCTTCTCCCAGAACCGCACTGTCGAGGTCGGGATATCTAGAATCTCGGCGACTTCGCCTATGGAGTAGAACATCTTCATGATCTGATTCTATGATTTATTGTTAATCGCCCGCAATATATCTGGACAACCCTTGCCGCGAGATATGGAAAATCTCGTATCGAATGCTTAGTACCTGTAATGGTCGGCCTTGTAGGGTCCTCCTGCGGAGATGCCTAAATATGATGCCTGCTCGGGCGAGAGCACTGTCAACCGCACCCCGATGCTGTCGAGATGCAGCCGCGCGACCTCCTCGTCGAGGTGCTTGGGCAGGCGGTACACGTCCACAGGCGGACGATTCTGCCACAGTTCGAGTTGCGCCAGAGTCTGGTTGGTGAACGAATTGCTCATCACGAACGACGGATGCCCCGTTGCACACCCCAGATTGACCAGTCGCCCCTCGGCAAGGACAAAGATAGAGTGCCCGTCGGGGAACGTATATTTGTCGACCTGTGGTTTGATGACCGTTTTCACCGCCTCAGAGGCATCCAGCTGCGCCATCTGTATCTCGTTGTCGAAATGGCCGATGTTGCACACTATAGCCTGGTCGCGCATGCGCTGCATGTGGTCGAGAGTGATTATATCGCGGTTTCCCGTGCATGTAACATAAATATTACCCTCTGCCAGCGCCTCCTCGACCGGTTTAACCTCGAATCCCTCCATTGCCGCCTGAAGCGCGCATATAGGGTCGATTTCGGTGACGATAATGCGCGCACCGTACGACGCCATGCTCCGCGCACACCCCTTGCCGACATCTCCGTAGCCACAAATCACCACCACCTTGCCGGCGATCATAACATCCGTAGCGCGCTTTATACCGTCGGCCAGCGACTCGCGGCAGCCGTAGAGGTTGTCGAACTTACTCTTGGTAACCGAATCGTTGACGTTGATCGCCGGTAGCAGCAACTCGCCGCGCTCGCGCATCTGGTAGAGGCGGTGCACTCCCGTCGTGGTCTCCTCGCTCACGCCGTGGCACTCGGCAACCGTGTCGTGCCAGCGCATGGGCGTATCCTTGAGTATCTTGCGCAGGGTGTCGAGAATCACTGCCTCCTCGGTGTTTGATGGATGTGTGTCGAGAGTCGATGGGTCGTTCTCGGCAGCGTAGCCGCGATGGATCAGAAGTGTCGCATCGCCGCCGTCGTCGACTATGATGTTGGGGCCCTTGCCTCCGTCGAATTCCAGTGCGCGCGCCGTGCACCACCAATACTCATCCAGCGACTCGCCCTTCCATGCAAATACCGGCACACCGCGCTCGGCCACTGCTGCCGCGGCATGATCCTGAGTAGAGAAGATATTGCAACTGCACCATCGCACCTGTGCGCCCAGTTCGGTCAACGTTTCGATAAGCACTGCGGTTTGGATAGTCATGTGCAGCGATCCCGTGATACGCGCTCCTTGCAGGGGTTTTTGTGCGCCATACTTGCGCCTCAGGGCCATCAGGCCGGGCATCTCGTGCTCGGCGATCTTGATCTCGCGACGACCCCATGGGGCGAGGCCCATGTCGGCAACTTTGTAATCCATTTATTTTTTAGCGGTTAATTGTTATGTTAATGGCCAAATAATTAATTTAATGTTTTCGGCAGATGCAATGTGATAAAGAAAATTTCCTGCCTTATACGCGTATATTGAGTGTGACTCTCTGACCCTCAATAGTAAATATCCCCCTCGCAAAATAGGAATGATTTCTTGCCGCAGGTGTTTGGTGTGGATTTAGTTCGCCGCCCCGGCTTTCAACATTTTAAAGCACGTATATGAACCATATCATCTTCGATCGCCTTTCGTAGCTCCTCTACCGAGCTGAATTCCCGTTCGGGGCGGATGAATTTCAGTAGCTCGACCTCTATTTGCCGACCATACAGATCGCCCTCGAAATCGAACAGATGGGCCTCCAGCAAACCCTCGGCGTTTATGTTGACCATCGCGTTCCAGCACTCTCCGTCGACCGATACCCGCGCTGCATATACTCCCGGCTCACCCCCGTCGATCACGACGTTGGCCGTTGGGAATCCCAACTGCCGCCCCACCTGACGACCGCCGACAACCATGCCCCGGAATCTTTTCACCCCCCAAAGGTACGCTTTTTTGCCGGAAAATCATTACTTTTACAGTCACGTAAAAAGGCACACTCAGATGTTCTTAAAATTTGTCGTGATATTCCTGCTGTCGCTCTTGGCGGCCGATGTATACATTTATTTTGCGTTCCTGCGCCATAGGCCGTGGGTGTGGACGGCGTTGCTCGCAGCTATTTTCGTGATCATGGCCACTGGTGTGTGCTTCTTTTTTGTCAAGGGGAAGGGCGCGCAATATATCGAGATATTCATACTGATCTTCTTCGCTGTCGCCCTGCCGCAGATAGTTTTTGCCGCGCTGTCGATCCTCGATCTGCCGCTGGGACTGCTCGTGGGGAAGAGAGTCTGGCCGATGACAATGGCGGGCCTGGTGGTCGGAACGGCGGTGCTTGTCATCATGATCTATGGCAGTACCGCCGGGACGACCCATTTCAAGGTGCACGAGGTTACGTTCAGCAGCGACCGCCTGTCCCCTGAGTTCGACGGATACAGGATCGCGCAACTCTCAGACATACATCTCTCGGGCTGGGGCAAGCATAAGCGCAGCGCTATGGAGCGCATGGTCGGGATCGTGAACGAACAGGGCGCCGATGCGGTGATGATCACTGGCGACCTCGTGCATCATCGTGCCACGGAGTTGAACGGTGTCGAGGATGTCCTCGCGCGCATAGAGGCCCCGGACGGAGTTTGGTCAGTCTTGGGCAACCACGACTATGGCCCCTATATACGTTTCGATAGCAAGGAGGCCGAGGCTGCAAATCTGCGCGATCTTGAGCTTCGGCAGGAGCGCATGGGGTGGCGATTGCTCAGGAACGACCATGCCTGGATCGTGAGAGGTAACGACAGCATAGCGATAGTCGGGGTCGAAAACGGTGGCGAAGGTAGTATGTTTGCCGATCACAGCGATCTGCCTAAGGCCATGACCGGTATCGACCACGGTTCGTTTACAGTACTGATGAGCCACGATCCCACCCACTGGGAACGCGAGGCCCTCGGTGCCGGTGTCGACCTGACGCTTGCGGGGCATACCCATGGCGGGCAGTTCTCTATTGCGGGCTTGTCGTTCGCGCGATTGATGTATCGCCAGTGGGGTGGTATGTACATTAAGGGCGATCAGGGGCTATATGTAAATGTAGGTATCGGGCAAACGGGATTGGCTTTTCGTTTCGGTGCATGGCCCGAAATAACGGTTATTACTTTGAAGCGGAGCGGAGATGAAATATAGTCTTAAAGATATAGCAGCGATTGTCGGCGGTACTCTTGCGGGCATCGACATGGTGGTCGAGAGCGTTTTTGCCGACAGTCGCACCTCAGTGCCTGGCGGTATGTTCGCAGCCATAGTCGGCGCAAATCATGACGGACATCGCTACATTCCACAACTATACGCGCGCGGAGTGAGGGCATTTATGGTCGAAAAAGATGTCGATATGCAGCGCTATCCGCAGGCTGGGTTCGTGCGCGTGGAGAAAACTATCGATGCCCTGCAAACTCTGGCGGCCGATTGGCGAGGCAGATTCGGCGGCACGGTGGTCGGCATCACGGGGAGCAACGGCAAGACGGTGATCAAGGAGTGGATCGCAGCCTCGGCACCGGCGGGAGTGAAGTTGATGCGCAGTCCGAAGAGCTGGAACTCGCAGTTGGGAGTACCCCTGTCGGTACTCATGATCGAGGGCGACGAAGATATTGCGGTCATAGAGGCGGGGATCTCCGAACCGGGCGAAATGGTGCGACTGGCACGTATCATACGTCCCGACATAGGGATCATAACCATGCTCGGCGATGCCCATCAGGAGAATTTCGACTCGCCTGAGCAGAAACTGGCCGAGAAGATGCTTCTGTTCGACGGTGCGCAGAAGGTGATAAACGGCGTCGACATGGATACTGAGACTACGGCAGTGGAGCACAACCGTGCATTGGTCGATGCGTTATGGAAGGCGTTGGGCTACCAGGTCGAGATCGGCGACCTGCCCCCGGTGGCGATGCGACTCGAGCTCAAAGAGGGGATCAACGGCTCGCTGGTGGTCGACGATACGTATAATTCCGATATCAACTCGCTGTCAATAGCGCTGGATTACCTCCAGAGTGTGGCCGGCGGACGTCCGCGAACGCTTATTCTTGGCGATATCCTCCAGAGTGGTTTCGACGACGACGAGTTGTACCGCCGGGTGGGCGATATGGTGCTGCGGTCGGGCGTAGAGCGGATAGTCGGCATCGGCGACCATATTTCGCACCATCCGTTCCCGGTCGCCACGGAGTTCCATCCCACGGTGGAGGCCTTTCTCGGCACTATGCGGCGCGACGATGTGGCAGGGCGTGCGATACTGATCAAAGGTAACCGGCACTCGCGCTTCGAGCGCCTGAGCCATGCCCTGAGCAGCCGCAGCCATACCACGGTGCTGGAGGTCGACCTCGATGCCATAGTCCACAATCTCAACGCATTACGTTTCTCCGGAGCGCGCACAATGGCTATGGTAAAAGCCAACGCCTATGGGCATGGAGCCTACGAGATCGCCGCCACGATGCAGCATCAGGGAGTCGATTATCTGGCTGTGGCATTTGCCGACGAGGGTGTGGCGCTGCGTGAACGCGGAATTGCGATGCCCATAGTGGTGCTCAATGCTGATGCCGACAGCTTCGAGTTGATGATCACCCAATCACTGGCTCCCGAGATCTATAATTTCGAGTCGTTGGACGCCTTCGCAAGTGCTCTGACGCGGTATGGCGAGCGCGACTATCCCGTCCATATAAAGTTAGACACCGGCATGCACCGCCTCGGCTTCGGCGAGAGCGATATGGAGCGACTTGCCGATGAGCTCGAAAAGCACGCGTCATTGTTGCGCGTGGGGAGTATATTTTCGCATCTGGCGTGTGCCGACGATCCCTCGCGGGATGATTTTACCCGTACTCAGATCGCAACTTTCGATCGTATGAGTAGTGCGATATGCTCGTCGCTGAGCTATAAACCGCTTCGGCATCTGGCCAACAGTGCCGGGGCAGTGCGGTTCCCCGGGGCGCGATTCGATATGGTGAGACTCGGCTTGGGACTGTATGGCTTCGGCAGCGACGGGCTGCAACCGGTCAGCACCTTGCGTACGCGTATCGTGCAGGTTCGGGATCTGGAGCAGGGAGCAGGTGTAGGCTATGGATGCGAGGGAGTAGTAGGGCGTCCGTCGCGTGTGGCGACACTCTCGATAGGCTATGCCGACGGTCTGGACAGGCATTTGGGGTGCGGAAGATGGACTATGATGGTCGGTGGCGCCGAAGTACCAACGCTGGGCCGCATAAGTATGGACACCTGTGCACTCGACATCACGGGTACCGCCGCCGCCGTGGGTGACGAAGTGGTGGTCTTCGGACCTCACGCAACGATCGAAGCGATGGCCTCGACGCTCGACACGATCCCCTATGAGATCATGACCCGCATAGCCCCGCGTGTGAAACGAATCTATGTAAAGCAATGACCGGTACGCTGTATCTGATCCCATGTCCTATTGCCGAGGGGCCTGTGTGGGATGTCCTTCCGGCGGCGAATCGTGCGGTGATGGAGGGGTTGGACTATTTCATCGTCGAGAATGTGCGTTCTGCGCGCCGCTTTCTCTCGGCGGCAGGCATAAAACCACAGGCACTGGAGTTCGCAGAGCTCAACGAACATACATCGCCCGAGGAGGTCGCACAATTGATAGAACCACTTATGAGGGGTCGAAGTGCAGGTGTGATCTCTGAGGCCGGAGTGCCGGGAGTGGCCGATCCGGGGGCCGAAGTAGTTGCGCTGTGCCATGCGAGGGAGATAAAAGTGGTGCCTCTCGTGGGCCCGTCGTCGATCTTGATGGCCCTTATGGCGTCGGGGCTCAGCGGGCAGTCATTCGCCTTTAATGGCTATCTTCCGATCAAACAACCCGAGCGTATGGCGGCTATCAGGGCCATAGAACGACGTGCCGTTACCGACGGGCAGTCGCAGATATTTATAGAAACCCCCTACCGCAACGGCAAACTTTTCGATGATCTGTTGGCCACATGCCGCCCCGCTACGCGCATGACGCTGGCGGTAGACATTACCGGTGTAAATGAATTTATCCGCACGCTCACCATTGCCCGGTGGCGCACCGCGCAACGTCCGCCGCTCGACAAGCAGCCCGCGATATTTATCATAGGGTGATCGATCGACTTGCGCCGGGTAGCGGGCACGGAGCCTGTTCTTGACGAGTTCAGGCCAAGCCAGTATCTCGCTCTTCGGAACACAGAATAGCCCGGCTGCCGATTACTGAATAAGTGCATGCCGGTTATGTATCAGGACTTTGCCCGATCGGAGCCCATCTGCAAAATATAGATATACCATTCCCGGATCGCAATAATTATATTGACCGGGCACAGGCCCGGCACGAGATCCAACAGCCCGGTTACCATCTGTCGAGTATTCGTGAGGCAGCATCGAACTCTTTGGCATACTTTGCATTTCCATGCAGAGCATTGTGCTCACTACTCGCCGCTCACTACTCACCCGGCATCATGTCCGCGTCGCCGCTCCATGCCTCCGCTAAGTGCCGCCACGAACCGACTCACCTCACACGGGGATCTTATCCACTCTCTGTTGATGGCGACCACCCTCGAACGCTGTGTTCAGAAAAGCATTTACTATCTCGGCAGCCGTTGTGTTTTCGATGAACCGGGCGGGGAGAGAGAGTACATTGGCGTCGTTATGAGCACGGGCCAGAGCGGCAATATCGGCTTCCCAGCATAGTGCGGCGCGTATCCCTTGATGCTTGTTGAGCGCCATCGAGATGCCGTTGCCGGTGCCGCAAAGTGCGATCCCGCACGGGAGCTCGCCCTGCTCTATGGCGAATCCCAACGGATGGGCGAAATCGGGGTAGTCGACACTCGTCTCGTCGTGAGTCCCGAAATCGTGCACATCGTACCCATTCCCGTCGAGATAGCCGACCAGAAACTCTTTCATCTGATAACCAGCGTGGTCACACGCGATGCCGATCTTCTTATTTTCCATATTTTCTTCGGTATATGTTTGTTGAAAATTGATTAAGGTATTGGGTGGTGGATCCGATTCTCTGCCGTGGTATTTTTATGTCGAATTCAGGTGTGCGTGATATCGATCATGGGGCGTCTTGGTAACTTCAGACCCCTTGGCTATCCGCGACCTGCTGACGCAATATGGGCAGCTGTAGCCAGCAAATCATACCCTGAAAGGAGATCGCCTTACGCCAAAACTCAATACCGACCAATCATATAGAAGCCGCTTGGATACTGCGCCTATTCAAAAAGGGGTCCGAGTATCTTTTTGTACGTGGAACCGGATAGTGCCCGCGAAACAGAGCAGGTCTGAATCCTTATGCCTGTGATACGTGCTTCGGGCCTTGCATCTTTGTCGCAACGGATTGAATCGGAATAGTCGATTGTAATTCTATTACTGCGGATGGAATTCCCTCCCTCGAAGCCCAGTCAGTCTTCTGAAGCCCCGTTTATTGATTCCTTAAAACTTTCTATCCAGTCGATTATCGCCCCGGCAGCCTTCTGCGACTCTTCTACGAACCCGATGTGCCCCGAATTCTCAAGCCACAACACAGTTGCCGACGGATGCAGCTGCACCATCTCATCGGCCGACTCGCGGGTAATGTACTCGTCGCCACATCCGAAGATAAACATCTGTGGGACAGTGCTTTGCGTGAGTGTATCGTTGTTATCTCGCCTTTCGCCCATGCCGCGCAACAGGGCCAGCACTCCGGCATCTTCGGTCAGGAAAACCTGATCCGAAAGTTCCTCGATCCTGTCGGCGAATCGCACCCGGTTGGCAGCCGCAAAGCTCTTTGCGACAGTTTGGGCCAACAAGTCTTTCTTCCCCGCCTCGACCACTGCGATCTCACGCCGCCGGCTCTCGCGCTTCTCCTCGTTGTCGGGAAAGGCAACAGAGTGGAACAGTATGATACCCGACACCATCTCGGGATACTTGCGCAACACCTCCAACGCCGCATATCCGCCCATAGAGTGGCCGCACACCACACATTTTTCGACCCCCAACTCTACCAACGCCGCATGAACCGTATCGGCAAGAAACTCCATCGTGTGCACCTCGCCCTTGGTCTCGGAAATGCCGTGCCCCGGCAGATCCATAGCCACAACACGCAGGTGGGGCTTCAGTAGTGCCGTGAAATCTTCCCACACCTCGATAGACTCCAAGTAGCCATGCAGCAGTACGATCACTGGTTTGTCTCCACCGGTATCGCTCACTCGCAGCGCCGTCCCTGCAGCCATTATAAACTTCTCCATGCGTGTACCCACGTGGGGCAAATGTTTTGTTAATACTCCGAAATAAATCCTTTATATACTCTCCGTGCCGGTCCTGAGAGTGTTATATTGCCGAACCCGCTACCTTGTGGTTCGAACCCCACTCGGAGCTCGCCGCCCGGTACCTGGACTGTGAACCGTTTTCCGTATTTCAAGAACGCCGCTATTGCTGCTGCCACGGCTCCCGTGCCGCACGCGAGTGTCTCGCCCTCGACCCCGCGTTCGTAAGTGCGCACATAAAGCACTTCGTCTTTAACGGCGGCGAAGTTGACGTTTGTGTTCATTGCGTTGCGTATCCAGCGCCCGCGCTCAACTACATCCACGGTCGCCACATCGTCTACGACCTCGACGAAATGCGGCACTCCCGTATCCATAACAAAGCCGTTGCCTATGCAATCTACCGTGGCTACATCACGCATCCCGACCTCGACTATCCCGTCCGAGACTATGTGTGCAGTGTGTGGCCCGTCGTCGCCGATGAAATGTAAGTTATCACCAAGGCCCAAGTGGTGCGCAAAGAGAGCTATGCAGCGCGCGCCGTTGCCGCACATTGCCGCTCGCGACCCGTCGGCATTGTAGTACTCCATACGAAAGTCGTATCCCTCGGCAGGCGAGAGTACCATAAGCCCGTCGGCGCCTATCCCCCGATGACGGTCGCACAATCGCTTAACCTCGGCGGCGGCAATTTTGGTATCGCGCAGAAGCACAAAATCGTTCCCCGCACCCTCGTATTTCCAGAATTCAAGTTCCATCCGAAAAAAATCTATTAGGCAAAGGTAGTGAATTTATCGGGATATCACTTTTGTTATTGCCTTCACTTTTTACGTGTGTTCCTGCGAGTTCTGTCGGATAGAGGCGGAAACTGTGTATTGCACGGCATAAGGAATATGGGGTTAGTCGGGATATTTTAGTACCTTTGCGGCCATGTACGATGTGATAATAATAGGTGCCGGAGCGGCAGGTATGATGGCCGCCGGTGTTGCGGCGAGGGCGGGACTGAAGGTCGCGCTGGTCGAGAAAATGGAGAAGGCGGGCCGCAAGGTGCGCATCACGGGGCGGGGACGCTGTAACGTCACCAACTCGAAGCCACGCGAGGAGTTCCTCGAACATGTACGGGCCAATGCCGACTTCTTCGCCCCCTCGTTCAAGCAGTTGGACAATCGTGTGATACCGGCATTCTTCCGTAAATTGGGATGCAAGCTGGTCGAGGAGCGTGGCGACAGGCTCTTCCCCGAGAGCGGCAAGGCGTGGGATGTGGCCGATGCATTGGCCGATTGGGCCAAGGACGAGGGCGATGTCGAGGTGATGTTCAACACCACGGTAACCGATCTGATCATCACGGCGGGTAAAGTGCGAGGGGTGCGTGTCACGACAAAGAAAGGGTATCCGCGCAATCTGGAGGCGGCGAATGTGATCGTTGCGACGGGCGGAGTGTCGTATCCATCGACTGGAAGTACAGGCGACGGCTATCGGTTCGCCCATGCGGCAGGGCATCGTATCGAGGAGGTGAGACCCTCGCTCGTGGCGTTGGAGAGCAGTGATAAAGTGGTGGCAGAATTGAAAGGTGCGAATCTACGTAATGTGGGTGTTAAGCTGCTGATAGATAATGAGTTGGCGCAGGAAGAGTTCGGCGAGATGGAATTTTCAAACAGGGGGCTTGACGGTGCGGTGATGTTGCGCGTGAGTCGCCGGGCGGTGGATGCGCTGATCGCCGAGCAGCAGGTGGCGATCGAAATCGACCTCAAGCCGGCGTTGGATGTACCCATGATCCTGGCGCGTATCGAGCGCGAGATCGAGGGTATGGCCGAGGACTCCACGTGCGGCGAACTGATGCGCAAACTGCTCCCAAAGCCCCTTGTGATGCCTTTTGCAGGTCGTGCGGGAGTGACCCTGCGCGAGGGCGTCTCGCGTATGACCGACGGGCAGAAGGAGGCCGTGGCGGCGTGTCTGAAGAGCTGGACTCTGCCGGTGAGCGACTATCGGCCGTTCGAAGAGGCGGTGGTTACGGCGGGAGGAGTGGCGGTCGAAGATGTCGACTCCGCGACGCTACAGTCGCGCCTGGTGAAAGGGCTCTATTTTGCCGGCGAGGTGCTCGATATCGATGGCGATACGGGGGGCTACAACCTCCAGATCGCATTCTCGACCGGGTATTTGGCAGGGCAATTGAAGGGGAATTGATAGTGGAGGACAGCCTCCCCTGTCATAATATTTTCGCCCTACACAGGAAACTTATTCGCCAGGATATTCGTATTAACTATATAGAACATGAAAATCTATACGAAAAAAGGTGATTCAGGCAAGACGACGCTCGTGGGCGGCGAGTCGGTGCGTAAAGACGACCCATGCGTAGAGGCATACGGTACGGTCGACGAGTTGAGCGCTTTCGTGGCGCTGCTGCGCGATCTGTTGCCGATGGATCAACGGGAGTTGCGGGCCGAATTGTTGCACATATTGAATACGTTGATGGGTGCAGAGGCATCGCTGGCGGGAGGAGCACATCTTTCGGATGCCGCCGTCGCATGGCTCGAACAGTGCATCGATGCTTTCGACGTGCCTCCCGTTGGGCGGTTTACGCTTCCCGGAGGTCATCCGCTGGTGTCGCAGGCCCATGTGTGTCGCACGGTGTGTAGGCGTGCCGAGAGATGTGCGGTGCGTATGCCGCAGGCCGACCCGGCGGTGTTGGCATATTTGAACCGACTGTCGGATTATTTTTATGTTCTGAGCCGCGTTTTGGCGAATCGTCTCGGTATGGAAGAACTTTATTGGAATAAGTCTTGAGAATTATAAAAATTGTATATCTTTGCGCCCGCAAAATGTAGTCAATTTTATAATAATATATTAGAAGAATGTATTGGACTCTGGAATTGGCCTCGAAGCTCGAAGATGCTCCGTGGCCCGCTACTAAAGACGAGCTGTTGGACTATGCGACCCGCTCGGGTGCACCTTTGGAGGTGATCGAGAACCTCGAAGAGATCGAAGACGAGGGCGAGATCTACGAAAGCATAGAGGACATCTGGCCCGACTATCCCAGCAAGGACGACTTTTTCTTTAACGAGGATGAGTATTGACCGGCGTTGCCCGGCAATGTGCTGATTTACAACATTATGTAATTTGTGAAGCGATCCCGGGAGAGGGGTCGCTTTTCTTTGTCGCCTGTGTCGGCAGGGGCAGGAGGGGTGACATTATATGTTATAGTGATTATCGCATTCGTGTCGAACGGCGCCAGCCTTACCGACGGCCTCGACGGACTGTGTACCGGAGTGTCGGAACGTCGCACACGCCGCGTAATCGACGCACAGGTGATTCTCGACGCCGGAACGCGACGATCACCGACACCGACAACTTCATCGCAACAACCATCGTCTGTCCTCGGCAAAGTTTCATAGAGGCAGATATATCGTAAGACTCAAACCGACTACAATTTGTAGTCGGTTTGAGTTGACTCGCGAGAGTTGTACGACTTTATCATACAACCCGAATAATCACTTCAATAATTTAGAAGTCGCAATATACAGGGATTTGGCAATATGATCGCATCAAAAATTCATCGTACATGACGAATGAAATCTATGTTTATTGCCACTAAATCATATCTTGTTACTCTTTTTTGGCGATTAACCAAAAAAAATATAACTTTGTCGCCTATAAAATTAATAATTATGCAAAACAAAGGCGCACTCAAAGTGCTGGTCATAGCGCTGCTTATTGCTGCGGCCTATGTCCTTTCGTTCACGTTCGTGGCTCGCGGAGTGGAGAAAAAAGCCGACGCCGTGGCCGCAACGGTCGATTTAGATCAACGCGAAGAGACGCGGCAGACATACCTCGACTCGATGCAAACCCAGGTGGTCTATAATTTGGGCTTCATTAAATTCACCTACGGCGAGGTCAAGGCCAAGGAGATCAATCTGGGTCTCGACCTGAAAGGCGGTATGAACGTAATGCTCGAGATCGCACCCGAGGATATCGTGCGTGCGCTGTCGGATTATAATCAGGACCCGGTATTCGGTCAGGCGATAGCCCAGGCTGCGGAACAGGCCCAGCGTACGGGGTCGGCAAATTTTGTCGACAACTTCGTTCGTGCATATCAACAATTGTCGGGAGGCAGACCTCTTATCGAGGTGTTTAACACTCCCGAGTTGATCGCCAGCAAGTCGCTGTCGGTGGGTGCAAGCGATGCCGATGTGGCAACGTACCTCAAGGAGCAGGTCGAGAGTGCGATCGAGAACTCGTATATGATCCTCACAAAGCGTATCGACCGATTCGGTATCGCGCAGCCTAATATCCAGAGGGTCAAGAATACGGGCAGGATACTGGTGGAGTTGCCGGGTGTTAAGGAGCCCGAGCGCGTGCGCAAGTTGTTGCAGGGTACGGCGTCGCTGGAGTTTTGGATGACGTATGAGAATGCCGCGGTATTGCCCGTATTGCAGCAGGTCGACGAGGCGTTGGCAATGATGCACAAAACAAATGCACTTTCGACCGCCCAAGAGGGACAGGCAACAGATACCGAGGTTGCAGAAGAGCAGATCGTGGAGCCGACCGGAGAGGAGTCTGCATTAGACAGCATTGCCGGTAGCGATGTGTTGGACCAGATCGCACAGGAAGATGCCGCAGAGCCTGCCTCTGACGAGGCAAATCGCCTTGCACACCCCCTCTTCTCGCGCCTTCAATTGATGGTCGACCCGGCGAGCGGACGTCCGTATCAGGGCGATATCGTGGGTCATGCCGAGGCGTATAACAGGGCTATCATCGACGAATATCTGGCCATGCCCGAGATCCGAGCACTGCTGCCGCACGACCTGCGTCTGCTGTGGGGCGTGAAAGGTATTATGGACGAGAACGGTAAGGAATCCAATATATATGAATTGTACGCGATCCGCGACCGGTCGGGCAAGGGCTTGCCGGAGTTGGACGGGTCGGCAGTGGAGGCCGCCAGCGGTGACTATATGGAGCACAGCTCGAGCGGTCAGGTGAGCATGACCATGAACCGCGAGGGTGCCGATACGTGGGAGCGTGTTACGCGCGACGCTCTTGATGCCAACAACCATGCGGCGGGATTCTCGGCCCATGTTGCGATAGTGCTCGACAGTGCGGTATATTCGGCCCCTGTGGTACAAAGTGTTATCAGCGGAGGCAATTCGCAGATCACCGGTAATTTCACCCTCGAGGAGGCGAAGGACCTTGCCAATGTGCTCAGATCGGGTAAACTGCCCGCACCGGCGCGCATCAAACAGGAATCGCTTGTGGGCCCAACGTTGGGTGCCGAGTCTATAAAGAAAAGCATGACCTCGTTCATTCTGGCTTTCGGACTTGTGTTGCTCTATATGATCGTGTTCTACAACCGTGCGGGTTGGGTGGCGAGTATAGCGTTGCTGTGTAACCTGTTTTTGCTGTTCGGTGTTCTGGTGTCGTTCGGTGCAGTGCTGACGCTGCCCGGTATAGCAGGTATAGTGCTTACGATGGGTATGGCGGTCGATGCCAACGTACTTATATATGAACGAATAAAAGAGGAACTGCGAGGCGGAAAGACGCTCGGCGCAGCGGTGCAGGCTGGGTATAAGAACGCTATGTCGGCGATCATAGACTCTAATGTCACTACTATGCTTACGGGTCTTATTCTGGCGTGGTTCGGTACAGGCCCCGTGCGCGGTTTTGCAACGACTCTTATTATAGGTATCATCACGTCGCTGTTCACGTCGATATTCGTAACGAGGCTGATTATCAATGCACGCCTCAATCGCGGCAAGAACGTCTCTTTCTCGAATAAGGCTACTGAGAATTTCCTGGCGAACACGAAATTCGATTTCCTGGGCAAGCGTAAGGCTTTCTACGGACTGTCGCTGATGCTGGTGCTGGTAGGTATAGTGTCGCTCTTTACGCTTAAGTTGAACCCGGGTGTCGATTTCACGGGCGGCCGCTCATACGTGATACGGTTCGACCAACCTGTCAATGTAGAGCAGGTACGTACGGCACTCGATGAGACTTTCGCAACCATAGATGGCGACGAGGCGAGCAAGAGTGCGACGGTAACGTCTTACGGCCGCGATGTGCGTGTGATCACCCAGTACCTGATAGACGACGACAGCAACGAGGCGTCGGCACAGGCTCTCGAAGTGCTCCACCGTGCACTCAATCCGCTCTATGCTCAGCCGTTGACACTGGCCGAATTCGCATCGACCGACACCACGCTGAACGGTATCATTTCATCCGATACGGTGGGTGCGAGTGTGGCGCGCGAGATTGTGTTCAACGCTTTCTGGGCCGTGTTGCTTGGGTTGTTGGGTATTGGAATATATATTATCGTGAGGTTCCGCCGCTGGCAGTGGGGTGTGGGCTCGGTGATCGGTCTGATGCACGATGCATTCCTGACTATCGGCGTTTACTCGCTACTGTGGAAATTCATGCCTTTCAAGATGGAGGTCGACCAGTCGTTCATCGCCGCGATCCTGACCATCATAGGTTACTCGATCAACGACAAGGTTGTGATCTTCGACCGTATCCGTGAGTACCAGACATTGTACCCCAAGAGGTCGATAGGCGAGAATATAAATAATGCCATAAACAGCACTCTGGCGAGGACAATCAACACCTCGGGAACGACATTCGTTACTCTACTGGCGATCTTCCTGTTCGGTGGCGAGGTTATCCGCGGATTTGTCTTTGCACTGTTGTTCGGTATTATCGTGGGCACATACTCGTCGGTATTTATCGCCACGCCGATCGCATACGATCTTATGAGGAAGGACAAAAAAGGGAAGTAATCCCCTCTGTATTTAACAAAAAACGAGAGCTTTAAAGCTCTCGTTTTTTGTTACCACCTCGTTGTATATGCTCGCAGTTCTTTGCGCATTGCGAGATGTCGACCGCCCGTATGGTGACCGAGAAGAGAATGGAACGCCTCGCTGTGGTTGTGATGCACGGTATGGCACAACTCGTGAAGAATGATATAGTCGATCAGATGGTCGGGCAGACGCATGAGATGCAGGCTCAGAGAAATATCGTTTCGTGCCGAGCAGCTGCCCCATTTGCTCACTGTGTTGCGTATCGTTATAGCGCCGTGCCGGAAACCGTGTTCACGAGCCAGTTCGGCTACACGATGCGGCAGTATCTCGCGCGCCTCGATGCGCCATGCCTCCTCGATACCCCGTTTTATGGCATTCTGCATGATTTCGCTCTCGGGGGAAAGCTCCTTGGGATACGTGATAAGGATAATGCCGTTGGCGATGCGCATACGCATGTTCTCGATCGCGGCACTGCGCAATTCGAGAGTATGGCGGCGAGTCGAATATGGCGGCAGGACTGGTCCCGAGGGTACTTTATGGTGTAGTCGTTTGCGTGCTGCCTCTATCCACTCCATTTTTGAGTCGAGGAATCGCAGACCCTCGTTCTGCGAAATACCATAAGGGAAAGTCAATCTCAGCGGGCCTCCATGACGCATAGAGATAGAGATGCGCCGTGCACGCGGATTACGGGCGATGATAATCTCGCCCAATACCGGATGGTTATAAACTTCTGTTTCCAATCGTTTTACTTTTCTGAATCTACCGAATAACCCCATAGTAGAATCAAAACGAGGGACCTGCCCGATATATTGTAACCGGTAGATCCCTCGTCGCGACCTGGAGTATAACTGTCGTCGGGGATAGAGCCCTCTACGGGCATTCGCAGCGCTTAGAGGGCTTGTCGGAATTCTACAATTGAGATTCTATCTTGGGTTCACATAATATAAATCTCCACTCGTCGAAAGACACACAATGTTGCCATTGCGAGCGGAATGATGATAAAAGCGCAAAGATCGGAATCTATTGTAAGTTCCTGACACAGACTGCCTTAGAGCAACTTTGCGAGTTTTTCTTCGAGCTTTGCCTTTGTTGTTGCGCCTACCTGTTTGTCGACAATCTCGCCACCCTTGACGTAGATCACTGTGGGGATATTGCGCACGCCATACTGGAGGGCCACGTCGCTGTTGGCCTCGATGTCGCACTTACCTACCACCACACGCCCCTCGTACTCGCCCGCGAGCTCCTCCATCAAGGGCTCCACAACCTTGCATGGCCCGCACCATGCCGCACCGAAATCGATAACTACCGGCAGTTCGCCGCCGAGAATTTCCTGAATGTTTGCCGATGTGATCTGTAACATAATTAGAGTTTTTTTAGGAAGTTATTATTTGTGTTTTGTCGTTATTGCGTATTTAATGTACAGAATGAGGCTAAAGGTTTGTTCGCATTTTCACTTATTTATACACTTTTAACCTTTTTACACTCATCCTTGTTGGTATGTTAAAAGGGTTAAAATGGACATATAACAGATTTGTCAGAGAAAAATATCCGGCAACCTCTTAATTCAACGAATATCTCAACCCCATGCTGTCACAATAGTCTGTCAATGTTGGTGTCAGCGCAACCTGCATAGTTTTCGAGAACATCCCCAGCGCCACGCCATTGGCCCTGTCGACCACCCTGACGCGCAACCGCACCTTCCCCTCCTCGAATTTCGACACCAGACTCTCTACCAACTCGTTGGTAATGTCGTCAATCGGTATGGTGAGCACAAAATCTTTCACCAACGTACTCTGGGCCTCGGCCAGCTGCATGATCGAGGTTATGCGCGGCTCCAACTCGGTATCACGATATGGCTTGGGCTGCACCTTGCCGCGCACCATCAGATAGTAGTCCGGATAGAGATACTTGCGGAAATTCTCGTAATCCTTTCCGAACAGCGAAAAGGTGTACGACCCGTTGTAGTCCTCGAGCGTGAACCGTCCGAAGGGATTCCCCGTCTTCGACACCAGATTCTGCACCCCCGTCACCATCCCCGCGACCACAAATTCGCGACGCCCCACCGTGCCTGGTTCCGCGAGATCGGCCACCGACAGCGTACAGAAATTGCGGATCATTAGCGCATAGTCATCCAGCGGATGCGAGCTGAGGTAGATTCCGATCACATCTTTTTCTTTGTCCAACATCTGGAGCTTTGTCCACTCCTCGCCTTGCGGAGGCTCTGGTTTTTGGATATCCACGGCCGCTGTACCTCCGAACAGACTCTGCTGAGAGCTGTTCTTCTCGGCCTGCACACGTTGCCCGTAGCGGATCAGCAGCTCGAGGAACGTAGGACTGTCGACACCACCGTCGGTCATGAAGAACCGGCCACGGCCCCATGTGCTGATGCTGTCGAAAGCCCCGGCCATAGCCAGCGATTCGAGGTTCTTCTTGTTGAGTATCTGCAGGTTAACCCTCTCTACCAGATCATACATCGAGCCAAATTTGCCTCCGCTTCGGCGCTCCTCTAACAGATGTTTCACCGCCGCCTCGCCCACGCCCTTCACTCCCGCCAGACCGAAGCGCACATTCCCGCTCGCATCGGCCGAGAAACGGCTCTGGCTCTCGTTCACATCGGGGCCCATCACGCGGATACCCATGTGCTTGCACTCGTCCATGAAGAAACTCAGCTTCTTGATATCGGAGTTGTTCCTGCTCAGCAGTGCCGCCATGAACTCCGCCGGATAGTGCGCTTTGAGGTATGCCGTCTGATATGAAATATAGGCGTAGCACGTGCTGTGCGACTTGTTGAAGGCGTAGGCTGCGAAAGCTTCCCAGTCGGTCCATATTTTGTCGCTCACCTCGAGGTTATAGCCATTGGCCGCCATACCCTCTATGAACTTGGGCTTCATCTTGTCCAGCACTGACTTCTGCTTCTTGCCCATCGCCTTGCGCAGAGTGTCGGCCTCGCCGCCAGTGAAGCCCGCGAGTTTTTGCGAGAGCAACATCACCTGCTCTTGGTAGACCGTGATGCCATAGGTTGTGCTCAGATACTCGTCCATCCCCTCGGCGTCGTAGCACACCTGCTCGCGGCCATGCTTGCGCGCGATGAATTGCGGGATATACTCCATAGGCCCCGGACGGTAGAGGGCGTTCATGGCGATCAGATCTTCGAAACGGTTGGGTTTCAGGTTGCGCAGATGCTTCTTCATGCCCGGCGACTCGAACTGGAATAGCCCCGTGGTATCGCCGCGGGAGTAGAGCTCGAATGTCTCGCGGTCGTCGAGAGGGATGGCATCTATATCTATCTTCTCACCTCGCAGATTCTCGATATTGTCGAGCGCATCCTTGATTATCGACAGCGTTTTGAGGCCCAGAAAATCCATCTTGATCAGGCCCACGCTCTCGATAAGCTTGCCCTCGTACTGCACGACGTTGATGTCTTTGCCCGTCTCCTTATCGCGCGTGATGGCCATCGGGGCGAAGTTCTCGATGTCGTCGGGTGCGATCACCACACCACAGGCGTGCACCCCCGTCTGGCGCACCGATCCCTCGAGTTTGGCCGCATATTTAAGCGTGTCGCGCACCCTGTCGTCGCCATTATCGCGCGCTTCGCGCAGTTCGGGCGACTCCCTGAATGCAATGTCGAACCCTCTCTCGCCCTTTTCGCCGATCAGACGCTCTGGGACCAACTTCGCCAACCGGTCGCTCTCGGCCAACGGCACACCCTGCACCCGCGCAATATCGCGAATGGCCATGCGCGGCGCCATAGTGCCGAAAGTGATGATCTGCGCAACGCGTTGCGAGCCATACTTGCGCGTCACATAGTCGAGCACCGTTGCACGCCCGTCCTCATCGAAGTCGATATCGACATCGGGCAGCGACACACGATCGGGGTTCAGGAAGCGCTCGAACAGCAGGTCGTATTTGATGGGGTCTATATTTGTGATCTCGAGGGCATAGGCCACCACACTCCCCGCCGCCGATCCGCGACCCGGGCCCACGACCACTCCTTTCTCCCTCGCAGCGCGGATAAAGTCCCACACGATAAGGAAGTAGCCCGGATAGCCCATCCACTCGATGGTCCGCAGCTCATAGTCGAGGCGCTCTTTGAGCTCATCCGTCAGCTCGCCGTAACGCTTGTGCGCGCCCTCGTAAGCCAAATGCTCGAGGTACAGGAACTCGCGCGCAGTACGCTCGGCATCCTTACGCTCGGGGTGTCTGGCGGCGATCTCGGCAACCTGCGCGGCATCTACAACGAAATCGGCAGGCAGCGGGAACACGGGCATCAGCGGCTCGTGGTCGAGCGAATACTCCTCTATTTTATCGGCTATCTCCAGCGTCGTGACCAGTGCCTCGGGTTGTTCGGCGAACATTGCCGCCATCTCCTCCTCTGACTTAAGGTACTCCTGAAACGTGTAGCGCATACGCGAGGGATCGTCGACATCGCGCCCCGTGTTCAGGCATATCAGCCGATCGTGGGCCGGGGCATCCTCGGCCATTACAAAGTGGACGTCGTTGGTGCAGATGTATTTAACCCCATGCCGCTCCGCCAGCTTCAGTATCTCGGCGTTGACCTTCTGTTGGATGGGATACACATCGTTGTTGTCCGACGGATGGAGCTGCAACTCGAGGTAGTAATCCTCGCCGAAGATCTTTTTATACTGCTCCACCACCCGGTCGGCATCGCCCTGATTGCCGTGCATTATCGCCTGTGCCACCTCGCCACCAAGACACGCCGAGCAACACACCAGCCCCTCGGAGTACTGCCCCAGCAGAGCCTTGTCGATACGCGGCTTGTAGTAGAAACCCTCTGTAAATGAGTAAGATACGATCTTCGACAGATTGTGGTACCCCTCGAGGTTCTTGGCCAGCAGAATCAGGTGGTCGCCCGCCTTCTCGTCCTTGTCTTTCTCGAAGCGGTTCTTCACTACATACACCTCGCACCCCACTATGGGCTTTATTCCGGCATGGGTGGCGGCCTCGTGGAACTCCTTGGCGCCATACATATTGCCGTGGTCGGTGATGGCCAGTGCGGGCATACCCAGCTCCTTGGCGCGCGCCACCACACCCGCAATGGGCGAGGCGCCGTCGAGGATCGAGTACTGCGTATGGACATGGAGATGGACGAACATTCTACAAAGGTAGCGATTTTTCGCGAATAGCCATATCTGTTCGGGTCTCCGGTCGCGACCGGTTTTTTTCCTTCGGGCAGATTATGTGTGTGTTGTTTTTCCCGTAGCGACTCGACAACCTCTGTCGGCCGACATAAAAAATCCCCCTGCCGTATGTTGCGGCAGGGGGATGAGGAAGATGCGTAATCGTAGAACCGATCAAAAACCAAGAGCGTTATACGCAGCGGATAGGGAATGCATAATTGATATCTGTGGAAGTACTATTCACTTGGGCATTGCTAAAATTCAGAACATATGCATCGACTGCAGGGTTGACGGAGGAGTTAGCGGTGCGTGTCCAATAGTCACCCCAAATGCCCTGATTTTGCATGGCTCCGGTGTCGTTCCTGCGGAAACCTGCATAAGGGAAGAAGAAAGAACTATAAGGTAATCCATTTATATTGAAACCCATGTATCGACCCGAAACGCCGGGGATAGCGGTAGTAACAGGCATATTTGCAGTGCTGATCTGGGTATAACCATTCCAATAGCCCAAGTTTCCGGTAGGCGTATTTAAATCATTGGGGAATGTGCCTTTGTTGGCATGGCGACAAGGATCGCCAATAGCCCGACTCGGATAACCTGCGCCATACCAACCGCCGGTGGCGGGCAAAAAGGAGCCCCATGTAGTGATGCTCGACAAGAATCCGTTGGGATGCTCGTCGGTTGCAACATTGGAACCTACAGCTGACCAAGCCACATCGTTCAGACCGTTCCAGTAGTCGCCGTTGGCGCCCCATGTGCCGATCAGCGATCCCCATTTGAAGTAGACGATATATACAGTCTCTTCAGCAAGACCACCGATTATCGTGTTGGCATAGTTGAGCAGAGTCGCATTTGCGCTATACTCTTTGCTACCTCTGATGGTCAACAGGCCTGTCTCGGCGCCTACCCCGAGTATTCCCGGAGGTGCGACGACGCCTCCTGCCGGTCTCGTCACTCCGGGCTCGCTTGCTCCGGGCACGGGGGTGAAGTCGGCAGTCACGGTTACGGGCTGTGATCCGGCAACGCCATTGACCTTGATATAAGTCGGGTTCTGCGTGCTGGCATTATAGGGCGCCGTACCGCCGGTCGAGTTTACGAACGTGGCGTTAGTAAGCTTCCACTCCACCGTGTAGTGGTCTACCGTGCCGGGATGATACGGGAATGCCTCGAGTTTTATCACCTCTTCGGTGGTCACGGTGCCGGTAGTGAAGGCAGTGGCCGAATAATTGGAGCCCGATCGCCGGTAGGTTCTGAATGTGCCGTATCGAGTATCTGTCGCCATATCTCTTAGTTGATAACCACGGTTCAGCGTGTGGGCTTCGCCGGTGTATGCGGCCGAAACTGTCACGTCCGAGTCGGGCATCGTGAAGGAGTACATTTTGTAGCTCGTGCCGCTGATAGTCACATCGCCGTTGTAGGACAGATTCGCAAGAGTAACACTTGGTGACACGCTAACAGTGTAGCCGACTCTGTTCTCGAGAGCGATGTATACCGTATTCGCCACTTCTTTTTCGGCGGCCGTCTGCGAGAGATAGCTGCCTCCATAGGTTAATGACAGGTGGGCTCCATCACCCAGAGTGACCGTATGCTTCTTCCTTGCGAAGTTGGCAGTGATCGATACATCCTGACCGCCGAGAACACCTATTGTCGCAGGATTGTCGGTAGCGGTATAAGCAACCAACGGGTATGTGTTCCTGAGATTATACCGGGCTCCACTAATAGTCCACCCTGTGAACTCGTAGTTGGCATCGGGAGTGGCAGTGATGGTAATGGCTTGGTCTACTGTAACTTTGCTGGTCCCGAATGTTATGCCGGGGGCGGTTACAGAGCCATTGGTCGACGTTTCCGTTATGTTGTACTCGATCTTCTTATAGGTCGCCGTAACCTGCACTGCACTGGCCGGCATGGTGAACGTGGTGCTCACAGCGGCGCTATTGGTGAACGAAACTCCGGCAGTGGAGGTCGTCCATCTGTCGAACGTGTAGCCGGTTGCCGCTCCGGGAGCAGTAACAGTGATGGTTTGGCCGACGGTTCTCGTACCCGAGACCGTAACATTGTCGGTACCAGCGCCTTCGCCTTTGTTGGCTGTGACAACATACTCGACAGCCCTGTAATTGGCCGTTATCGACACGTTGCTCGCCGGCATGGTGAACGTAGTGCTCGCAGCCGTGCTATTGGCGAACGAAACGCCGGTAGTGGTCGTCGTCCAGCCGCTGAACGTGTATCCAGCCGCCGGAGCCGGAGCAGTGACGGTGATGGTTTGGCCGACGGTTCTCGTGCCCGAGACAGCGATATCGGCAATACCTGCACCGAGGCCTTTAATGCCTGTTACAGTGTATTCGACAGCATTGTAGTTGGCCGCTATCGTCACGTTGCTCGCTGGCATGGTGAATCGGGCGTTGGTCTGTGTGGTCATGCTTGTGCCTGCGGTCCATGTTACGGCAGGGGTTACTGTCCAGTCTCTGAACGTGTATCCTGCGCGGTTGGCGGCCGAAATGCCGACCGTAGTGCCGTAGCTGAACTGAGTGGCCGCGGTCGAGCCGTTCGAGAACGATACATTGGCACCGGGTGTGGCCGTGTAGGTGTTAACCGTGTATTGCGGAGTAACTGTGACCGCGTCGTTTCCATTTGGTCCCGGGCCGATATCGAGCGTTAATTGTTGATCTGTCCATGCCATTGTTATGCCCAGACCGGTGTTGAGCGTTGCAGGACCCGATACAGACCACCTCGCGAAAGTGTGACCCGCAGGATTCGTATGATGTCTCAGCGATATAAAGCCGCCTGTTTTGGCTGTCGTAACCTGATTCCCCGATAGTCCCACACCTTCCAAGACATTGAAGTTGTCGGAATAAGCCGCCGCTTTTATGATATTGTGATCGCGGCCAGTAAAGTTGGCCTGAACAGATAAAGTGGCTCCCGTGACGGTCACGGTCGGGGCGGCAATGTTTGTAGCCGACAACGTACCTCCCGAGATATTCGTCCAATTGTTGAAGACGTAACCTACATTGGCCGTAGCCCTGATTGTATTGCCGGTAGTGATCGTTCCACTCGAGGGCGAGACATAACCGCCAGCCGCAGGATTTGCCGAGGTAGTCAAATTTGCAGTGTTCAACGCATAGTTCGCCGTAATGGTCATAGCCTGGGCTGGCATGAGGAATCTGGCGCTGGTCCGTGTCGTTGCATTGGTGCCTCCTGTCCATGTTACGGGCGTACTGGTTGTCCAGCCGGTCCATGAGTAGCCCGCTATGGGAGCCGGAGCAGTGACGGTGATGGTCTGACCGATCGTCTGAACACCCGAGACGGTAATGTTACCGTTGGCGGCGGCATCGATGTTCTTGCGACCGGTGATCGCGTAAGTAGTAGCTCTGAAAGAAGCCGTAGCGACTACATCGCCAGTTCCTGTCAAGGTTATTTTGGCTTGTGGGGATGTGAATCTGTCCTCATAGCCGGGAGTCCATGTGGCATTGGTGAATCCAACCCACCTCACGAACTCGTAGCCTGTTGCGGGCTCGGCATCGAGGTTAATATTGTCGCCTACGATACCTTCTGTAAAGGCAATGTTATTCTTCGTGGCCAAGATCGAACCCCAGGTGGGTTGTGGCGTTTGAGTGGCTTCGTCCTGAACGATCATGCTGATACGCCGCGAGATCGCAGTATAGTTGGCAGTGGCCGATACTCTGCCCCCGGGCATTGTGAACCTTGCCGTTCTCGCGCCATTGTCGGCCGTAAAGGCCACGGCAGAGCCGCCATTGTCGGTATTGACGATAGTCCAGCCAGTAAACTGATAGGCCGCATTGGTGGCTGCCGGAGCGGTAAGCAGAACAGTGGCACCGGGCCTTGCCTGGGTGTTTTCGTTCGTATCTCCGTAGGCATTCAGGGCGTCGCCGTTCACGGCCACCGATCCTGTCGTGGCAGAGGGCTCGTTCACGTTCGTGGTTATCGCAAAACGCGCTACTCCGCTCTGCTTGATGGTCGCGACAACAGCGCTGGTGAATGCAGGCGCCGGACTGACCAATAACACATCTATATCGCGCTCGGTAGTCCTTGTATTCGGGTCTACACTAACATCCAGCGATCTGGCACCGGGTTGAAGGTTCGATATCGCACCCCCGGCCCATGCCGTAGATACGTTTTTGTTACCCTCGCTGCCGTTGTCGACATTTCTGAGCAAAACCGACCAGTTCGAAAGGTTCGTCAGCACAGGGATCGAAACACTGCCGCCGCCTACTCCTATATTATGCTCCGCCGCCCCGGTATATCGCAAAGTGGGCATCCACTGACGTAAAACTACATCTGCGGGATCTATGCCGCTGACACCATTGCCGAGCGATATCGTAACCTCACGATAATTGTTCGCATTGTGATTGATCTGATCGGTGATCTGATTAACGGCATAGAGCAGTTGCTGATCGGTGATCAAAGCGCCTTCAGTGGCATAGAGAGCATTCCCATTGGGGTCGGGGCCAACCGCAGGAGTAAATACACGACCGTCGCCAGACTTCTGAGCCTGGTCGTAAACGGCATTTCCGAATCGAAGGCTTGCCCAATTGGTGCCGGCGCCGGGAGTCCAATCCCTGAAATTCGCAGTCCATTGTATGTTGCCGGCGATATTCAGCCGATTATCCTGATTCTGTGCGGCACCAGTATGCGGCACCTCGATCGTTCCGGCCGGGACAGTGGTCAGCGACTGCCGTCCATACCTGAAAGGCAACGATGTGGTAGCCACCAACGCGGTAGGATCTTCGGGATCGTTGGTTCGGAAATTGAGCGTATGTGATCCGGCGGCAGA
>QMCE01000602.1_pt1 | contig 27552 bp, 22 predicted proteins | sample 1821851 | NCBI WGS metagenome assembly QMCE01 (sample SAMN09453174, study PRJNA476694) | Termite gut metagenome, whole genome shotgun sequencing project. | isolation source: worker | host: Odontotermes sp. | place: South Africa:Pretoria | collected 2016-01-28 | reverse complement strand
AGTTGTTTCACAAACATGCGGGGTACGAAGGTGCGCCGCAACAACCGTTCTTGTTGTTGCGTGTGCATGTCGTTACGTTCAGACGCACGTCTGAACAGCACTTGGCGAATACTCGGCTGTCCACATGGTGGTGCGGAAGGTGCGGAGCTTGTGGCGTTACGGGATAATGCGAAGGAGGAGTATGGAAAAAGGGGAAAGGGGCTATATTAAGCGAAAGAAGTCGTCGGCGCTGCTACAAGCGGTTGCCGTAGCCGTCATCGGGGTGGTCATTTTCTTGACGGGGTATTTCATGAATGGCAACTCGACGAAGAACCTCCTCTCCGTCGTGGCCATCCTGTCGGTTTTGCCGGGGGCGAGATATTTGACGCGGTTCTTCGTCTTATGGCCCTATCGTACGGTTACGGAGGAATTTTTCAACAAGGCGAGGCGGTGCGTGGGGGATGAGGACGTGCTGTTGGTGGATTTGGTCATTACGTCGGCGGAAAGGGTGATGAACCTCGACGCATTGGTGCTGACGGGTGGTGCGGCCTTTGGCCTGACGGGGAAAAAGGGTCAGGACGCGGCGTACATTACGGAGTATTTGGCCAAGCATTGTGGCCGTTACGTGGACGGATACGAAGTCCACATAACGGATAGGGAAGAGGAGTTGGTGGAATGGCTGGCAGGTGGGAAGACGAGGACGTTTGAAGACGAGGACGTGAAAAAGGATTTGGTTGACGACATAATGACGCTCATTGTGGAATAGAGATTGTCAACGTGGAGTAGGGATTGCCGTTGAGCGCGTGGCCAAAAGTGGCGAAGTGGACGTGGGGACGAGATGAAGAAGATAGTGGTTACAAGGAAGGAAGCGGGGCAACGTTTGGACAAATGGCTTGCCAAATATTTAAAGTCGGCACCCCAAGGCTTCCCATATAAAATGTTGCGGAAGAAGAACATTACCTTGAACGGTCGCAAGGCAAGCGGTTCGGAAGCGTTGTCGGAGGGTGACGAGGTGGCCTTGTTCTTGTCGGACGAGACGTTGGAGAAATTCAGCGGCGGGCAATCCTCCCTTGGGCAATCCTCCCCCCCGGTGAATGGGGATGGGGGACGAAGGCGGGGGGTGGTAACGCACCGCCTGGACGCATCGGTCCGCCATCGCGTTACGGTATTGTATGAGGACGACGACGTAATCGTTTTGAACAAACCCGAGGGTTTGCTGTCACAAAGGGCGAAGCCGGGGGACGTTTCATTGGTGGAATGGTTGACGGAGTATTTGATGGATTCGGGATGGCTGACCGAGGAGGAGTTGCGCAGGTTTCGTCCCGGCGTTTGCAACCGCCTTGACCGAAACACGAGCGGCATCGTGTTGGCCGGCAAGTCCGTCAGGGGCCTCGCCGGCGTGGCCGAAGCGCTCAGGGAGCGGCGTATTGATAAATTTTATTCCTGCATCGTGAAGGGAAGGGTGGCGACGGGGGGAGAGTTAAAGGGCTACCTGTACAAGGATTGGGTTGACAATAAAGTGTGCGTGCTGGATTCGCCTGCGGAGGGTGCGTCGTATATAGAGACGGCGTATGAGCCAGTGCGTTTTCAAAATGGGCTGACGTTGCTAAGGGTGAAGTTGGTGACGGGCAAGTCCCACCAGATACGCGCCCACTTGGCGGATATGGGGCATCCCGTCATTGGGGACGTGAAGTATGGGGACGCGGGGGAGAACGGGCGCTACAGGAAGGAAATGGGTGTGCGCCGTCAATTGCTCCATGCGTCGGAAGTCGTCTTCCCCGAGCGGATGGGGGAACTGGAGGGGTTGGCCGGCAAGAGGTTCGTGGCTCCCTTGCCGGAAGACTTTATGATAAGGGGTTAGGACGGGGTAGGTATGTCGTATTGGAATTCACGGGGGTTGCGTGGCTCCACCTTGGAGGAGTTGGTTAACCAAACGAACGAAAAATACAGGGATAAGGGGCTGGCGTTGATACAGAAGGTGCCGACGCCCATCAAGCCCATACGCATTGACAAGGAGTCCCGTCAGATTACCTTGGCGTATTTTGACCAGAAGAGTACGGTGGACTACATAGGCGTCGTCCAAGGCGTCCCCGTGTGCTTTGACGCAAAGGAGTGTGCGGGGCAGCGGTTTCCGCTTGCCAACGTCCACGAGCACCAGATAGAGTTTATGAGGGAGTTTGAGGAACAGCAGGGAGTGGCGTTTTTGTTGGTGTATTTCTTGAAGTACGACGTATTTTATTATTTGCCGTTTGCCGTGCTGTTGGAGTTCTGGAAGCGGGCAGCCGAGGGCGGGAAGAAGAGTTTTGCGTATGGGGAGTTGGTGCCGGAGTATCGGATATCCACTTACAACCAAGGAGTGTACGTTCATTATTTGGAGCCGCTTGGCATGGATTTGGCCAAGAGGTAGCGAAAGTGCGAAACAATCCGTAAACCAGTTTTGGCTCCCGAATCATTATATAGAAGGAAGTGGTGGAATGGCGGCGGGATGGTTGCGCAATCGGAGAAAGGAGAGAAGGCATGGCGAAGGTGGCGGTATTCTTTACAACCGGGTTTGAGGAAGTCGAGGCGTTGACGACCGTAGACTTGCTGCGCAGGGCGGAGTTTGACGTTACGATGGTGTCCGTTACCGGGGAGGAGTGGGTGACGGGTTCCCACCAGATAACGGTGCGGACGGAGGCGATGTTCGAGGATTTCTACGGAGGCAAAGTGAGCGCCGGGCAAGCTTGCTCCAACGATGCGGGTATGCCCGCAAACCGTGCCGCACAAGGTTTGGAGTGGGACGAGCTGGACATGCTCATCCTTCCGGGCGGGCCGGGCGTGGGGAATTTGCTGGAGCATGAGGGCTTGGTGGAGAAGGTGCTGGAATTCAACGGGGCGGGAAGGATGTTGGCCGCCATATGTGCGGCGCCACGCGTGTTGGGGTTGAACGGGATACTAAAGGGAAAGGCGGCGACCTGTTACCCGGGGATGGAAGACCAGTTGTTGGGGGCTGAATGGAGGGGGGATGCGGTCGTTTGCTCCGACAACGTGATTACCAGCAGGGGACTGGGTACGTCCATAGATTTTTCACTGGCCATTATTGCACATTTCATGGGGGCGGAGAAGGCCAAGGCCGTTCAGGAAGCAATCGTGTATCAACTAGGGGAATCGTAGGGAGGTGTCAGTTTGTTTTCCAACAACAGAAAAACGATAGGCCTGTTTATTGGCAGGATGGTAAATTATTTTCAGAAAGTCATGTGTGAGAGCATCATTGACACGGCACGGGACTTGGGGTACAACCTCGCAGTGCTCTCCGTGTTCGGGGAGTTTGGCGACAATTTCGGCTTCGCCATTGGCGAGAAGGAAATCATCAATTTGCCGAATTACGACAAGTTTGACGCAATGATTATAGCGCCCGATACGCTGGACATCAGCGGGATGGACGAGGACGTCATCCAAATCATGAAGGAGAAGGCGAACTACCCCGTCGTAAGCATCCGCAAAGAGGTGGAGGGGTTTTACAATGTGTTGACGGATGACGACACGGTGATGGAGGGCGTCATCCGTCATTTTATCGTGGAACACGGGTTCAAGAAACTCTGCTTCATGTCGGGTCCCGAAGGATTTGTGGACGGGGACAGGAGGTTGGGCTGTTTTTTGAGGCTGATGGAGGAGTACGGCCTTCCGGTTGAGGAAAACCAGGTCTTTCATGGTAATTTTTGGCGGGGCAAGGCGGGGGAGGCGTGCGACCATTTCCTTAAAAAAGGGATGTACATGCCGGAAGCGATTATATGTGCGAACGATTACATGGCCATTGACATTTGCAACGAACTGTCCAACCGCAACATCCGCATACCGCAGGACGTTTGTGTGAGCGGTTACGACGGCATACGGGAGACGGACCTCTATATACCCACGATAACGACGGTCGAGGTGCCTTTTGGGGAGATGGGGAGGAAGTCCGTAGAGATCATCCACGACGTGTTGTCGGGCAAGAAAAGGGATAAGAAGACCTACATGTCGACGAAGGACCGTTATAAGGAGTCGTGTGGATGCAAGCAGTTCGACATGGTGCGACAGTCGAGGGACCAGAAGGATTTCTTCGAACGATTGGAAGCCATCAATCGGGACGGCATGCAAAGCAGCTTCATGTCCATTGATTTGGGGGGGATTGCGGATTACGAGAGGTTGTCCGACACCATTTCAAGGTACATTGCGTTTAACGACGGGTACGAGAATTTTTACCTGTTCATGTGTGACGACGAGGGTATGAGCGGGGGGAGCAACCCCGTTTACAAGACGTTTACCCCCAAGATGCGGATGAAGATGGGCATTCAGGAGGGCAAGGTAATTGGCGAGGCTACTTACGCCTTTGCCAAGGAGGAGCTGTTGCCCGCCGAGTTGGCGCGCGAGGAGCCGATGGTATACTTCTTCCTGCCGCTTCATTTTAATGAAAGTTTCTTTGGCTACACGGCAATCAGCTTCTATGGCGGCGGATGTTACAATGAATTTTACGAGCCGTTTATGGTGAACGTGGCCAATGCGTTGGAATCCATACGCATACAGGAGAAGATGCAGCACCTGATATGGGAGCTGGAGGAAATGAACGTCAAGGACTTTTTGACGGGCCTGCTCAACCGTAGGGGTTTTGAGAAATTTACGGGCATGTTCTTGAACCAAGCCAAGGAGGAGGGGTTGCGCATCTTCATTTTGGGGTTGGATTTGGACGACATGAAGGGCATCAATGACAAAAATGGGCATGAGGAAGGGGACAATGCGTTGAAGGTGGTCGCCGCGGGGTTGAAGAACGCCGCCGTATACGGGGAAATCTGCGCAAGGGTCGGAGGGGACGAATTCAACGTAATTGGTTTGAACTACAGTGAGGAAATGGCGAAGGGGTTCATCGACCGTTTCTTGGGATACCTCAAAACGTACAACGAAACGGAAGGGAAGCCCTACCGAATTGCGGCCAGTTACGGAATGTACGTGTCAAAGGCGGGGGAACGCCAGTCACTGCAGGAATTGATGCGCATCAGCGACGACAAGATGTACAGTCAAAAGCGTAGTAAGAGGGGAGGATGCTGATATGGGAGTGCAGATGTTGTACAAGGACGGGAAGAAGAAGGCGGTCACGTTCAGTTATGACGACAATCAAATCCATGATGAGAGGTTGGTGGGGCTGTTCAACCGATACGGGTTGAAGGCCACGTTCCATTTGAATTCGGGAACTTTGGGACGCGAGGGGTATGTCGCCAAAGAGGCCGTGAAGGCGTTGTACGAAGGGCACGAGGTGGCTTGTCACGGGGTGAAACACGAGTATCTGAACCATCTGGGCAAGGAACGGCTCGTAAAGGAGATGTGGGAGGACAAGAAGGCTTTGGAGGGGTTGACGGGACGAATTGCGGCGGGCACTTCCTATGCGTATGGGGAATACGGCGAAGAGGCCGTCGAGGCGTTACGCGCCATCGGCATCCAATATGCAAGGACGGTGGAAGGGACGAACGCGTTCCGGCTGCCGTCCGACTTCCTGCGCTGGCACCCGACCTGCCACCACAACGGGGACGTCCTAAAAAAAGCGGAGGAGTTTAAGAATGTGCCGGATTACCACAGGCTTCCCTTGTTCTACATATGGGGCCACAGTTTTGAGTTTGAATGGGAAGGCACATGGGACGCGTTTGAAGAATTCTGCCAGAGCGTTGGCGGCCTTGCCGATACGTGGTATGCGACGAATTTGGAGGTATGCCTCTATATCAAGGCGCTGAAGGCGCTGATGTTTCGTGCGGACGAGTCGATGGTCTTCAATCCCACGTCGCAAACGGTATGGATGCAGGTGGAAGACGCGACGATTGCCGTTAAGCCGGGAGAGGAAGCGGTGCTTGGGGTCGCGGCGCCATGATGTCCGCCCGTCAAGGTGAGCGGGGCAAGGAACGGTTAAGGCGATATAATGCGTACAAATTGGGCAAAATAAGAAAGGCGTTGAAGAAGTCGGTCAGTTCCCAGACCAGTTCCAATGACAGGACGGTGCCGACAAAAATCATGAGGATGTAAATCAAATGGTAGGTGGGGAGAAAAGAGGCCCCAAATAAATAGGAGAAAGCCTGTTCGCCCAGGTAAGCCCATCCCAGGATGGTGGAGAGGGCGAAGCCGACCAGGGCGATGGTCAGCAGAGTCTCGCCGCCGGGCAAGGCGGAGAATGCGAACGAGGTCAATCCGCCGACGCGGTACGCTTCCGGAACGACGGGCTGCCGTAGCAGATGTGCCACGATGGCGATTCCGGTTATGGCGCATAGGACGACGGTGTCCCAAAACGTCGCCGTCATGGAGATGAGGGCCTGCTTCTGCGGGTTCTCCGAGCTGCTTGCGGCAAATACGGCGGCCGTGCCGAGTCCCGCCTCGTTGGTGAACAAGCCTCTGGCGACGCCGTAGCGGGCGGCCATCCGCAGTCCGCCGCCGGCAACGCCGGCGCCCATCGCGGTAGGGGAGAACGCATTCTTAAGGATGAGGGAGACGGCGGCGGGAACGTAGTGGGAATTCTTGATGATTAAAAGTAGACAGGCCGCCAAGAAGAAGGCGCCCAAAGCGGGCATCAGCCTCATACAGACCTTGGAGATGGAATGAATGCCTCCGATGACGACCATTCCGACGATGATGGCGACGCCTATGCCCGCGGCCATGGGCGGGACGTCCCACGTTCCCGAAGTGGTGTTGACAATGGCGTTGATTTGCGTCAGGCAACCGACGCCGACGCAGGTCAGCAGGAGGCAGACGGCGTAGGCGAGGGCCATTCCCTTATTATGTAGGCCGGATTCCAGGACGTACATGGGGCCGCCGTGGTGGCCGCCCTCCTTTTTTTGAAAGGAAACCGACAAATAGCATTCCCCGTACGTGGTCGCCATGCCCAATATGCCGGTGAGCCAGCACCATAGCAATGCGCCGGGGCCGCCGAGGGCAATCGCCGTTGAGACGCCGATGATGTTCCCGATGCCAAGCGTCGCCGCCAACGTCGTGGTGAGGGCGGCGAATCCACTGACGCCTTGCGAGGAGTCCTTGCCGGGCGACAGGGACAGGCGAATCGCCTTGCCAATATGCCGTTGGACGAATCGGGAACGAATGGTGAAGAAGACGTGGGTGCCGAGCAGGAGGAACAACGTGGGCGCGCCCCAAACGTATCGATTGACGTCCTTCATGAAATCGAGCATAAGCGGCCCCCCAGATAATCTTTTTTCATGTTTAAAAGTCAGAGGTCCTGTATTTGGCGCTCTGATACCGCGGACTGCTTCGCATTTCATGCTCTCGCAGTCCTAAAAACATTCGAACTCCGCCCTATCGGGCTGTGTTCTCATGTTTTTGCGGGTCCCAAAGTCATGTGTTTTCATGCAAGCATGAAACACATAACCTTTTGACCCTGGTATCATATAATATGAGGACGTTCCCTGAATCATTCCTCGTCCGCGTCAAGGTTGTCGCTCCCGCAAGTACCCAAACGTAGCGTGCCATACATTACCAACATAATTCGATGTGGTTTTCGTCATAATAATAGCAGATAAGTGATGAAAATCATTGTTTATGCAAGGAAATGTAATAGAAAGGCTTTCACAAAAAGCCATTCCATTATCTACAGCGGCTAAAACCCGCCTCCTCGATAAGTGATGAGAAGTAGTCACTTATCAAATCAGATAGAGAGAACCGTGTATCAAACACGGTCTCAATGACTCAATAATTATGGAGGTGAAACAGTCATGAATAGCACAAGTGTTCCGCAGGCTAAGGAAGCTATGAACCGTTTTAAGATGGAGGTTGCGACCGAGCTTGGAGTACCTTTGAAGAATGGTTACAATGGTGATTTGACGAGTGCCCAGAACGGGTCCGTTGGTGGCGAGATGGTTCGTCAGATGATCCGCAGGCAAGAAGAGACTATGTCTGGAACGTCTAGGTAATCGTGTAAAGTAAAGTTAAGTGAAATATAGAAGACGCGCTTGTGTGTGGGATGGCCCGCATGCAGGCGCGTTTCTCTGCGTATATCGCCGCATCAAAATAACGGGGCTGCATAATGTTTGCCTTTTTGCTGACAAATAGTGAATGACAAATAGGAAAGTTCTTCTTGCCTTTTCCCTTGTGAAGCGTTATAGTCATAACTAGCTTCAATAGGTTAGGTCTATTTTCTTGATTATCTGGGTATATCACGTAAACCCAACCATGATTTTAACGAAGTGTGTTGCTTGCGGGAGATATCGACTGAACAGTAACCACAAGGTTCAGTAGTGTATTGATTTCTTTATCTTTAGTTTGCTTTTGCGACTATGATGTGCTATTATGAAAGGAGGGATGAAGCAACGCATGTGCAAGGTCAAAGGAAGTTTGGCTGCCATGAGAACCCTGAAAATGACGGACAAAGCTCCCCAATTAGATGCGGCAAGCAAAGAACTCCTGTCCACCAAGGAGTTTTTGGCAGTCATCTTAAAGTACACCGTGGAAGAATTCGCCGATATGGGTTTTCAGGAGATTGCCGCCCACATTGAGGCGGACGGTGACGGCAGCAAGGAGGGGGTGGCGCCTGGTAGGGTGGATGCGGGTCGGATTGTCGGAGGCAATACCGAGTCAACGGTTATTGGCGAGAAAACAGCCAAGTTTGACGTGCTTTTCAAGGCGTTAAACCCCAAGCTGTCAAAGGGTGGGACTACCTCTCACCTCCACATAGACGTCGAACCCCAAAATAATTACCGCCCCGGCTATCCCATCGAAAAAAGGGGGGAATTTTACCTGTCACGTTTGGTTGGTTTGCAACTGACGACGCCAACGGATGATGCGGAGGGCTATAATGGATTGGAGAAGGTTTACTCTATTTGGATTTGCCGGGACCGCATCCCTGTAGCGTTGCGAAACACCATGTCGATTTTTGAGCTTGCAAACACTTGGAACAACAAGGATATTGTTCTGGACAAGTCCACATACGGCCTGATGACGATGGTGATAATACGGTTCTTAACGCTCTTTTGTATCCAAGGGATGAGAAATCGTACAAGGTGTTGGAGGAGTATGTGGATTTTAGTGAGCTGTTTGAAAGGAGGATGGCGGATATGACGGGCTTGGGTGCAAGTGTTTTCTATGAGGGCGTCGAGAAGGGATTGGAACAAGGGCTCGAACAAGGACTCGAACAAGGACTCGAGCAAGGACTCGAGCAAGGAGAGGTACTAACAGAAGTGAAGCTACTACGCAAAAATATCAAGAAGACCGACATTTTAAAAGCCATTACCGAAGCCCTCGAATTGGACGAGGGATATGTCCATTCATTAATGCAGATGATGAAAGAGCATCCCAGTTTATCGGATCGCAAGATAGCGGAGATGTTTACCCGGCGGGGCCGGGTCGCCACTTAGCAAGGTATACGAGGTCTAGGGATAACCAATCGCGTTATTTCGTTACAACTCAGCCGAAAAGCCGCTCTGCGCTTGCCAAAAAGGCCAAGGCGGCTTTTTGCATTTGCGCGAAGCGTGCCGCGCAAGGTTTCATCATGATTTTACAATAGTTATCATAGAAATAATCTCCCGAATATGGTATAGTTGGTTTATGGTTTTAGAATAGAACCCAAAGGCAGGAACGAGCGTATAGGATTAAGGAGGGTACATCATGCAGACGTGGAAGATGGGTAGCAAGACAAGGAAGTTTATGGCCGTGGCGTTGGTGCTGGCGTTGTTGGCGTCGTTGGTTCTGGACAATGGAGGTAGACGTACGGAGGCGGCGGGGAAGAAGCAAATAAAGACGCTAGAATGGAAAAGGCCGGCAATCAACTCCCTTACCATGCAAAGGGGAACGACGTATCAAATAAAAGGAAGGGTTACTCCCGACAAGGCGACCGTGACGTATCGGTCAAGCAAGCAATCCGTTGCCACCGTCACCCCTAAGGGAAGGATAACCGCACGAAGGAAGGGGAAGGCCGTCGTTACGGCGACTGCCAAGTATGGCACCACGAAACGCATACGTCTGGCGGTGACCATCGTCCCCAAATTAATCAAAGCCAAAAAGGTCCAACTGGATAGAAGTGAAATGACGCTGTTTCTGGACGGTGCGTCAGAGCAAAGGGGAGGAACCCTTGTCGTGGCCGTTCAGCCGAAGAATGCGACCAACCGCAAGGTGGTCTATCGTTCGACGGACAAAAAAGTGGTGACGGTCACGAAAAAGGGGAAAGTAGAGGCAAAGGGAGAAGGCACGGCAACCATTACCGCATATGCGGCAGATGGACGCGGTGCCAAGGCGACGTGCGTCGTTACGGTAAAGAGGAGGGATGGGGTAATGGAGCCATCCCGCACCCCGACTCAAAGTCCGACGATGGGTTCCACCCCGACCGTGAATCCGTTGGTTAGTCCATCCGTGAGTTTGCCCGCAAGCCCCTCCGCAAGCCCGGCCACGCCGCCCACGGCGAGTCCGTCGGCGAACCCGCCCATTGGGCCGACGCCTCATGCGTTTCCCACTATTGACCCCGATGCGCCTCCTGAGTTGGGGGATCCTTTGGACGTGGATTATGAGAACGGGTTTGTAGGCAGACAAGGCGGGGGAGAGGGAGAAATAATCACTTACGAGGAGGTGGATGGAGTTCCGACGTGGCACGTGACCAACCGCGGCAGTTTTTGGCATGGGGCTACGATTGACTTGAGTGACGTGTTGGTGGCCGGAACCACGTACGAGATATCGGCCGAGGTGAAGCATACGGGGACGGGAAGCGTCTTATTGGACAATTCATTTCAGATTAAGGATACAGAGGATGGGGGGGACCGCTATCCATTACTGACGCAGGCAACGGCAGAAGCCAGTGAGTGGAAGTTGCTGCGTACGACGACGACCATCCCCTCGTTCTACAGCATCCAGTTGTATTACCAAGCTGGAAAAGAGGGTGACGAGTCATATGGAGACTTGTATATTAGGAACGTCACCGTACGCGAGCTAAAGAAGGATATCAGTGCGACCCTGTCTTGCGAGTCCATGGCGGAGCTTGCGGCGCAATACGGTTTTTCACTGGGGACGGTAATTGACTTTCCGAAGGCCCATGAGGAAGACTTCATTCGCGTGTTGTCCAAACATTTCAACAGCGTGACGGCCGCCAATGAAATGAAGGCGTACGTGTTGGACCAAGCGGCGTCAATGGCCAGTGCGCAGGACGGCGATGGAACGCCGCGGATGGATTTTTCGAAAGCCGACAAGATTATGGAGGTGGCGAGGGACAACGGCATAAAAGTCAGGGGCCACGTCCTCGTGTGGGACTCCAGCGTTCCGGAATGGTTCTTCCGCGAGGGGTATGAAAGTGACGGTGCCTTAGTGGATGGGGTGACGATGAAGGCGAGGTTGGAATCCTACATCAAGCAAGTGTTGGAACACTACCAGACTGAGTTCCCCGACGTCATTTACGCATGGGACGTGGTGAACGAAGCCGTGTCCGACGGCACGGGGGAGGCGGAAACAGGGGACGCCACCCGCATACGCAAGAAGAGGGGGGACGTGGAAAACCTGTTCTATACGACGTTGGGAAGGGACTACGTCAAGCTGTCCTTTGAGTATGTGCGCAAATACGCCGACGAGGGTGTGACTCTGTTCTACAACGATTACAATTGTTTCTATCCGGAGAAGAGGGACGCCATCTGCACATTGGTGGAGGAGATTAACGAGGAAGAGAAATTGATTGACGGCATAGGGATGCAAGGGTATTTTGACAGGAGCGACGGTTACCTGAAGAGTTATGCGAATAAGCGAAGCCCAAGTGTGCCCGACGCCGTAAACGCGTTCCACGACTTGGGGATGGAGGTTCATTTTACGGAATTGACGGTGAGGAACGGGAATGACAAGAATCCGAACAACGCCGCCGCCCATACCAAATATTTTGGAGAGTTGTTCCAAGTGATTAAGGAGTTGAACCGGGACGAGGCCAAGATTACGAACGTGTCCATATGGGGATTGGTGGATGCGCCGGAAGCGGGCAGGGGCAGTTACACGTACCAGTTGTCGGGAACCTATTTCGGGCTGTTGGATTATTTATACCGACCCAAGGGGGTTTTCGCCAAAGTTTACAACATCCTGCTCGGAGCGGAATAAGTCCCAAGGTCATGTTTTTTCATGCAAGCATGAAATACGAGGTCTTTTGCCCCTATGATACCACGGACTGCTCCGCGCTTTGCGCTCTCGCAGTCCTAAAACATTCGAACGCCGCCCTGCTCGGGCTACGTTCGAATGTTTTGCGGGTCCCAAGGTCATGTTTTTTCATGCAAGCATGAAATACGAGGTCTTTTGCCTCTATGATACCACGGACTGCTTCGCGCTCTCGCAGTCCTAAAACATTCGAACTCCGCCCTGCTCGGGCTACGTTCTCATGTTTTGCGGGTCCCAAGGTCATGTTTTTCATGCAAGCATGAAATACATGACCTTTTGACCCTGGTATCATAAAAATGTATTGAATCCCACAATCAGATATGGTAGTATGGTAGGGAATGAAAAATGAAAGGTAGTAAGCAATGAAATATTTTGGTACGGATGGTTTTCGGGGAGAGGCGAACGTTGATTTGAACGTAATCCACGCATACAAGGTAGGCAGGTTTCTAGGGAACTACTTTCAAAAGGAGGACGGTGCGAGGGTCAGGGTTGCGATTGGGAAGGATACCAGACGTTCCAGCTATATGTTCGAGGACGCCATATCGGCGGGCTTGACGGCCAGTGGCGCGGACGTGTACTTGTTGCACGTCATACCGACGCCCAGCGTCTCGTACGTGGTTCGCACGGAGCAGTTTGACTGTGGCATTGTGATTTCGGCCAGCCACAATCCGTTTTACGACAACGGCATTAAGATCATCAATGGCGAGGGCCATAAGATGGAGGCGGAGGTCGAGGCGGAGATAGAGAAGTATATAGATGGCGAGATTCCTGAGTTGCCACTGGCGACGAGGGAGGAAGTGGGGAGGACGGTCGATTATACAATAGGGAGGAACCGCTACATCGGTTACTTGATTTCAATGGTGAAGCGTTCCTTTGAGAACCTCACCATAGCGCTTGATGCGGCGAACGGCGCTTCCTACATGGTGGCGAAGAACGTGTTTGACACGTTGGGGGCCAAGACGTTGATGATGGGCAATGACCCAAACGGTACGAACATCAACGACGGTTGCGGCTCGACGCACATTGGGGCGTTGCAGAAGTTCGTAAAGGAGACGGGTGCGGACGTGGGGTTTGCCTACGACGGCGACGCCGACCGGTGCTTGGCGGTGGACGATACCGGCAAGGTGGTGGATGGCGACCTCATTCTGTACGTATGCGGCACTTACTTGAAGGAACGGGATGAGTTGGCCAACAACGTCATCGTCACCACGGTTATGTCCAACATGGGGTTGTACAAGGCGTTGGACGCAAAAGGCATCGCCTACGAGAAGACGGCGGTGGGGGACAAGTACGTATATGAAAACATGAGGGAGAACGGCCACGTCTTGGGTGGGGAGTCGTCCGGACACATCATTTTCAGCAAGTACGCCGTAACGGGGGACGGGGTTTTGACTTCCTTGATGCTGATGGAAGTGATGATGGAGAAGAAGGCAAAACTATCCGAGCTGACGAGGGACGTTACCATATACCCGCAGTTGCTCAGGAACGTCCGAGTGAAGGATAAAAAGGCGGCGAGGGAGGATGAGGCGGTGGTTGCCGCCGTAAAAGAGGTGGAGGATTGGCTGGGTGACACGGGACGCATACTCCTGAGGGAGAGCGGTACGGAGCCATTGATACGCATCATGGTGGAAGCCGAGACGGATGAACGTTGCGAAGAATGCGTAGAGCGGGTGGAGCGGGTGCTGGTTGACAACAATGCGAAAGGACATGAAAAATGAGAAATGGGGCGTTTTACACCGAGAGTTACAGAAACGTGTTTGCAGAATTGGGGCATTCACAGGAGGAGATTGACCAGAAGATTAAGGACGCCTTCCAGACGGTTTTTTACGGGGCGGAGGGTGAGAAGTTCTATTACGAGGCTGGCGACGACATGGGGTATTTTGAGGACACGGGGAATTTTGACGCCAGAACCGAGGGCATGTCCTATGGCATGATGATGTGTGTGCAAATGGATTGGAAGAATGAGTTTGACCGCATGTGGAGATGGGCCAAAACCTACATGTACAATGCCGAAGGATACCACCAAGGATATTTTGGGTGGTCCTGCCAGACGGATGGCACGAAGAACGACGTGGGACCCGCACCGGACGGGGAAGAGTATTTTGCCTTGGCGCTATTCTTCGCCTCGCACCGTTGGGGTGACGGGGAAGGCGACCTTGCATATGCGAAGCAGGCGCGGGCAATCTTACACTCTTGTCTACACAATGGGCCGGAGCAGAAGAGCGTACCCATGTGGGAGATGGAAAAGAAACTGATTAAGTTCATACCGAGTCGCGATTGGTCGGATCCGTCCTACCATTTGGCGCATTTCTATGAATTGTTCGCCCTTTGGGCCGACGAGGGGGACAGGGAGTTTTGGGCCGAAGCGGCGAAGGCCAGTCGAGAGTACCTCAAGAAGGCCTGCCACCCCGTCACGGGTCTGGCGGCGGAGTATGCGGAGTACGACGGCACCCCCCACGTGGGCGAGGAAGAGTTGTTTGGCGGCAGACACGACTGGTTCTACAGCGACGCATACCGCGTGGCGGCGAACATTGGACTGGACTATGAGTGGTTTGCCGCGGACGAGTGGAACGTGGAGTGCGCGGACAAGATACAGAAGTTCTTCTGTGAGACGGTCGGGAACAAGGATTTCAAGGTGTACGAGATTGACGGAACCGCCTTGGACCAACCGGCGCTGCATCCGGTGGCCATCATTGCAACCAACGCCATGGCCTCCTTGGCGGCGAAGGGGGACCACTGGAAGGAGTGCGTCGAGCTGTTTTGGAATACGCCGTTGCGTACGGGCGAGAGGCGGTATTATGACAATTGTCTGTACCTATTCAGCCTGTTGGCCCTCAGCGGAAGGTATCGGATATGGAAGTAGCGTGGCGTCGGGTGCGCGTTCGAGTGGTGGCAAAATGACGTGAAACCACGCAACGTTGGTGCATTCTTGAAGGAATGCCATAATCTTTCGTATAGATTTGGTAAATTAGGGCAGAATTATCGAAGAATCTTATTTACATAGTGAAAAAAGTGTAGTATACTGGATTTTATGTTGGAATAATGGGAAGGAGAAAGAATTAGAAGATGGGGATACAGACGGAGAAAGTAGACGACCACAAGATTAAGATGACGATAGAGGTAGGGGCCGAGAAATTTTTGGAGGCCCTACAGGAGGCTTATCGGAAGCAGCGAGGCAAGATCAACATGCCCGGTTTCCGTAAGGGCAAGGCCCCGTACGCCATGATTAAGAAGGCGTATGGAGTGGAGGTGTTCTATGAGGACGCCGCCAACGTGTTGATACCGGAAGCTTACGAGGAGGCGGCGGACGAATGCGAGTACGACGTCGTGTCACAGCCGGAGATTGACGTCGTGCAGATGGAGGAAGGCAAGCCGTTCATCTTCACGGCGGAAGTGACCGTCAAGCCGGAAGTGACGTTGGGCGAGTACAAGGGGGTAACGGCTCCGAAGGCGGAGACGGAGGTTACGGATGAAGACGTGATGATGGAAGTGGATAGGGCCAGGGAACAGAACGCCAGGATGATAACCGTGGACGAGCGGAAGACGGAAGAAGGCGACATCGTCGTCATTGACTTTGAAGGATTTATGGACGGCGAGGCGTTTGAAGGCGGGAAGGGGAATGATTACCCGCTTACGCTGGGTTCCAACAGCTTCATCCCTGGATTTGAGGACCAACTGGTTGGACGGGACGTGGGGACGGACGTGGACGTGAACGTCACATTCCCGGACGACTACCAGGCGGAAGAGTTGAAGGGAAAGGAAGCCTTGTTCAAGGTGACGGTTAAGGAGATTAAGAAGAAGGAACTCCCGGAACTGGACGATGAGTTTGTGGAAGAGGTGTCCGAGTTTGACACCGTGGATGAATATAAGGACGACATTCGCAAGCGCCTCTTGGAGGGCAAGGAAAGGGAAGCCAAGAAGGCGAAGGAGAACGCCGTAATCGACGCCATCATAGAGAACGCCACGATGGACGTTCCCGACGTGATGGTGGATACGCAGATGAGGCAGATGATGGAGGAATTCGTCAGAGGGGTGCAGGCACAAGGGGTGACCCTCGAGCAGTACATGCAGCTTACCGGTATGACGCAAGAACGGATGATTGAGGAGATGAAACCGAGCGCCCGCAAACGGATTGAGTCCCGTCTTGTTTTGGAGGCGGTTGCCAAGGCGGAAGACATACAGGTTAGCGAAGAGGACGTGGACAAGGAGATTGAGGACATGGCCGCCGCCTACAAGCTGGAACTGGAGAAGATGAAGGAGCGGATAGGCGAGAGGGAGAGGAAGCAGATCGGCGTCGACATAGCGGTGCAGAGGGCCGTGGATTTGGTAGTGGAGGCCGCCGTCTAAGTGTGAGGAAGGAGATAGAAGAATGAGTTTAGTGCCTTACGTCATTGAACAGACGAGCAGGGGGGAGCGCTCGTATGACATTTACTCCCGGTTGTTGAAGGAGAGGATTATATTCTTGGGTGAAGAGGTGACGGACGTGACCGCCAGCCTCATTATCGCACAAATCCTGTTCTTGGAATCGGAGGACACCAAGAAGGACATCAACCTGTACATCAACAGCCCCGGCGGGTCGGTAACGGCGGGCATGGCGATTTACGACACCATGAACTACGTGAAATGCGACGTTTCCACCCTGTGCATGGGGATTGCCGCCAGTATGGGCGCGTTCCTGTTGGCGGGCGGAACGAAGGGGAAGCGGTTCGCCCTCCCCAATTCCGAGATTATGATACACCAGCCTTCCGGCGGCGCCAGGGGGCAGGCGGCGGACATTAAAATCGTGGCGGAGCAGATCCTTAAAACGAGACAGAAAATCAACCAGATTCTGTCGGAGAATACGGGACAGCCGATTGACGTAATCGAGTTGGATTCCGACAGGGACAATTATATGACGCCGGAGGAAGCCAAGGAGTACGGCCTAATTGACGGCATTGTGACGAATAGGGAATAGGAAGGTGAAGAATGTCAGGAAGAGTGGAGGATACGAATTATCGTTGTTCCTTTTGCAATAAATCGCAGGATCAAGTAAGGAAGTTGATTGCGGGACCCGACGTCTATATATGTGACGAGTGCGTGGACATATGTTCCGGCATCATTGACGAAGAGTTGATGGATTACGAGGAAGACAATGACTTTGGCATCAATTTGTTGAAGCCCAAACAAATCAAGGAATTCCTCGACGATTACGTGATTGGACAGGAGGAAGCGAAAAAGGTTCTGTCCGTGGCCGTATACAACCATTATAAGAGGATAATGGCGGAGAAGAGTCTGGACGTCGAATTGCAGAAGAGCAACATCATCATGGTGGGGCCGACGGGTTCCGGCAAGACGTTCTTAGCCCAGACGTTGGCCAAATTGTTGAACGTGCCGTTCGCCATAGCGGACGCCACGGCCTTGACGGAGGCGGGTTACGTCGGCGAGGACGTGGAGAACATCCTGCTCAAGATCATCCAAGCGGCCGATTACGAGATGGAGCGTGCCGAGTACGGCATCATCTACATTGACGAGATTGACAAGATTACCCGCAAGTCCGAGAACACGTCGATTACCAGGGACGTGTCTGGAGAAGGCGTACAGCAGGCCCTGCTGAAAATATTGGAGGGAACCGTTGCGAACGTGCCGCCCCAAGGGGGTAGGAAGCACCCGCACCAAGATTTCTACCAAATCAACACGACCAACATATTGTTCATCTGTGGAGGGGCGTTCGACGGGTTGGAGAAGATCATCGGTTCGAGGATTGGCAAGAAGTCCATTGGATTCAACCAAGAGGTAACCGACGTCCACAAGGAGAACGTGGGGGAATTGTTCAAACAAGTGCTTCCACAAGATTTTGTGAAGTATGGGATGATACCGGAGTTCGTAGGCCGCGTCCCCGTAACCGTCGGATTGGACTTTTTGGACGCCGACGCCTTGATGCAGATATTGACGAAGCCTAAGAACGCCATTGTGAAGCAGTACCAGAAGTTGTTTGAGTTGGACGGAGTGGGCCTGCATTTTGAAGAAGAGGCCATTCGCCATATAGCGAACCAATCATTTGAGAGGAAGACGGGCGCAAGGGGTTTGCGCGCCATCATGGAGTCCATTATGACGGAAACCATGTATGAAATCCCTTCGGAAGAGAATGTTTCAGAATGTACGATTACGAAGGCGGCGGCGACGGGAGAGGGCAAGCCGATTCTGGGATATACCAATCCCGACGTGAAGAAGCGCACTACAAGGAAGTCGTTTGCAACGGAGAAGGAGACGAAGATCGTCTAAGCAGTCCGTGGTATCAGGGCGTCAAAGTATGGCAATGAAAATAAGAAAGAGGATGATGAGTGATGGAGAAGGGATACCCCAGCATGGCTAGTTTTGGGGCGTCCCTTTACCATTCAGGGGAGGAAAATCATGGAAGAGATAAGCGAGATAATGGAGGGGTCGGAGGAATTTGCTGAAAATGTGGATAAGGGAATCCCGGTGGTGGCGTTACGGGGGCTGACGGTCTTGCCGGGTATGATGGTCCACTTTGACGTGAATCGGACGATCACGATTAAGGCGATTGAGGACGCCATGTTAAATGACCAGATGGTCTTAGTTGTGACACAAAAGGATGATATGGTGGAGGTACCCGAGCGAGGGGACCTGTACGAGGTTGGGACGTTGGCGACCGTGAAGCAAATCATCAAGCTTTCCAACAAAATCATCCGAGTCATGCTTTCGGTCATGCAAAGGGCGATCATTACGGAGATTGACAATGAAGGGCCGTTTTTGACCGGCAAGATGGAGTTGGTGAACGACCAGAGCGTGGAAGGGTTGGAGAAGAACGAGGTCGAGGCCATGTCTCGGGGCATTAAGGAATTATTTGAGTCCTACGTCTTGGTGAATGAGAGGGTTGGCGGTGCGGCGGCCCAGATTATCGCCAATGAGAATGATCTGGAGCGGCTGATGGACGAAATCACCATCAACATGCCGATAGACGCCAAAGACAAGCAAGTCATCTTGGAGGAGCTGAACCTGACCGAACGGTATGACAAGCTGTCCAAGAAATTGTCAAGTGAAACGGAAATTATGATGCTCAAGAAGGATTTTCGAGACAAGGTCAAGGCGCAAGTGGACAAGAGCCAAAAGGAATACATGCTGCGGGAGCAGCTAAAGGTCATTCAGACGGAACTTGGCGAGAACAACACGTTCGACGAGGCGGAGCAATTCTTAAAGAGGATGAAGAAGGTAAAGGCGCCCAAGAAGGTGAAGGACAAGATAAGGAGCGAAGTCAAGCGGTTCAAGGTGATTTCCTCCAACTCCTCGGAGAGCGCCGTCATTCGCGGTTATGTCGAGACGTTGCTGGGGTTGCCGTGGGAAAGGAAGAGCAAGGAGAACGCCGACATTGCCAATGCGAAGAAGGTGTTGGAGGCGCACCACTACGGCATGGAAAAAGTGAAGGAGAGGATTCTGGAATTCTTGGCCGTGAGGAAGCTGACGGGCAAGGGGGAGAGCCCGATTATCTGTCTGGTCGGTCCTCCGGGGACGGGCAAGACCTCGATAGCCAAATCCGTGGCCGAAGCACTGGGCTTGAAGTATGCGCGCATTTGCTTGGGGGGCGTACGCGACGAGGCGGAGATACGCGGCCATAGGAGGACGTACGTGGGTGCGATGCCGGGAAGGCTGATTACCGCGCTCAAGACCGTGCAGGTGAAGAATCCACTGATTCTGTTGGACGAGGTTGACAAGATGAGCAGCGACCACAAGGGGGATACGGCTTCCGCCTTGTTGGAAGTGTTGGATTCCGAGCAGAACAAACGGTTTGTCGACCATTACATCGAGGTGCCGGTGGACCTCTCCGAGGTATTGTTCCTGTGCACCGCCAATTCGGTACAGACGATACCCAGGCCGTTGCTGGACCGCATGGAGTTAATCGAGGTGTCCAGTTACACGGAGAATGAGAAGCTCCATATAGCGAAGGAACATTTACTTAAGAAGCAGAGGGAGAAGAATGGGCTGACGGGCAAGCAACTGTCCATTTCCCCGAAGGCGTTGAATAAAATAATCGTAGGCTACACGAGGGAGGCCGGCGTCCGCAACTTGGAGCGCAAGATTGGCGAGATATGCCGGAAGGCGGCCAAGGAGATTGTGGAGAAGGGCAAGACGTCGGTGCGGGTTTCGGAGCGCAACCTGACGGATTATTTGGGCAACGCCAAATACACCGTCGACATGGCGAACAAGAGGGACGAGGTGGGAATCGTCAGGGGGTTGGCTTGGACCAGCGTGGGGGGCGACACCTTGCAAATTGAGGTAAACGTCATGCCGGGCAAGGGCAAATGTGAGTTGACGGGGCAGATGGGCGACGTGATGAAGGAGTCCGCCAAGGCGGGAATCAGCTACATACGTTCCATCAGCGAGAGGTACGGAGTGGCGGCGGAATTCTTTGAGAAGAACGACATCCACATCCACATCCCCGAGGGTGCGGTGCCCAAGGACGGCCCCTCGGCGGGAATCACGATGGCGACCGCCATTTTGTCCGCCATAACGGGCAAACGGGTCCGAGCGGACGTGGCGATGACCGGAGAGATTACGTTACGAGGGCGCGTGTTGCCGGTAGGGGGGTTGAAGGAGAAGATACTGGCGGCGAAGAACGCCAAGATAACGACCGTTTTGCTGCCCAAGGAGAACAAAAGGAACATAGAGGAGATAGAGGAAGAGATTACGGAGGGAATTCAGATACATTTTGTGGATTCCATGGACGAGGTGGTAGGACGCGCGTTTGCCGCGGCGGGGAATTGAGGGGTAGGACATGAAGATAAAGAGTGCGGAACTGGAGACGGTATGTGGCATAACGAGCAAGTTTCCCGACAACGAGTGTATTGAGTTGGCCTTCATTGGCCGTTCCAACGTGGGCAAGTCGTCCCTCATCAATACGTTGCTGAATCGGAAGGGGTTGGCCCGTACGTCGTCGTCGCCCGGCAAGACGCAGACCATCAACTACTATAAGGTGAATGATGAGTTTTATTTTGTGGATTTGCCGGGATACGGATTCGCCAAGGTGGCGATCAAGGTCAAGGAACAGTGGCAGAAGATGATAGGGAGGTACCTGAAGAGCTCCAGGAGCTTACGGGTCGTCTTCCAACTCATGGACATAAGGCACAAGCCGTCGGTCAACGACGTGGAAATGTATGGGTGGTTGTTGGGGAATGGTTTTAACCCCGTCATCATTGCCACCAAAGCGGATAAGGTGAAAAAGTCACAGCGGGAAGGGCACATCCGGCAAATCGAGGAGGGTTTGGGGGTTATAGAGGGAACGCCCGTGATTCCCTACTCTTCGTTGAATAAGGAAGGAAGGGAAGATGTGCTGGAGTATGTGGAGGCGTTTGTGAGTGAATTGGAGGTGTAGGATGAAAAGGATGGGAAGAAGGGCCATATGGTTGCTCATGCTTGCGGCGGCGTTGAACTTCGCCATGGTGCGTCAAGCCCTAGGGGCTGAGACGAACGCCGAAATGACGGGGGAAGAGGGACGGGAAGGGCGAGAGGAAACATACGTTGAGGTCAGGAAGGAACTGACCATTGTGGAAGGGGACGACTATGTATTCGAGGCAACAACCAACGTGGAAGGGGACGTTTGGTTTACGTGTGACGACGTCATACCGGAAGGGTATGAAGGGGAGACGACCGATTGGGGCGTCAAGGGTTACTTCAAAGGCAAGGACCATTTCTTTGCGGAAAAGCCGGGAAGGACTACGGTTTGGGTCACCGTGACGAAATCGGCCGAGGAGGATGCATGGGGACGCATCCGTTCCGAGTCGGTCGTGGTAAAGGATTACTGCGTGGTGACGGTCTTGCCCAAGGTCCAACAGGAACTGTTGATCGGGAATGAGATAAGTCTGGGGTTCTTACAGCATGACATATACGGCAAGGGGAAGTATATGGTGGAGTCTGAGAAGGAGGGGGATTCCGTTGGCAAGCCGTTCTTAGATGAAATCTCTACGGACAAGAATACGGAAGAAGACGTAATCGCCATTGACCAGAATGGCGTCGTAACGGCCGTGCGTTCCGGTTCGGCAAAGGTTTACATGAACGTTCCCGTCGACGAGGCGGGGAAGGATGGGGAAGAAGGGGAGGAAGGCGACAAGGAAAAGGAACCTCCCGCAGAGGACAAGAAGGTGCTGGTGGCGAAGGTCACGGTGCCGAAAGGCGGGTTAAGCGCGGATAAGATGATTCGTGCGGTTGGAAGCAACCCCCAATCACCCGGTATGGAGAACGTGGGAGGGAATTTCGTCGTATGGTCGTCAAGCGATACGGAGACGGTAACCGTGGATGCGGGCGGTTCGATTACTCCCCTGAAAAAAGGGGAGGCAAAGGTGTTTGCGAACGTGCAGACGGTTTCAGGCAAGACGGTCAGGATGTCGCTAACCATTACGGTGACGGACCCACAATTAAGCAAGATGAATTTGAACCTCGCCAAATCCCTTTCGCATCACTTGGTTTTGGACGGTACGGTGGAGGACAGTGAGGTTTTATGGGAATCGAGTGACGAGGACGTGGCGAGCGTAAGCATGGGCAACGTCTATGCCAACGAAGTGGGACAAACCACCATCCGCGTCACGGTGGATGGCGCAACGAGGGAATGCGTGGTCCGCATTACGGATCCACAGTTAAAGAACGTGGAATTGTTGGTAATCAAGGGTAATAAAAAATCAATCGGTGTGAAGGGTACCAACTCCTACAGCAAGCCCAAATGGAGTTCCGGTGACAAGAAGGTCGCAACCGTGAACAAGGGGGGGAAGGTCAGTGCAAGGAACGTGGGCACGGTCGTCATTACTTGTGAGGTGGATGGGGCGGTTTTCACCTGTAGCGTCAGCATTGGCAAGAAACAGGCGGTGAGGGCCGTTCGGTCGGCTCTAGACGTGGTGGGCGCCAAATACAGTCAGGCGCGGAGGATGCAGAAGGGATACTATGACTGCTCCTCGTTGGTGTGGCGTTCATACAAACAGCATGGCGTGTATTTTGGCAATTACCGATACGCCCCTACGGCGGCGGAGATTGCAAGGAAAATGGTGCAGGGGAAACGTAGGTTGCCGCTGAAATTGATAAAAAGTCCCGAACAAATGCTCCCTGGAGATTTACTCTTCTATGCGAGGAAGCCGGGGAACGGGCGGTACAAGAACATTAGCCACGTCGCCATATACTGCGGCAATGGATGGATTGTCCATGCGTCGGGGCGGTTCGTGACGAAGGTGCCCTACTGGCTGAGGAGGGACACCGTCGTCGTGGCCAGGCCGGTGAGGTAGACGGGAACAATACAGTAGCGTAAAGGGATATGCTATGATTTGAGCGAGGTGTGGAAGAGATTCCATGCCTCGCTTTAATAGTGACGGCGTTCCCATGGAGTTAACGGAAAGGCATTGTTCGACATGTTTGTATATAAAAGGACAGAATAATATAAAACTATACGGGGTGAAGTAGACAAGGCCAAGTGGACGAGTTATAATGAAGTAAAACATCTGAAGTGAAGTAAAATAATCATCCCTTTACCGTATATATCTAAAACATAGTCGAGAGGGAGGGAGGGAGGATGCTTATAGACATAGTGGCGACGGTAATGGACAAAGAATATGAACTGTTGGACTTTTTTATAAACTTAAAAGGAGGTAAACAGAAATGAGGAGACTTATAATGCGTAAGAAGATTAGTATGGTAATGACCCTGTTGTTGGTTCTCTCGTTGATACCGGCGTCGTCCAAGGCGGCGACACAAGCGACGTATACGTTTCGCGACTTCACTTATGTAAGTAGCTATGACTTGACGTATTCCGTCAACTCGAGTGGCGCCTTAACCGTCAATTACCAAGGACAGTACAAAGAAATTAAGTATAGGTTGCCCGGTAACATTGATTTGTCGAACTGTACCTCCATCGTGATTAATGCGTCGAGTCCGTTGGGTAGAACGGCGTTCAAATTCTACGATACCAGCGGGGCGGAGGCGTTCGTCCAGTACAACGTTCAGTCTTCAAGTGCTCAGAACACGACGATTACGTTGAATTCCACGCAGCAAGGCAAGACTGTCAACACGATTGGCGTCATGTCGCAGGATGCGGCCAATTACTCCGCAACGGTCAATTCCATTACCTTCAACGTGTCGTCAGGCGGCGGAGGGACGTCGGGCGATCTGAGGCTTGCGTTTAACCAGATGAACTATGCCTCCCACTATGGGTTGACGTATTCGGTCAGTGGAGCGGGTGTGCTGACGGTTAATTACCAGGGACAATATAGGGAGATAAAGTTCAACCTGCGCAACAGCGTTAATCTGGCAAACTGTACGTCCATCGTAGTCAACGCATCAAGTTCAGGAGGTTCGGCGGTCAAATTCTATGACACGAGTGGGGCGGAGGCGTTCGTGCAGTACAATATCAACGGCAGCGCGCGGGACTATACGATTGCCATGGACGCAACCAAGAGGAGTAAGACCATTGGTTCCATCGGCGTGATGTCGCTGGATGCCGCCAATTACTCCGCAACGGTTAACTCCATCACGTTCAAGGGCGTGGGTTCCGGATCCGGTGGCCCGAACCCCACTCCGACTCCGACAACCTCGCCGGGCGGCGGCTCGGGTCCGCTTGTGGCATTGACGTTTGACGACGGCCCCAATACGTCCACGACCGTCAGGATGCTGGACAAGTTGCAGCAGCATGGCGTCGTCGGCACCTTCTTCGTCATTGGCAACAACGTCAACAGCAGTACCACTTCCGTTTTGCAGCGCGCATACAACATGGGTTGCGAGATTGGGAACCATTCCTTGACCCACTCCGACATGGCTGGATTCAATGCGAGCCAAGTTACCAATGAGATTACCACAACCAATACCAGGGTAAGGAATGCAATCGGGGTGACGCCAAGGTTCTTCCGACCACCATACATCTCGACAAGCTCCACCCTGTATTCAGCGGCCAACATGCCCTTCATCCAGGGAATCATGTGCAACGATTGGGATGCGGCCTACAATACGTCGTACCGCGCCCAGACGGTGCTGAATCAAGTGAGGGACGGCAGCATCGTCTTGCTCCATGACTTTGCGGGCAACCAGATGACGGTCGACGCGTTGGATACCATTATCCCGACCTTGAAGAATAGGGGATATCGGTTCGTTACGGTGTCGCAGTTGTTCCAGCTAAAGGGGGTTACTCCTAGGGTGGGAAGCGGAATTTATAGCCAAGTGCCGTAATGTGATAGTGTAATCATACGGTAATGCGTAAGATGGCGGCCCTCTTGGTGGAATTTGATTCCACCAAGAGGGTTTTTTACAACCAATGGAGAAGTAAATATTCCATTACTTATTGTAAATAAAATATAAACTATTCTATATTATCACACAGTATATATGAAAAAATTAAATTTCCTATTGCACTTCATGTCGAATTGTGGTAGCATAACATACAGATGGCCTTTTGTGAGATGTTTTAACTACATTTAGTTGTTGATATAAATTCGTTCTAAATGAGGATTATTATGGGCGACAATATACTGGAAGTGAAGTGGTACATATTATTCTCGAAAACTGGACACGAGAATAAAACGTTGCGGATGATGACCCGTTTGGCGGATTTGAGCTTGGTCAAACCGTTCATTCCTAAGAGAGTCGTGGTGTTCAGGAGAGATGGATTCGAGGTTAAGTATAAGAAGAACTGTTTTCCGGGTTATATATTTGTGGAGTCCAGCCTTGAAAAAGAGAAGTTCATTATGAATGTGTTGCCTGTAATCAAAGTGATTGACAGCGCATTCCGCTTTATAAATTATGGGGACAAATTTGATATAGCTTTACATGAAAGTGAAAAGACACTATTGGAGAAGTTACTTGGCGATGATTTCTGTGTTGACTATTCGGTGGGAGTGATAGAGAAGGAGAAGGTAAGGATCAACGAGGGTCCGCTAAAGGGAATGGAAGGTATGATTAGGAAAATCAACAGGCATAAAAGAGAAGCTGAGATTGAGATAAATTTGATGGGGGATGTACGGAGATTGACGATTGCGTTGGAAATTGTGGACAAGCTGTAAGGTTGGAATTGTTTACTTGTGAGTAGGAAGTTCGGCATGGACAAGTATCCTTGTCATGAGCCAGACGTCGGTAGGTCGCGGTGGTGAAGACGAGAGGGGCATAGTTCGCTTTTGGTAGTGCGTCATTGGAGTTTGGAAATGATGGACGAAAGGGCGAAGCTATGCCTTTGTTGTTATAACCATGTGTAGTGAAATATTGTATCGATGGAATAAAATATACGTTTTCTAAGGGGAGGGGTATCATGCAGTTAGGTATTGAATTGGTCAAATTAAATAGAATGTTTTGTATAGAGAGTACTTTGGCATCCGTTTCCAAATGGCTGGGTCGAAATTATGAGATGATGTTTATAAGAATGCTCGGTTTTGGGTTTTCTTATGACGAAGCATTTGAGTGTGGGGTTGCTGGTGAAAATATTGATTATGGGTATAATAACGCAGATGTTTTTTGTATGTATGAAAAATATCATGGAATTAGTGTTATTAACAAGAGAAGTACAATGAATAATAATGTCTCTGAAGAAATAATCCATGAGTTGAAAAATAAAATGCCGGTTGCAGTAAATATAGGGGTTGATCAATGTCCATGGATGGAGGGTATAGAGGATTTGGAGCACACATTCCTGTTGCTTATAGGTTATGATAATAGAGGATTTGCTTGCATAGATGTACACGTTGGCAATAAGAAGGTTAGATATTTACCATATAGAAATTTAAATAACTTCTACAATCTTTATAGAGATGAAGAGTATTTATTATTTAGAATTATTGGTAAGGAAAAAAAAGAGATATCGTTTTCCTGTATTATTGATGAAATGGGTGAATTAAATTACTTCAAGAAAGATTCTTCTTTGGAAATTAAACGTTTAGCTGATTTTATTGAACAAAGTTTAGATTTTCGAAATGAGAGTTCTGGACAGAAGAACTCCTATTATATTCCTATATTTTTCAGAATAACCAATATTCTGAGGGCGAGAGGTTTGATCTCATTATCATTTAAATACCTTTATGATTTGACAAATGATAAGAGAGCAAATGAGCTACAAGAATTATTCAAAGTCTTAGAACAGGAGTGGCAGTTTGTCTGGAATATGTTACAAAAAGCATATTTTTTAGGAGAGATAGATGCAGACAATGTGGCAATAATAAATAAACTCAAAAAAAGTATAGGAGGGAGATTGAGAAATATATCAGATATTGAAAAAGGCATAGAAAATTATTTGTTCAATGATGGTTATGTCCAAAGTATGGATTATAAAATTGCAAGTACTAATAGACCTGATTTGTCTAAAAAGCAGGCTGAAAAATTAGTTATTAGAGAGTATTGTAATAATAAAGCGTTTGCATCATGTGATGATAATTTTGAAAATGCAGATTTAACAGGACGAGGAGAGTATTTTGTCTTAAATAGTAACAACGAGAAAAGAGACATTAAAATTTT
>QMCE01000616.1_pt1 | contig 27622 bp, 26 predicted proteins | sample 1821851 | NCBI WGS metagenome assembly QMCE01 (sample SAMN09453174, study PRJNA476694) | Termite gut metagenome, whole genome shotgun sequencing project. | isolation source: worker | host: Odontotermes sp. | place: South Africa:Pretoria | collected 2016-01-28 | reverse complement strand
AAAACAGTGAAAAAATAAAATATTATTTTTTTGAATAGAAATCTACAATTGAACGGCCATATTCTCTTTTGTCAACATGATCCAAAAATTCAACCTCCTCCTGGTACCGTATCACGTTCTCCGAGATGATTGCGATGGCTCGTTCAAGGTTGTGGAACGCCTCCCCCCTGGCCTCGTCAAGCCCGTACATCATCTTCCTATTCGGCTCTATATAGTCCGCCACGAACACGACCTCTTCCAACGGACTCATTTCGGGCCTTCCCGTCACGTGGTGGCGAATCGCCCCCAATACCTCCTCGCTCTCCACTCCATATCGAGTCTTCGCCATATGCGCGCCTACTTTCGCATGAAGTAGGTGGAGGTTTCTCGATTCGCCCTCCGATATGGGGATTTGGTTGCGTCTGCACTCCTCCTCCAACTGCTCCTCCGTCAAATGCTTGGCGCAATCGTGCAGAAGACCCGCCAACATCGCCTTCTCCACGTCGCACCCATACCGCATGGCCAGACAAGCCGCCGTGTAACGGACCCCCTCGGAATGGACGTAACGTTTGTGACTCAAATCCTCCTTCAGCTTCTTCTCTATTTCCTTCCATATCCCCATATTAGCCACCACCCCAGTCAACCTTGCACGACATTTTGCCAGCCCGCACGCGCCTTGCGCCTTCTGCAAGACGTTGTCGCGGCGCGCGTCAGTCCCCGCGATACAGATGATTTGAGCGACAAAAGGTCTTTTGTCGCTCTGCTACCGCGGACTGCTTCGCATTTCATGCTCCCGCAGTCCTAAAAACATTCGAAATTCGCCCTATCGGGCTACTTTCTCATGTTTTTGCGGGTCCCAAGGTCATGTGTTTTCATGCAAGCATGAAACACATGACCTTGGGACCCTGGTATCATACAGATCATTCTCCTCCATATATCGGTATACTGGTTCCGGTACGAAATAACGCACGTTCTTGCCTTGCTTCCTTCTTTCCCGAATCTCCGTCGATGACACGCCCATTTGAGGCATCTCAATCAAGAACGCCGTCCCTTCCCCATATAATTTCGTCAAATACTCCCGACGTCTTTCCATGTCCCCCATCCCAACGCCGTCCCTAGGCACGGCTAGAATCGTCGCCATCTTGGTAATCTCCTCCGGCTCCTTCCACGTTTCAAATTGAAAAAACGAGTCCGCCCCCATGATGAAGAAATACTCGTTCGACGGCTCGGCCGCCGTAATCTCCCTTAACGTGTCCACCGTGTAGACAACCCCGTCCTTGGCCAACTCCACGTCGGAACAGGAGAAGCGTGCATTGCCCTCAATGGCCAACTCCACCATCTCCTTCCTGACGGCGTCCTCTAAAATCCCCTTATTATTTTTATGCGGTGGATTCTTGGATGGCATAAACCACACCCCGTCCAATGAAAACTGTTCCGCAGCCTGTTCCGCCATCAGCAAATGCCCCATATGGATGGGGTCGAACGTTCCTCCAAGGATTCCTATTCTTCGTTCCTTCAAAAACACCCCGTCCCTTTCTCGTTGTGAGTCGTCAGCCGCCGTCGTCCACCTCTGTCCTCCGTCATCGTGACGACGTGCAAAACATGCCGTGCAAGTAGTTTACGTGTTACTATTCAGACGCACGTCTGAACAGTAACGTTTACGTCGGCAGCTCAATCCCATTCTTCTTCGTACTGGAGGGCTTGTACAGGACGATTTTGCGTCCGATTACGTGTACCACTTGCGACCTCGTCCGCTCCGCCAATTTCTCCGCCGCCTCTTTGGGTTCTTCTTCGCAATTCTTCAACACGCCGACCTTGATTAATTCCCTTGCTTCCAGCGCCTCCCTTATGGCCTTGACTGATTCCGGCGTGACGCCGGCCTTCCCTATTTGAAAAACGTCGTTCATTTTCGATGACAAACTCTTAAGATAAGCCCTTTGTTTACTCGTCATTCCACACCTCTTCCCGTTGAGCCAAAACCGCCAACGCCCCTCGTCGTACCCGTCAATTCCCCTACTTCCTCAAACGCCGCCTCTATGTACGGCGTGATTACCATTTGCGCAATCCTCTCCCCGTCCCCAACCACCACGTCCCGTTCCGAATGGTTGTGCAGGGCCACGATGATTTCCCCGCGATAGTCCGAGTCCACCACCCCCACCTTGTTGGCCGGGGCCAGCCCTTGCTTACAGGCCAGACCGCTCCTCGCATATACCAAACCCACCAAGCCGGGCGGTATCTCCACCGCCACCCCCGTGTGGATGAACTCCGTGCGCCCGGGCGCCACCGTCCGTTCCCCTTCTTCCAAGCACGCGTACAAATCCGCACCCGCCGCATGGGCGGAACCATAAGTAGGAACCTTGGCCTTATCCACCAACTTCACGTACCTTACCTTCATTTTCTCCAACATGACTACTCCATATACTGTTTATAATGGCGGAACGCCATGGGCAACGCGTACTTCTCCCTGACTCCTTCCGCATCCGTCCATACCAAGTCCGACCCCAGCGCGTCCCGACACCCCTCGTCCCCACATTGGACGAGGTATCCCCCCATATGCCATTCCACATGTGAAAATACGTGCTTCGCCTCCCCCATGTCGCGGACGACGTAATCGCACCCTTTTTGTAAATAGTCCCGCAACGCCTCCTTGCTCAGACGACCCTCCACGTTGGGAATCTCCCACAGGCCGCCGAGTAGCCCCTTGTCGGGCCTTTTACGGATGGCGTACCTGCCTTGGTACTCCAACAACAGGACCGTCCTCTCCTCTATCTTGCGCCCCCGTTTCTCCGCCTTGACCGGCAACGCCTCCGCCGTCCCCGCCCCATATCCCTTGCAGGAGGCGGCAATCGGGCATTTCCCGCACAACGGCTTGCCGTTCGGGATACAGACGACCTCCCCCAACTCCATAAGACCTTGGTTGAAGTCCCCCGGCTCCGCTTCCGGTATCACCGACATGAGGAGACGCTCCACCATCTTCTTGGTCGAGGTTTTGGCCGCATCCTCGTGACAATCAAGGAACCGCATCAGCACGCGCAAAACGTTGCCGTCCACGCAAGGCGCCTTGATTCCATACGAGATGGAGGCAATCGCCCCCGCGGTATAGGCCCCTATGCCGGGCAAAGACAGCAACTTGCCATAATCGGCGGGCAACTCCCCGCCGTACTCCTCCATCACGACGACGGCCGCCTTCCGCATGTTGCGGATTCGGTTGTAATAACCCAAACCCTCCCACAGCTTTAGCAACTTGTCTTCTTCCGTCGCCGCCAACGTGGCAATGTCGGGAATTGCGAAGACGAAGCGGTCAAAATAACCCTTGACCGCCTCTATCCTCGTCTGTTGCAGCATAATCTCGGACAACCATACGTGGTACGGCGTCGGGTCGTCCCGCCAACGCATGCTGCGCTTGCCCGCTTGGTACCACGGCAATAGCCCCGCTACCAAACCCCGTAACTCCTTAACTGTGTCGTCCCCTTCCAGAAGCGCCTTGCCGCGCTCGTCCGATTGCCGCATTTGCTACGTCTCTCCCTGTATCATTTATCTCTTGGCCGCGTATTGGTATATCTCCCTCACGTCGTCGGAAGTCAGCTTCACGTAACCGCCAATGACTCCGCCCGTCGTCGAGGCCAACGTATCCACCATCTTCGGAATGTCTTCTTCCTTCGCCCCCAACTCCTTGAAGTTGAGCGGCATCCCGATGGAGCGTATGAACCGCTCGAACCGTTCAATCCCTTCCAGCGCCGTAGCTTCGGGATTCTCGAAGTTCATCTCGCAACCCCACACGCGGACGGCGAACGGTACGAACTTATGTAGGTTCTTCTTCATGACGAAACGCATCCACGACGGTGCGACCATCGCAAGCCCCGCGCCATGTGCCACGTCGTATATCGCCGACAGTTCGTGCTCAATGTCGTGGCTGGCCCAATCCTGCTCCCTGCCCACGCCACACACGTCGTTGTGCGCCAACATGCCGGCCCACATGATGTTCGCCCTCGCCTCGTAATCGTTCGGGTCCGCAATCGCCCTCGGCGTCTCCTTAATCATGGTCTTCAGCACCGCCTCGCACAAACGGTCGGTCATCTCCACTTCCTTCGTATTCGAGAAATACCTCTCGCATACGTGAATCATGATGTCAATGGCCCCCGCCGCCGTCTGGAACGGTGGCAACGTGCAGGTGAGCGCCGGATTCAGGATGGAGAAAACGGGTCTGAGCGCCTCGCCCGCGGCCCCCCTCTTAAGCATCCCTTCTTCCTTCGTAATGACGCTGTGGGGCGAACCCTCGCTCCCCGCGGCGGCTATGGTCAGTATCGTGGCCACGGGAAGGGCCTTCTCCACCGCCTTGCCCATGTGGAAGTCCCAGAAGTCCCCGTCATACAGGACGCCCGCCGCAATCGCCTTGGCGGAGTCTATCGTGCTGCCCCCGCCTACCGCAAGGACGAAGTCCACTCCTTCCTTCTTGCACAGCTCAATGCCCTCGTAAACCAACCCGCTTCTGGGGTTGGGCTTGACGCCGCCCAATTCCACGTAATCAACGCCGCCCGCTTTAAGCGCGTCGACAATCGTATCGTAAAGCCCGCTTTTCTTAATCGAACCTCCCCCGTAATGGAGCAACAGCTTGCTACCGCCAAACCGCTTTACGTATTTTGCCACGTTTTTTTCCTCGTCTTTGCCAAACACAAAATACGTTGGCGCGTAAAAGGTGAAATTGTTCATGTTTCATTCCTCCCGATTCTAAATTTTGATGTATTGCCTTGATACCACGGACTGCTTCGCATTTCACGCAAGCGTGAAACACATGACCTTTTGACCTGGTATCATCTTACCACCAGACGCCGATTTTGTAAACGAGCTTTTTAAACTTTACGTTACCGTTCTTGCTTCCGCCGACTTGCCCACCAAGGCGACGCTGCAACGTTCCTCCACCAAGCACCGGTTGAACGCCTCGCCTATTTCGTCCCTCGTGACGCGTTCGACCCTTTTGAGGCCCTCCTCCGGGCTGTGTACCGTTCCGTGGTTCATCATCCGCGAGCCAAAGTAATTCATGCGGTTCTTGGTTCCCTCCATGGCGATGAGCGTCTCTATCTTGTACTGTTCCTTCGCCATCTCCAATTCCTCCTCCCGCACGCCGTCCCGCCTTATCTCCTCTATCACCTGAAATATCGCTCCGTACACGGCGTCCAGCTTGGACGGGTTGAGTACCGCGTCGACGTGGAGCAACCCCCCTCTGAGAAAACTACTGAGGTAAGAGAATATGGAGTACGTCAACCCTTGGTCCTCCCGTATCTTCTGAAAGAGATGCGAATTGTCGTTGCCTCCCAGTATCGCGTTGCCCAACATCATGGCGTAACGTCCCTCGTCCCTCGTGCCGACGCCCTCGAACGCTATGTTGAGGTGAACTTGTTCAATGTCCATGCTCTTGCGGTATTGCGCCTTGTGGTAGGTTGCCGCCTCCACCACCCCTTCCCGTCCACCCAGTGGGATGGCGTGGAAATACTCCTCCAACCACGACAGAACCTTCCTTTCCTCCATACGTCCCGATATGGATATGACGATTCGCCCGCCATGGTAATGGGCGTCCCTGAATGCAAACAAGTCCTCCCTCGTGAACCCCGCCACCCCGTCCTTTTCACCCGTGATGGCGAACCCTAGGGAAGAATCCTTCCATATCGCCTGTTGCAGCTTGTCATGCACCAAATCCTCGGCGGAATCCTCGTACATGTCGATTTCTTCGAGTATGACTTCCTTCTCCCGCTCGAGTTCCTCCCCGTCAAAGAGGGAGTCGGTCAACATGTCCGCCAGCAACTCAACGGTCTCCCGAAGGTGGACGTCAATGGTGGTAGCATAAAACGCCGTACACTCCTTACTCGTGTAGGCGTTTACAATGCCACCGACGCGCGCCATGTCATCCGCCAGCGCGCGTACGGTGCGTTTATTCGTTCCCTTGAAGAACATGTGCTCCAACACGTGGGAGACCCCGTTGTCCTCCCTCGTCTCATGTGCGGAACCGACCTTGACGAAAATGCCGATGGACACGCTGCGTATGGCGTCCATGCGGTCCAACACGACGGTGATTCCATTCGTAAGTACGTGTACCTCCGCCATTATTTAACGTCTTTCATACTAAAGCTCAACCGACCCATGCGGTCCTTGCCCAGACAGACGACCCTGACGTGGTCACCCAACGTCAGCACGTCCTCCACTTGGTTGACGCGCTCCCTCGATATCTTGGAAATGTGTACGAGGCCCTCTTTGCCTGGTGCAAACTCAATGAACGCGCCGAACTCCTTGATGCTGACCACCGTTCCGTCAAACTGTTGCCCTTCCTTGAACTCGGTCGTGATGATTCCAATCAAGCGGAGCGCCTCGTTGATGCCCGCCTCCTCGGTGCCGCATACGGATACGAACCCGTCGTCGTCGATGTCAATCTTCGTCCCCGTGCGTTCAACCAAGGCGTTAATCGTCTTGCCCCTCTGTCCAACCACTTCCCCGATTAAGGCCGGGTCAATCTGAATCTGCTTAATCTTAGGCGCATACGGGCCGACCGACTTCCTCGGCTCGTCAATACATTTCGCCATTACCTCGTCAAGGATGTAGGTTCTGGCCTCCTTGGTCTGGCGAATGGCCTTCTCGATAATCTCCTGCGTCAAGCCGTGAATCTTGATGTCCATTTGTATGGCGGTGATGCCTTTGTGCGTTCCCGCCACCTTAAAGTCCATATCCCCGAAGAAGTCTTCCAACCCCTGAATGTCCGTCAGGATTAAGTAATCGTCCTCGCTCTCCCCCGTCACCAGTCCGACGGAGATGCCCGCCACCATCGCCTTAATCGGCACGCCCGCGGCCATGAGGGAAAGGGTGGACGCACAGATGCTTCCCTGCGACGTGGAGCCGTTGGACTCCAACACCTCGGAAACGGTACGGATTGCGTACGGGAACTCGGCTTCCGTCGGAAGAACCGGCACCAAAGCCCTCTCCGCCAACGCGCCATGCCCTATCTCACGCCTGCCGGGACCCCTCGACGGCCTCGTCTCCCCTACGGAGTACGACGGGAAATTGTAATGGTGCATGTACCGTTTGGACGTCTCGTTCTCGTCGATGCCGTCCAAACGCTGCGTCTCCCTGAGCGCCCCCAACGTCGTGATGGTAAGCACTTGGGTCTGGCCCCTCGTAAACATGCCCGAACCGTGGGTGCGCGGCAATACGTCCACTTCCGCGGCCAAGGGGCGGATTTGATCCATCCTCCTGCCGTCCGGACGTTTCTTGTCTTTTAAGATCATTTTACGGACCGTTTGCTTCTGGAACTTGTAGACGGCCTCGTCAAGCAACGGCAACCAATCCGGATTCTCTTCCTCGTAACGGGCCGTAAGCTTCTCCGTAATCGCCCTTATGTTGCCTTCCCTTACCTGTTTTTCGTCGGTGAACACCGCTTCCTCCATGGCCTCCGGCGTAATGAAATCCACCATGTCCCGATACAGCTCGGCCGGCGTGTCGCAGTGTTCGTAATCGTGCTTCTCCCTGCCGCATTCCTTCACGATGACGTCTATGAACTCAATAATCTTCTTGTTTACTTCATGGGCGGCAAAGATGGCCTCCAGCATCTTGTCTTCCGGCACCTCGTTCGCCCCCGCCTCTATCATGATGACCTTGTCCCTCGTCGAAGCGACGGTCAACGCCATGTCCGACGCCTCCCTTTGCTCGCTCGTCGGATTGAATACCAACTCCCCGTTCACCATGCCCACCATCGTGGACGAGGTCGGGCCGTCAAACGGAATGTCGGATATGGTCGCCGCAATGGCGGAACCCAACATGGCCGTCAACTCCGGACTGCAATCCTGGTCCACGCACAGCACCAAGTTGTTCAACGTTACGTCGTTACGGTAGTCTTTGGGGAACAACGGCCTCATCGGCCTGTCGATGACGCGGGAAGTCAATACCGCATTCTCAGACGCCTTGCCCTCCCTCTTGATGAACCCACCGGGAATCTTGCCTACCGCATACAGCTTCTCCTCGTACTCGACGCTGAGTGGGAAGAAGTCAATCCCCTCCCTCGGCTTGTCCGACGCGGTCGCCGTAGACAACACGACCGTGTCCCCATAATGCATCAACGCCGCCCCGTTCGCCTGTGCGGCCACCCTGCCGACTTCGACCTTGAGCTCTCTGCCCGCAAGGTCCATGGAATACGTTTTTACCATCTTCATAATCTCCTTATTCTTTTTTGTCGAGATTGCCGTATATTCGCACATTACGCATCCATATGGCGGGAGGTTCCGAAACAACTGAGAAACCCATAACCCCGACGTTTATGGGCTTCTCAGAAGTCTCGGTAAGCAACCTCCGTCTCAATCCCTCATTATATCAGGTATTTGGAAGGTATGCAACCATATTTGCTTTGTTTTTTCACTTCATTGACAAACAAAGACCCCTTACTGCAAAGGCCGCCACCCATACGTGGGTGGCGGCCGATTGTTTGCAAACTATTTCCTTAATCCAAGACGTTCTATCAACGCGCGGTACCTCTCAATGTCCGAACGCTTCAGATAATCCAACATCCCTCTCCTCTGTCCGACCATCTTCAACAACCCCCTCTGGGAATGGTGATCCTTCTTGTTGGCCTTCAAATGGTCGTTCAAGGTTGTAATCCTCTCCGTCAACAAGGCAATCTGTACTTCCGGAGAACCCGTGTCGTTCTCGGTCCTCGCATACTGCGTGATAATCTCTTGCTTTCTCTCTTTACTCGTCATAATGACCTCCTATTAACTCGTAACCGCCTTACGCCAAGGGTCGGTCGGAGTCTTCCGCACCCCGAGCGTCGGCTTCCCAAATGATTCGTTAAAAGTATAGCATGGTTTCTTTCCGTTGTAAAGGCTTAATTGGAAATATCTCGTCCTAAATTTCCCAATTTTTTTACATTTTCACTTGATTTCCTTTTCTTTATGCGTTGACGAAAGGACTTGCATGAAATATAATCATAAATGAAGTTCCAAAATCATATGATGGGAGGCGGAATAATGAAACGCTTGATGTTTAAATCGGTGAATATTTTGTTGGTGCTTGTTATGGCTCTTGGGTTGTTCGCGTCGTTTCCGTCGACGACGCACGCTTCTACCCCGCGGAAGAAAGTGACAAGCAAAAAAAACGGAGCCAAGCGGCGTGACGCCCAAATTTGGGCGTCACGCGGCGCAAGCACCAGCGCGTGGTTCCGCATGGGTGATTCAAAGCGTTCCAGCGGGAGTGACCTGGACCCGGAGACAATTCGGGTCGGTAAAACTTCTCGCGGCAAAGATATTTTTTCGCTTTTGCGTCTGCCTATGCGTAGCACGCTGTTGAGGAATGAAATCAAGAGCGCGCGGTTATATCTTAAAATCAGCAAAGGCAAAGCTCCGTCCGCCCTGCGTATCGGATTGATGAAAGACTATTGGGGCGGCGTCGCCACCCTTGCGGACGCCAAAAAGTTAACCAACCGCAAACGTGCCGCCTCCGTTGCCGTCAGGAAGGAGAAGGACGGCTGGGTCAGCGTGGACGTCAAGAAATTTGTTTTGGATTGGGTTGGCGGCGACGTGCCGAACAATGGGTTGGTGCTGTTGGGTAAAAGGAACGGACGGCAGACTTCGTTTGTGTCCGGTTGGGATGGGGGGAGCAAAAACTCACCGCGCCTTGAAGTGACGGGTTCCGTCAGCAACCGGGATTTGAGCTATGGGAAATTTGGTTATTTGCGCCATCCAAAGAAAAAAAGCGACGACAAGAAAATTGCGAAGAACGAAACGGCCAACTGCCTTTCCTACGCCCTGCGCGATACCGACGTGATAGGCCAGGACGAATTGAAGTTGGACTATGGCGAGATGACCAAGCTTTATAGGAAATCCGGCGAGGACGCCGTTGCGGAGTACTGCGCCCAGAAGACGTCGGAGTATGTGGAGCGTAATAAGGCGGCGCTTAAAATATCGAATTTCCGCCGAATTGAGAACTTTGATTCTGCAATTGACGCCACTAAAGAATACCGCATGGCGTTTCGCGTCGGCTGTAAGATTTATGATAAGAACGACGTCCTTGACGATGCGTTGTCCAACTTTGATTACCATGTGTGGGCACAAATCAACACCGGACAATGGGCGCAGAAATTCATGTTCGAGCCCACCGAGATTGTTCCCGGAACGCCTCCCGGCGTTTCTCCCGGAAAGTACCCGTGGGACTCGTTACAATGGGATTGGGAAAAGTATCACGGCTTCCACACCAGTAAAGTCATATATTTTGCGGTCACGAAGGACGCGGACGGCTTTACGCGGCACAAGGGGAAGTAACGCCACACATTTTGCAAGGCGGGTTAAGAAGTGGATTCCTACGTCGCCTTAAAATTGTAAACCGGCTTGATGGTTTTCACGACGTCCGCCGTATCGGTGATGTTGGCCATGATTTCATCCATGGGCTTATAGGCGAAGGGCGATTCGTCGATGGTGGATTTGACTACGCTTGTAGAAAAAACGCCCTCCATGCTCGCCTTGAACTGGCTCAGGGTGACGCGCTCCCTGGCCGCACTGCGGCTCATAAGGCGACCCGCCCCATGTGGTGCGGAACAATTCCAATCCGGGTTGCCTTTGCCGATGCAAATCAGACTGCCGTCCCGCATGTTGATGGGAATCAACACGCGTTCCCCCGCCTTGGCCGAAATGGCCCCCTTGCGCAGAATCATGGCTTCCGTTTCGATGTAGTTGTGGATGGTGGTAAAATGGTCCGCAACCTTAAACTTCATTTGCTTGACAATCTCCCGCACGATTGCTTGGCGGTTGAGCGAGGCATAGCGTTGGGTAATCCCCATGTCATGGATATAGTCGTCAAACAATTGCCCTTCGGCATAAGCGAGGTTCTTATCCACCTTGTCGGCCTTGAGTTTGCGCAATTCCTTCTCAATCTCCGATTCGCGGCCTTGGGCCTTCCATTCCCCAATCAGTTTTGTGCCGTCGACAAGTCGTTTCTCCAGAGACTTGGCGGCGGTTTTCTGATAGTGTTCCGCCACCTGTTTTCCAAGGTTGCGGCTGCCGGAATGCACGACGAGGTAGAACCGGCCGTCGTCGTCACGGTCCAGCTCTATGAAATGGTTGCCTCCGCCAAGCGTCCCCATGCTGAGTTCGGCACGGTTCAGGCTCACGGCGTCGACGCAGCGCAACTCCGCCAGATTGATTTCACCCATGAACGGATGTGCCTTGCTGCGAATGGAAAATCCCGCGGGAATGCTTTCGTGGATGATTTTGTCCAACCGCTGCAATTCAATATGCGCATCCTCCAATAATACGGTTTCCATGCCGCAACCAATGTCCACCCCTACCAGATTGGACACCACTTTATCCGTAATGGTCATGGTGGTGCCAATCGTACAGCCCGCCCCCTCGTGGACGTCGGGCATAATGCGAATTTGACTGCCGCTTACAAATTCTTGGTTCAGCAAGTTGACGATTTGGGACGTTGCTCCCTCCTCGACCATATCGTTGAAGACTTTTGCCGTATTGTATCGTCCCCGTAGTTCCATCATAACGTTTCCCCCATTCTCAATTCTAACGCTTTTGCGTCAGCGTTCCTTCATGCGTTTGTGCCTTTTAGGACTTGCGTCAATTGAGACAGTAAGTCCGTACCACCGGTAACCGATATATTTCCCACGTTGTCACATATCTTCTCCAAGTACTCCAGTTCCTTCAACTTATACAGCGTCTGGTTTTCGTCCATCAACTTATCCTCTCGAAAATCCCATTTTCGCTCCTTTGAAAATTCGGGCATCTCCATACGTCATAAGTAGGTAATGGAATCTTCCTAGTTTCTAATATGTCATCTTCCAATATTGAATCCCATTCCCTATCGGTATATACCCTTAGTCGAACATTTGGAGCCGTTGAATTTGACAAAACTTCACCACGTCTGCATTCCACACTCGCCATATTAATACCCGCCTGTTCAACCATCCATACCTCTTAACTCCACACTCAACATTATCACCTTGACCCACCAAATTGTCAACAATCTTTTCAGTTTGCGTCAATTTGTCAATATTCTTAACAACTATCTCACTTCCTTCATCACATCAAGTGATGGACTCTGTAAGCTACACTTTTAAAGTACCCTTCCTCCACTCTCTTAAAGTCATCTCAGCACCAAATCCTACATTTTCATCCAACTCATCAACCTCTAACAATGCTTTCTCGGCTTGTACAGGAGCTATTTGCAACGTGTACCCCGCCGCCCAAAGTTTGACATAAGGATTCTCATGATTTAGTAGCACCAGCAATTCATTCAGACGGTTATCTTTTACTAATGATAGATATGCCGAATGAATTATTATGTATTGCTTATTTCCATCTTTGCTGTTTCCAACTTCCTCAAATTTTCCCTTTTCAATGCAGGCTTCTGTAAACTTTTTTACCTCATCACTCATACAATCGCCCCTCCAGCACGTTGTACTTGACGGATTCTGAGACGGACTTGTCGTGATTCACACCAAACACCGTTCTGTTTGGTCGAAAATCAAAACCGCAGTGAACCCATGGATATTATGAGCCATTTCCCGGAAATGGTTTTTCATTTAAAATTTCACATTTGATTCCCCTTGCCGCTATGCAAATAGGGTACTTTTCATGACAGTCAATATTCATTTTGAATATATAAACATCCAGGTCCAATTCTGTATTCTGTCCTCATTTCTACTGCCTCCTCATAATTACATAATCGTATAAATGGTCTTGATGTGTCCATCGTCCATTCTAACAAACTAGAAACATAATATGGGAACTCAAACTCTATTTTATTCTCATAATTATCAACATAGTTATTCCACGTTTGATCAATTGCTCCAAAAATCACTATGTTGCCGCAGTTGGTTTCAGCAAGTGTAAAATCCATCGACATGCAATTTTGCAAGTAATTGTTAATCTTCTTAATTGTCGTCTCCACCTCTTCTTTTTCCATAAAGCACATATTTTGTCACCTTTCTTTTCTATGTGCTGGGTACAACCAAAAATAAAAACTGTACCCATTGTATCATCACGTAGTTTTCCTGTAAACCATCTACAATTCTTGACTTAAGGGGTTCTTGGATTGTCATTCAGCATTCCCAAGAGGATTTCAACCTTCGGCCTGCCGATTATCAGAAGATTAATGCATCATGATTCTTTTAGACTCGTCTCCGCCCATAGCTTCTTCCGTATTTCCCCAATGCCCATCTCCTTTCCCGTCGAAGAAGACACAAGGCACAATCAGCGAAGTCACTATGTCCACCGGGCATACAAAGAAAAAGGGACGGCCGTCATCCGGCCATCCCCCTTAATCCTTATTCACTTTTTCAATAGCTTCCTTAACCTTCTTAAGCACCGTTTGCTTTTCTTCACCCAACTCCCCCGCCATCGCTTCGGCAAGATTCACCATGAAATCCACTCCATACCCCTTGGACGCGATTATCTTTGCCACATACTCCTCCCTCGTCATTCTCGCCTCGTAAACTCTTACGGAAGGGGCCCCGCTTCTCAATTCAAACCCGCAATCCCGTATCATGTTCTTCGCCTCAAGGGAAAGCAACACTTCATTCATGAAACGCCTGCGTCTCCAAGAATGGTCCCCCTCCCAGTCCTGTACGTCATGAATCGTCAACGGACCTTGGCTTTTCCAAAACATGTCCAACACTCTTTCCTCAATCCTGTCAAATCTCCATCTTCTTGGTATAAGTAATGACATCCCGCCTGTACGCCCCTTCCCATCGTGAAGACTATATGGCGGCCACGTCCACCAACGTCAAATTCTCTCTGTCCGCCGTTTCCAGACTGGTAAGCAGGGCGTTCGCCGTATCCAGCGAGGTCAGACAAGTCACCCCCGTCTCAATGGACGTCCGACGTATCATGAAGCCGTCCTTGGCACCTTCGCCCTGCTTCGGCACGTCGATGACCAAGTCAATCTCGTGTTCCAACAACAAATCCATCAGCGTCGGGGATTCCTGCTCAATCTTATTCACCCCGATGACCTCGACTCCCTGCTCTTTGAGGTACTTCGCCGTCCCTTTCGTGGCGTAGACCTCGTAGCCCAACGCCATAAAACGCCTCGCCACTCCCGTCGCGTCGCTCTTGTCCGCGTCCTTGACGGTGAGGATGATTTTTTTGTGCTTGGGCAGGTTGATGCCCGCACCCAAGAACGCCTTGTACAACGCCTCGTTAAACGTCTTCGCTATGCCAAGGCACTCGCCCGTCGACTTCATCTCGGGCCCCAGGCTAATCTCCGCGCCCCTCAATTTCTCGAAGGAAAAGACGGGCATCTTGATGGCGATGTAGTCCGCCTCCTTTTGCAGTCCCGGTTCATATCCCAAATCCCTAATCTTCTCCCCCAAGATGACCCTCGACGCCAAGTCCACGATGGGTATCCCCGTCACCTTGCTGATGTACGGCACGGTACGGCTGGAGCGCGGGTTGACCTCGATTACGTAAACCTTCTCCCCGTATACGATGAATTGGATGTTGATGAGTCCGATTACGTGGAGCGACTTGGCCAATTTGCCCGTATAGTCCACCAAGACGTCCTTCACCCCGTCCGACACGTTCTGCGTCGGGTACACGGATATGCTGTCGCCGGAATGTATGCCCGCGCGCTCCACATGCTCCATGACGCCGGGTATCAGCACGTCCTCGCCGTCGCATACCGCGTCCACCTCTATCTCTTTTCCCATCAGGTATTTGTCCACCAGTATCGGGTGTTCCTGCACCTGTTTGTTGATAATGGACATAAATTCTCGCACGTCCTCGTCGGAGATGGCGATCTGCATCCCCTGTCCGCCCAACACGTAGGAAGGACGCACCAGTACCGGATACCCCAACTCGTTGGCCGCCCGTATCGCCTCCTCCGTGGTGAACACCGTCTTGCCTTCGGGGCGGGGAATGCCGCATTCCTCCAACACCTTGTCAAAAAGCTCCCTGTCCTCCGCCGCGTCCACGTTCTCCGCACTCGTCCCCAGAATCGGTACGCCCATCTGGATCAAGGCTTCCGTCAGCTTGATGGCCGTCTGTCCGCCAAATTGCACCACGGCGCCATCCGGCTTCTCCCTGTCCACGATGCCCTCCACGTCCTCCGGCGTCAGCGGCTCAAAGTACAATTTGTCCGCCACGTCAAAATCCGTGCTGACCGTTTCCGGATTGTTGTTGACGATAATCGTCTCATAGCCCTTCTTGCCCAGCGCCCACACGCTGTGGACGGAACAATAGTCAAACTCAATGCCTTGTCCGATGCGGATGGGGCCGGAGCCAAGGACCATAATCTTCTTCCTGTCCGAAACCGCCACCTCGTCCCCGCCGTCGTAACAGCTGTAGTAATATGGGGTGGTCGCCTCAAATTCGGCCGCACAAGTGTCCACCATCTTGAAGACCGCAACGACGCCGTTCTCTTGGCGCATTTTCTTAATCGAATCCACGGACTGACCCGTATAGGCGGCGATTACCTTGTCCGGGAACTCCATCCTCTTGGCCTCCCGCAACGCCTCCACGGTCAACGGTTCCGTCTGCAACCGCCGTTCCATCTCCACCAGACGGGCAATCTTGTCAAGGAACCACACGTCAATCCTCGTTATCTCGTATATCGTCTCCAGCGCAATCCCTTTGCGGACCGCTTCCGCTATCGCGTATATCCTGCGGTCGTCCACAATCTCCAACCGCTCCAATATTTCTTCCTTCGTACGGTTCGTATACCTGCCGATGTCCAGACTGTCCACGTTCTGCTCCAAGGAACGGATGGCCTTCATCAACGCCCCCTCGAAGTTCGTGCAGATGCTCATGACCTCGCCGGTCGCCTTCATCTGCGTGGTCAACGTCCGTTTGGCCTGTATGAACTTGTCAAACGGCAACCTCGGTATCTTCACCACCACGTAATCGATGGTGGGTTCAAAGCTGGCGAACGTCTTGCCCGTTATGGCGTTCGCTATCTCGTCCAAATGGTAGCCGAGCGCAATCTTGGCCGCCACCTTCGCGATGGGGTACCCCGTCGCCTTCGAGGCCAATGCGGACGAACGGCTGACGCGCGGGTTGACCTCGATTACGCAATATTCAAACGAGTCCGGATGCAGGGCGAACTGGACGTTGCACCCGCCCGTTATCTTCAACTCCTCAATAATGTTCAGGGCGGCGCCCCGAAGCATTTGAAATTCCTTGTCCCCCAGCGTCTGCGACGGGGCCACGACGATGCTGTCGCCCGTATGCACCCCGACCGGGTCGATGTTCTCCATACTGCATATGGTGATGGCGTTCCCGTTCCCGTCACGCATCACCTCGAACTCTATCTCCTTCCAACCGGCGATGCAACGCTCAATCAGGCATTGCCCCACTCGACTCAGCCTCAGTCCGTTGGAACAGATGTCCACCAACTCCGCCTCGCCATTGGCGATGCCGCCGCCGCTGCCGCCCAGCGTATAGGCGGGACGCACCACGATGGGGTAACCAATCGTGGCGGCGAACGCCACCGCGTCCTCGACGTTGGTTACGACGGTGCTTGCGGCACAAGGCTCCTTAATCTTCTCCATCGTATTCTTGAATTCCAGACGGTCCTCCGCCTTCTTAATCGTCTCGGACGTCGTGCCAATCAGCTTGACCCCATTGTCCCGAAGGAATCCCGACTCTTCCAACTCCATCGCAATGTTGAGTCCCGCCTGCCCCCCCAAGGTGGGCAACACGCTGTCCGGCTTTTCCTTCTTTATGACCTGCCGTACGACGTCCGGATTGAGCGGCTCGATGTACACCGCGTCCGCTATGTTCTTGTCCGTCATTATGGTCGCCGGGTTGGAGTTGATCAAGACGACCTCCACCCCCTCCTCCTTCAGCGAACGGCAAGCCTGCGTCCCCGCATAATCAAATTCCGCCGCCTGTCCAATTACGATGGGGCCGGAACCTATGACCAAGACCCTTCTTATGTCTTTGCTTTTCGGCATCCTATACATCCTCCTAATTATTAATCCACCAAGAAACCTCGCCATTCAGACTCCGTCCGAACGCATCGTCCCATCATCCACCAAGAAACCTTGCCAACAACCCTTCCGTATCCCGTCCCCCCACGCATGCCGAAGGATAGAATTGGACGGAAGTAATCCGTTTCCCGACGTACTCCAAACCCTCCACCGTACCGTCGTTCACGTTCACGAACCTAGGCCCCGCCACCTCGGGGTCCACACTCCCCCCGTCCACGACGTACCCGTGGTTTTGCAGGGATATATAAACTTTGCCCGTCTTTAAATCCTTGACTGGATAATTGGAGCCGCGATGCCCGTACTTCATCCGGATTGCGTCCCCTCCCGTCGCCAACGCCAGCAGCTCATGGCCCAAGCCGATGGCGAGTATGGGGACGTCCGACTGGTAAAGCTTGGCCACTTCCTTTATGATGTCGGGGCAGTCCTTGGGATTACCCGGCCCGCCGCTAACCAGCACGCCGTCGGGAGTCCCCTTCAGCACGTCTTCCGCCGCCGTATCCGACGGATGCACCCGCACCTTGCACCCCGCATTCAGCAAACCGCGTATGACGCCCCTCCTGGCCCCCAAGTCCAAGACGGCGACGGCCTTGCCGCTTAAAAGGGAACCGTCCGTGTCCAAGTCTCCCGGCGCATACTCCTCCACTTTCTTCCTCGACGTCCGTTTGACGAGTCCTTCCGCTCGATAAGCGCGTATCCTCTCGACGCACTCCGACGCGTCATAGCCCTCGTTACACGTAATCATGCCCCGCATGGCGCCCTTGTCCCTCAAAAGCTGGGTCAACGCCCTCGTGTCAACTCCCTCAATACCCGTAATCTCGTATTCCTCCATGAAGTCGGACAGACTGCCCTCGCTCCGAAAATTACTCGGAATACGGGACATTTCCCGCACGACCAGCCCGTCGACCCACGGCCTCCTTGACTCCATATCCTTCTTGCATACGCCGTAATTGCCAATCAACGGGTACGTCATCACCATGGCTTGTCCCGCCAAGCCGGGGTCCGTCATCCACTCCAAATACCCCGTCATGGACGTGTTGCATACCACCTCGCTCACCACGTCCCCGCTCGCGCCAACGCTGCCGCCCTCAAATACGGTGCCGTCCTCCAGTATAAGAAATGCCTTCATCCATAACCCCCATCCGTATGCTTCGCATACATTTATATATTGTAAGTTTATTTTTATGTCTTATCAAGCTCCATCGTCCTCGCCTCTTCCTCGGCTTCCAGCTTGAAGTCCTCCACCCTTTCCGGGCTTAGCACCGGCAAATCCTCCAACGACTGGATGCCAAAATACCGCAGGAACTCCTCCGTCGTCTTAAAGAGGATGGGGCGTCCCGGCACGTCCAACCGACCCGCCTCGACGACTAAATTGTACTCAACCAGTTTGTTGACCGCATGGTCGCATTTGACCATGGGCTGTTTGTAGGCGATGATGGACAATGTCTCCAGCAACACCTCCGTCAAGACGTGCTTCTTGGGCACGTGCGCCACCCGTACGAGGTACTCGTACATGGACGCCTTCGTACACATCTGGAACGCACCGTCCAACTCGATGATTTGGACGCCCCTGCCCTCCTCGTCGTAGCGCGCCATCATTGCCCCCAACACGCGCCTCACGACGTCCTCGTCTTGTTCCGTGGCGACGGCGATGCGGCTCGGCTCGACGGCCTCCCCCATAACGAACAGTATGGCCTCGACGGCCGCCTCCAATTGCTTAACGTCCAACGGTCAATCCCCCTTCGCAAAGAGCCTTATGTCGTCAAACATACCGTCCTGCTTGATGAACAGCCTTCCCACCTTAATCAACTCCAATATCCCAAGGAACGTGACGATTACGTACATCCTGCCCGCCCGCGCGCCAAGCAGCCTTCGAAAGCTGAACTGCCCGTGCTCGGCCGCATACTCCTCTATATACGCAATCTGCTCCGCCAGATTCACCTCGACCTTCTTAATCGTGCCAAATTGGCTCCTGATGGGATCCACCTTGTCAACCTGCCTCTTCATGACCGACCGAAACACGCCGTGCAGCTTGTTCAGCGTGACGTCCGACAGCAACTCCGACAAATCCACCACGTCCTTGTAATCCGCAATCTCGCTCGGTATGGACGCCTTCTTGTAGGCGACCAAGGACGCGTCCAGTTGCTTGTCCTTTAATTGGGACGACGCGTATCGGTACATTTTGTATTCCAACAGGCACCTCACCAACTCGGCCCTGGGGTCCTCGTCCCCCTCCTCCTCCGCCTCGTCGGGCGGCAGAAGCATCCTCGACTTAATCCTCACCAAGGTGGCCGCCATCACGAGAAACTCGCTTACGACGTCCATGTCGTCCATTTCCATCCCCTCTATGTACTCCATGTACTGGTCCGTAATCAAGACGATGGGTATGTCGTAGACGTCTATCTTGTTCTTGTCAATCAAATGGAGCAAGAGGTCCAGAGGGCCCTCGAACACCTCCAATTTGACCGGTATTCCCATAATGTACCACCTCTCCGCCCGCGAGCGTTTTTGCCCTTATCTATCATAAAGGCTGACGCGAAAATAATCAAGTTTTTTTTGAGAGAAGTTCCACCAGCGTCACCTCCGGGCGGTTGCCGATTCGGATGGGGATGGTGTGGGAGCCCAAACCCTTGGACAGTACCATCTTGCCCCCGTTCGCCTCAAACAGGCCGTAATCATAGCGCGGGAACAGCTCGTACGAGGGTGCGACGAGCCCCCCCAAATAGGGCAGGACGACCACCCCCCCATGTACGTGGCCGGACAACGTGAGGTCCGCGCCCCATTTCGCATAGACGGGAAAATAGTCTGGATGGTGGGCCAACAGAATCTGGAAGAACTTACCACTCGCAGCCCCCAACAGTTCCTCCGGGTACGAGTCCGGCATGTGGACGTCCTCCCACACCTTTTTATAGTATTTGAGGTGGATGTCGACGCCGCTCACCCGCACACGCCCCCCCTCCCTCGTAATCCATGCGGACTGGTTGTTCAAGAACGTGACCCCGTACTCCTCCAACCGTTCCTTGTATAGGAAGTACCCCTCCATGATGCGTCTGGCGAGGTAGGGCCTTTTTTCCCGTTTGGAGGCGTAGGCCGCCCGCCTCTCGTGGTTGCCGGACGTATAGTATACGGGGTATTTTTTGGCCAGATGAACCAACAGGCGGTAAGGCGCCTCCCTGTCCCTCTCGTGCCAATTGAACATGTCCCCCGCCACCATCACGTAATCCGGCCTACATCCATCAATTCGGCGAATCAACAACTCGTTGTCCTCGCCAAAGGATTGCCCGTGCAAATCCGTCAGCAACACAATCCTCGCCCCATGAAACGACGGGGGCAGCTTTGCCGACTCCACCGCGTACTTGACCGTTTGCAGGTCCCTTCTATGAATAAAGTGAAACATCCCCGCCTCCTATGACATGCTTCGAGCGACAAAACACCTTTTATCGCTCTGATACCACGGACTGCTCCGCGTTTCACGCTCTCGCAGTCCTAAAACATTCGAAATTCGCCCTACCGGGCTGCTTTCTCATGTTTTGCGGGTCCCAAGGTCATGTGTTTTCATACAAGCATGAAACACATGACTTTTTGACCCTGGTATCATATATGATACTACATACTTTTCACTTCTACAAGATTTTTATGTGACATATGTATAAATAGAACGTCGTTAAGTTACTGTTCAGTCGATACCTCCCGCAAGCATGTTTGAGATGTGCTTCACAAACATGCGAGGTGCGAGGGTGCGCCGCAACAACTGTTCTTGTTGTTGCGTGTGCATATCGTTACGTTCAGACGCACGTCTGAACAGTAACGTCGTTAACGTTGCTAGAAGGATTGGCCGACCCATATGAAAAAACGTTGCAACCTCCTTTTGAACTTCCTATTTTATTTCCTGCTGCTCCTTCTCCTCTACGTACTCATCTATCCGCACTCCTCCATTGGTTACCGCAAGCCCGTCATCCAGCCCTTCGCACACAGGTTGAACGAGACGGACGTGACGCTGCGGGTCGGCGAAACGTTCCACTTGTACTTGGTCGGCCTCAACAAAAGGGCGTCCTACGAATCCAGCGACTTCAAGGTGGCGTCGGTCGATTTGTCGGGACACGTTCGCGCGTGGCGCAAGGGAACCGCCATCATCCGCGTCAAAAACAAGAACGGCACCTTAAAATGCCGCATCCGCGTCACGTCATAATCATAATAGTCATAAAACCACGTCCCAGATACTAGAATATACTAAGTAAACCTTATGTTCAAAGGAGGTTCCCGTGGCAAACAAAAAATGGAGGGCCTTGTTGGCCTTGCTCCTAGCCCTTTTATGCTTCCTTCCCACCCACCGCGTATTCATCCTATTTGCAGCCCCGTCGGAAAAAGACCAAAGCAACCTTTCCCCACCCATACCCCTGATGGCGGAAACCGGGGCCGAGGCCGAAGCCTCCAACGCCCCCCCGCAGGAGGAGGCCAGATACAAGCCCTCTCCGACGCCGGAGGGCGGTCAGGTAGCGCCCCCCGTGGCACCTGACGGTACCCCGACGACGGTCCCTCCTGCGGCAACGGACGGCGCGCAAGCAACCGTCGCCCCTCCCATGGTGCCAGACGGTATGCAGGCAACGGAGGCTCCCCCTGCGGCTCCCGACGGCGGGCAAGCGACGGCCGCCCCGTTGGCACCGGGAACGAACGCGGCCGGCATTCCCATAACGGCCAAATCCGCCGTACTGATTGAGGGTTCGACGGGCACCGTCCTTATGGAACAGAACAAGGACGAACAATTGGTACCCGCCAGCATCACGAAGATCATGACCCTAATCCTCATATTCGAGGCCCTGCACGCCGGCAAATTCACCTTGACGGATAAGGTGACCGTCAGCGAGTACGCCGCAAGCATGGGCGGTTCGCAAGTGTACCTGGAACCCAACGAGGAGCAGACGGTGGACGACATGATCAAATGCATCAGCATTGCCAGCGCCAACGACGCCTCCGTCGCCATGGCCGAATTCGTCTACGGCTCGGAGGGTGCGTTCGTAACGAAGATGAATGAGAAGGCGCAACAATTGGGCATGACGAACACGCATTTCCTCAATTGTAGCGGCCTGGACGACGACATCGAGTCGGGGCACTACAGTAGCGCCTACGACGTGGCGCTGATGTCGAGGGAGTTGGTCACCAAATATCCCGAAATCAGCAAATACTCTACCGTATGGATGGACTCCATCACCCACATAACCAAAAAGGGCGAGTCCCAATTCGACCTCACCAACACCAACAAGTTGGTGCGCACGTACAGCGGCATTACCGGATTAAAGACCGGTTCCACCGACAAGGCGAAATACTGCGTCTCCACCACCGCCAACCGCAACGGCATGGACTTAATCGCAGTCGTCATGGCGGCGCCCGACTACCGCGTACGGTTTAGCGAGGCGGCCTCCATACTGGATTACGGGTTCGCCAATTGCAGTCTGTACAAGGACGAACATGCGGATTTTCAGGCGGACCCCATCCCCGTCAACAACGGTTTGGCCGACGCGGTCCCCATATGCCCAAGGCAGCCCTTCACATACACCTGCCTCAAAGGGGAGAACACGAACGAAATCGTCAAGGAACTCCAGTTGGTCGAGGAGGTGAACGCCCCCATACGGGAAGGGGACGCGGTGGGACAGCTCGTCTACAGCCTGAACGGGGTGGAGCTTGGCCGCATGGACATGGTGGCAATGGCCAACGTGGAAAAAGCCAAATTCATAGACTATTATTTCAAGATGCTGAGACGATTCTTCCTGTCAAAATAGACTCATGTTACAACGTTGTGCGGCGCGCCTCGCAAACCCTCCCCGGTTTGCGGGGCGTCGGCACCATCATCCTAGGAGGCGCACATGGTCATCCACGTTATCCAGCCCGGCGACACCGTTGCTTCAATCGCCCAACAATACAATACCTCGCCAAGCCTAATTACCGCATACAACGGCTTGTCGAGACCATACGCACTCGTCGTTGGCGAATCATTGGCCATCGTCAACCCCACGCGCATGTACACCGTCGGCATGGGGGACACGTTGACGTCGATTGCCGCCAACCATAACTCCTCCGTAATCGAACTGTACCAGAACAACCCTTCCCTGGTTGACAGGGATTACATCTATCCAGGTGAAACCATCGTACTGGACGTTCCTCGCGAGACCAATCGGACGAAGCGGATAAATGGGTACGCTTATCCACACGTCAATCCACGCGTCTTAAGGCACGCGCTGCCCTACCTGACCACGTTGACCATATTTGGCTACGGCTTCACGACGGAGGGGCGTCTCATACCGATTCAGGATGAACCATTGATTCGCATGGCCGGAGAGTTCCATACGGCACCCATCATGCTCATCAGCTCCATTACGGAGAGTGGCACGTTCAGCAACGAACGCGCCGCCGAAGTCTTTAACGACAAGGACAAACAGGAACGCCTGATTCAGGACATTGTGCGCGTGATGCATGAGAAGGGGTACGTCGGCCTCGACGTGGATTTTGAGTTCATCGACGCCGGCAACAAGTGGGCTTACATTAATTTCGTTGAAAATGTGACTGGAAGGTTGCACGAGAACGGCTTCACCGTCAACGTGGATTTGGCGCCCAAAACCTCCGCCGACCAACCCGGCCTACTGTACGAGGCCCACGACTATGCCGCCCTCGGACGGATTGCAGACATGGTGCTGGTTATGACGTATGAATGGGGGTATACCTATGGCCCCCCGATGGCAGTCGCCCCCCTCAACAAAGTGAAGGAAGTCCTCGATTACGCGGTAACGGAAATCGAACCCGCCAAGGTCATGATGGGCGTCCCCAACTACGGATACGACTGGAAGCTTCCCTACGTCAAAGGCGAGACCGCCGCCAAGACGTTGGGCAACGAGGAGGCCGTCTCCATCGCCGCCGATTTCGGGGCAACCATTCAATTCAACGAGACCGCCATGTCGCCCTATTTCCATTACCATGACGCAGGGAGCGACGAACACGTCGTCTGGTTCGAGGACGCCAGAAGCATCCAAGCCAAGCTCCGCTTGTTGGACTCGCTCAATCTCTTGGGTGCCGGCTACTGGAGCGTGATGAAGCCCTTTATGACCAATTGGACCGTCCTCAACTCCATGTTTCGGATTGACAAGTTTTGAACCAGATTCGATGACTGCCGCATTACAAAGTTCCGTTAACCTTGTGGCACAAGTCGCAGACGGAATAGCATTGCGAACAATCCACTCCCACGCCCTTTTGCTTAGCCAACGCAAGCAGGGCCGAAGCCCCTCCCGTCAGGATGGCGTTCATCCACTCATTTTGGTAGGGGTCGTATTGTGAGACAATCTCCCGCATGCTCTGCTTGTGTATGTTGCCAATGGTAAAACCACAGACCATCACGTCGCCGTTTGGAACAATCGAAAGGGACGTAACGTGGTCAAGCGGTTCCGTATACGGCCTTCCCCCACACGTTTCCGTCCAATCTAGGCTTGGCTCGCCATAATACTGCGCCAGATGCGTAACGGCGTTGCCCGCCATGAAGATGTTGTTGCCCCTCGACACGGGAATCCCAAACTCGGCAAACGTGGCAATGATTTCACGCGTTCCTTCATTATAGGGATTGTCGTGCCGTTCGTCCACCACCCAAGCCGGATGCAATTTGACGTTTTCAACCCCAGCCTCCTGCACGTATCGGACAAAACTATGGACGACTTCAAGGGGAATCGCCTCTTGGTGAAACGCATCCACGGACAGCAACAGGTCGTTGACGCCCGCTTCCTTAAGCGCCATCGCTACCTGTTTGCGCCGCCCTTCCTCCTTCGTAAAATAGCCGTTTGTAATCAACTGCCTTCTATCAATTCCGCACCGTCCCGCCGTTTCATGAATGGCGCACACGACGTCCGCATATAGGAGCGGCTCGCCTCCAAACGTCATAATGGACGATATGGAAAACATGTCGGCAAGCTCTTCCACCACTTCGACGGCGCGACTCTCCGCAACGTGTTTGACCCCGCCCGAATGGTTGAGCTTCCCATCCACGGAGCAGTGCTTGCAACGCCCACTGCATTGGTAGGTAACCATAAATTCAATGCGTTTTACATGCATATATGGAAACGTCTCCATATTTCCCTCCTTTGTTCCCACCATTGTGCCATACGACGAACGACGTGTCAAGCCAAAAAAACAACTCTAAAGCGGCCCTCTAAAGCGGCGACGTGGTTCTAACGGGAATGTACATCTCCGTCAAGTATTCGCTTGGGGATTGCTCCTCGCCGTTCAGGTAATGGTAATAAATCCCTCCCTCTGGCTCATAGCCTTGTTCGGGTATCCACTTCATCAATTCTTCCAGCGTAGGGTCCTGCTGTTCATAAGGCCCTCTGTCCAGCGTGGCGGCAATGGTGCGCACGGGAACCGTTTGTGCCATTACGTCACCCTTTGCCTCGATTTGTGCGACGGTGCAAAAGGTTGGGCGCACAACCTGAAAACCAACCTCCACATCTAAAGTCTCCAGTTCGACATTGTGGAAGCACACAATCGGCCCACTGCTTGGAAATGCACCGACTTCCTCAACCAACCGTAGTATGCCGCCAACTGCATCGCCCATAAAATCCGAGTATTCCACAAAAAAGTCAATTGTTTTACGTATGGTGAGCATATGTTGCTCGGGTAGTTGCTTCACCATGATTTTAGATACTCTTGCCATTTTATCCTTCCTTTCTTCACACGGCCTCTGGCGCCCCCACATATATGATGCCGCATCCTTTGTCGTTTGTCAACAACCCGCTGAATGGATTCCCAAGCGTACACTCTAACGGCGGAGTGAACCCGTGGCTACACGCGCTTGCCTGTGCTCGTTTTTTCTGCTATACTCGTTATTAGTTGATTCTAAGAAAGGATGGATTCATATGGCGCTAGATGGAATCGTAGTCTCGCACATCGTGGCAGAGCTGGACCAAGCCTGCCGCGGCGGACGCGTTGCAAAAATCGCACAGCCGGAGAAGGACGCCCTGCTGCTGACCATTAAAAAAGACCGGGAGCAGCGACGTCTGCTCATTTCCGCCGGCGCGGGCCTGCCATTGATATATTTCACGGACGAGAACAAGCCCTCCCCCATGACGGCCCCTAATTTCTGCATGTTGCTGCGCAAACACATGGGGGGCGCGCGGATTATCGGGGTCAAGCAGATTGGCCTGGAACGCGTCATCCATATGGAGTTGGAGCATTTGAACGAAATGGGCGACCTTTGCAGGCGCTTGCTCATCGTGGAACTGATGGGCAAACACAGCAACATCATCTTCTGCAACGAGGACCTCGTCGTGATCGACAGCATCAAGCGCGTATCCGGCTTGGTGAGCTCCGTCAGGGAAGTCCTGCCCGGCAAGGATTATTTCATACCCAACACGATGGACAAGTTAAACCCTTATGAAATGGACGAGGAGGTCTTTGCGGCATTGACCCTGTCCAGACCCACCGCCGTCCAAAAGGCGATATATACCACGATAACGGGATTCAGCCCCCTCGTTTCCAATGAAGTCTGCCACCGCGCCAACGTCGACCCCGACGTCCATGCGAAGGAAGTGGGGGCGGAAGAAGCCCGGCGGTTGTTCCAAACGATTCAGGACTTGATGGCCAACGTCGCGGCCCATGAATTTGAACCCAACATCGTATATGAGGGACATACCCCCGTCGAGTTCTCCTCCATACCGTTGACCGTGTATGGTGCGACGCCGACGGGCGGTGAACCAACCAACTCATGGCGGTGCGAGCCGACAATGGTGGTACGGACGTTTGACACCATCAGTGAAACCTTGGAGGCGTTCTACTCCCAGAAGGAGGTACTTACGAGGATTCGCCAGAAATCCGCAGACCTCCGCAAAATCGTCTCCAACGCCTTGGAGCGCAACCGCAAGAAGCTGGACCTTCAGGAGAAGCAACTACGGGACACCGAGAAAAGGGACAAGTTCAAGGTGTACGGCGAGCTCTTGAACACGTACGGCTACGACGCCGAAAAAGGCGACAAGTCCCTCGTCTGCATGAATTACTACACCAACGAGGAGATCACGATTCCTTTGGACGACACCCTCTCCCCCTTGGAAAACGCGAAGAAGTATTTTGCGCGGTACAACAAGTTGAAACGCACCTTTGAGGCGCTTACGGTTCAGATAGGGGAGACGAGGGACGAGGTGGCACATCTGGAATCCATTAGCAACGCCCTTGACATCGCCCTTACGGAAGGGGATTTGGCGGCCATTAAGGAGGAATTGGTACAGTTTGGACACATCAAGCGACGCGCCAACCCCCTTGGCAAGAAAAAGCCCGGTGGAAATGGAGGCGGCAAAAGCAAGCCCTTCCACTACCTGTCTTCCGACGGATTCCACATTTACGTGGGCAGGAACAATTACCAGAACGAGGAGATTACGTTCGAGGTGGCTTCCGAGCAGGATTGGTGGTTCCACGCCAAGGGCTTGGCCGGTTCCCACGTCGTCGTGAAGACGGACGGTAGGGAAGTCCCCGACCGAACGTTTGAAGAAGCCGGTCGGCTTGCCGGGTATTATTCCAAAGCCCGGGGCGGCGACAAGGTGGAGATTGACTATACGGAGAAGAAGAACGTCAAGAAGCCAAAAGGCGGCAAGCCTGGATTCGTCGTTTATTACACGAATTATTCACTGGTCATGCCGGCGACCATAGAGGGGATTCGGG
>QMCE01000231.1_pt1 | contig 27684 bp, 26 predicted proteins | sample 1821851 | NCBI WGS metagenome assembly QMCE01 (sample SAMN09453174, study PRJNA476694) | Termite gut metagenome, whole genome shotgun sequencing project. | isolation source: worker | host: Odontotermes sp. | place: South Africa:Pretoria | collected 2016-01-28 | reverse complement strand
CCGCTGCCCACGCCGAATGCCGTTGCCTGCCCCAGATCGGGATAGGCCCGCTCCTGCATGAACAGCGACGCGCCCATGATGGCACAGTTGACGGCGATCAGCGGCAGGAATATCCCTAACTGGTTGTACAACCCCGGCGCGAACCGTTCGACAACCATCTCGACCAACTGTACGAACGAGGCGATCACCGCAATGAAGATAATAAAACTCAGGAACGACAGGTCGACCCCGCCGAGCGACGACGATATCCACTGCAGCGCGCCCGCCTTCAGTATGTATTCGTTGAGCAGCCAGTTCAGGGGCACCGTCATCGCCATCACGAAGATCACCGCGAGGCCCAGACCGTTCGCCGTTTTCACACTCTTCGAAACGGCGATGTAGGAGCACATACCGAAAAAGTATGCGAACACCATGTTGTCGATAAAGATCGACTTTATAAATATATTCAGACTTTCCATTCTTCAGGGCCCTCCTACTTTTCGATTAGATCTTTGTTCGACGAGCGATGCACCCAGATGATGATCCCCACGAGGATCAGCGCCATCGGCGGCAGCATCATCAGACCGTTGTTGGCATAGAACCCTCCGTTCTGGATGTACCATGCTTCGGGGATCACTCGATAGCCCCACAGCGAGCCGCTGCCGAAAAGTTCGCGCACGAAGCCGAGCATCAGAAGAATGATCCCGTACCCCACCCCGTTTGCCACGCCGTCGATAAACGAGGGCCAGGGTTTGTTACCCAACGCGAATGCTTCCACACGTCCCATCAGGATACAGTTCGTAATAATAAGCCCCACATAGACCGAGAGCTGTTTCGACACGTCGTAAACGTAGGCTTTGAGCACCTGGTCTACCAGGATCACAAGGAACGCAATCACTACCAGCTGCACGATGATGCGGATTCGTCCCGGCACACCCTTTCTCAGCAGCGACATGATGAGGTTCGCAAAAGCCGTCACCACCACCACCGACGCCGTCATCACGAACGCGGGTTTCAGTTGGGCCGTCACCGCCAGAGCCGAACAGATACCGAGTATCTGCACGATCACGGGGTTGTCTTTACTCAGCGGCCCGAGGAAATATTGCCAATTCTTACTATTGAACGCTTTCATTGCTTCTCTGATTTTCGATGTAAGACTTGTACTCGGCGAGCGTCGCGCGGATCATGTTTTCCACGGCGCGCGAAGTGATCGTTCCACCCGAAATGGCGTCCACCGCATGGTCGTTTCCGCGCGAGGATCCGGCTCCTTTCAGCACCGTGATGCCGACCAACCGTCCGTTCGCGTCGAAAAGTTTCTTGCCCGCGAACTGATCGCGGAACTTCGGGGTGGTGATCTCGGCACCCAGCCCGGGGGTTTCGCCCTTGTGGTCGAACACCACGCCCGAGATCGTATTCCAATCACCCTCGACGGCGACGTAGCCCCACACCGGGCCCCACAATCCGCTGCCCGACACGGGAATTATATAAAGGGTCTTGCCGCCCGCCTCGCTTTTGTAGAGTTTCAACCCTGAGCCGTCTTCCGCGGTGACGGGAATCTCGGTGATATTCCCTGCGTAAGCTTTCTCGATCTCCGCCGCCGGAACCACGATACCCACACTCGCCAACAGCGCCCCTTTCGTTTCGCGCTCCACGTTGGCGTTCTGCACCGGCCCCAGCACCATCGCCGCGACTGCCAGCACCGCCGCCACGACCACCACCATCACCGTGGCGTATATTATAATGTATGCGTTGCTATTCTTTTTCATCGCTTCGCTGTTTTAGTTCTCCTACGTATATTGAAGCCCACGACGATATGGTCAACCAGCGGCGCCATCGCGTTCATGAACAGGATCGCGAGCATCATACCCTCGGGATAACCCGGATTGACCACGCGGATCATCACCGCCAGCGCCCCTATCATCAAGCCCACGATCACCTTGCCCCAATTGGTTTGTGCCGCCGTGACTGGGTCTGTCGCCATGAACACCGCGCCGAAAGCGAAGCCGCCCAACAGCAGGTGGTAGTAAGCAGGCATATCCATCACCGGTGAGCCGCCGATCGCATTGAAAAGCAGACCCATCAGCCAGCCCCCCGCAAAGACGCTTCCCATAACCCGCCAACTTGCCACGCCCGTGAATAGCAACAGCGCCGCCCCGAGTGCGATGGCAATGACCGACGTTTCGCCGATCGAGCCGGGGATAGTTCCGACGATCCAATCCCAGACATTTGCACTCTGCAACATGTCGCCTGCGTTTTCGCCCAACTGCGTCAGCGGAGTCGCGCCCGAAAAACCGTCGATATATTCGCCGCCTTTGCCCATGCCGCGGATCCATACCCGATCGCCCGAAATGAACGGCGTGTAGGCAAAGAAAACGAACGCCCGCGCCAGCAGCGCCGGATTGAACACATTCATGCCCGTTCCGCCGAAAACTTCCTTGCCGATCACCACCGCAAAAGCGACAGCCAAAGCCACCATCCACAGCGGCACGTCGATCGGCATTATGAGCGGCACCAGCAGCCCCGTGGCCAGAAAACCTTCGTTCACCTCGTGGCCGCGTTTCTGTGCAAAAGCAAACTCGATACCCAGCCCCACGATGTAAGAGACCAGAATCAGCGGCAACACGCGTACGAACCCGTACCAGAAACAGTTCCAGATGGAAGCCGCAGCCGCCACTTCGCCCACGGCGCGGAAGTGTTGCAGCCCCACATTGTACATCCCGAACAGCAGCGCGGGCACCAACGCCAACACCACCATGAATATCGAGCGTTTCAGATCGACCGCATCACGAATGTGCGCCCCTCGCCGCGTGACGGTGTTCGGCACGAAAAGAAAAGTCTCGAAAGCGTCGAACGTCGAGTGCAGAAAGCCCAACTTCCCACCCTTTTCGAATGGCGGCTTCACGCGGTCGACTATACTCCTAAGTAATTTCGTTATCATGAGAGTTCTTTTATCATCAGGTTAATACCCTGCGCGATCGCCTCCTGCACCTCGGTTTTCGAGGGGTCGACGAAATCGCACAGCGCAAGGTCTTCGGGCAGCACTTCGTAAATTCCCAGCGCCTCCATTTTATCTATATTTCCGGCCATGCACGCCTTCACCAGATACATCGGGTGGATGTCCATCGGCACGTACTTTTCCCAGATGCCCGTCATCACGATGGCCCTTTCGCCGCCGTTGAGATTGGTGTCGAGCGAATATTTCCGGCGCGGACAGAGCCACGACAGATAGCTGTGCGAGGTGGAGAACTTTCCGAACCGCGGCGCGATCCATCCCAACAGCTCGTAGTAGTCGCCCTCTTCGAGCACCGTTATCTGATTGGAGTAGAAAGTCATGAATTCATCGCGCGTGACGGTGCGGCCGGTGAGTGCGTTGCCGCTGATGATGCGTGCGCCGCTGCCACGCATCGGGGTCTTGATGTTGCTGTTCATCACGAACGACTTGATCTCGGCCCCCGCCGTGATGCGCAGATAGTACGGATTGACCACCTGCGGCCCTGACATGCAGACCACTTTTGTCATATCGACTTTGCCTGTGCGGAACAGCCGTCCGATGATGGCGAGGTTCTGCACATCGACCGTCCACACCACCTCGTCTTTCCGGATCGGGTCTATGTGGTGGATCTGCACACCCACATTACCCGCGGGATGCGGCCCTGCGAAAAAGTGCTGCTCGGCGCCCTCGACTTTATTGAGCACACCGTCGGTTCCTGCGCGAAGACCCAGATGTACCTTGCCGTCGGTGAGGCGCGTCAGCGCTTTCACACCCGCGTTCAGATTTTCGAGCTCGCCCTCCAACACGAAATTCATGTCGGGTGCGCAAGGCGCCGAGTCGAACCCTGAGACGAATATCGCCTTGGGCCACTCTCCGATACCGGCGATTCGCCCGTAAGGACGCTGGATCAGCATCGGCCACATTCCCGAGGCCAACAGCACTCCGGCGACATCCTCACGCGAAGACTTTTCCGGCGCGGGGATTTTGAATTCGACCGATTCGTCCCGTCCGTCCGTCGCGACGACAACGGCAAGCAATTTACGTTTCTCACCCCGACGGATCTCGGAGACCACCCCGCTCACGGGCGAACAGAAGAGCACCTGTTCGCACCCCTTGTCGAAAAACAACGGTGATCCGGCCTTCACCCTATCGCCCTCGCGGACGAGCAGTTTGGGGACGACACCTTCGAAATCGGGCGGCGAGACGGCGTAGGTGTCCGAACCGCAGGCCTGGATAAGCTTGGGCGCAGGTTCACCCACAAGGCGGATGTCGAGTCCTTTTCTGAGTTTAATGATTTTTGACATATACATAAAGAATTTGCGCGGGTTCCGAAAATCCCGCGCAAATGTACGCAAAAAACTGTTACAAAAATAACAGTCCCACAAAAATTATTTAATCGGAATATAAATTTCGGTTTTAAGTTTTTCGGGGGCGACCCTGTCGGGATCATTCACGTACTTTTCGAATACCGGCTCGCTTCTGAGTGCGCACTTGCAGTCGTCGCCGCAGCCGCAATCGTCACCGCAGGTGCAGTTGGCCGGAACCCACTCGCCGTAAATAGCATCATAGGTGGCCTGAACATCGTTGTAGGGGCCGATGTGGGTGAACACGGCGTAGCGTCCTCCGGCGATGTGTCTGATTTCGATGCCGTCCTCCGCCACGGCGGGCTTCTTGACGACCAGACAGACGTCGGTTCGCAACTCGGCGGCATCGGTCACCTTGGGATCGTTGTGGAAAACGCCGATGTGTTCGATTCCGGCGCTGTACAGACCCTGCTTTTTGACCAGTGCCCACATCCGGGCAAAGGCTCCCGGATAATCGAGTTGTTTGTAGTCGCCCGTGAACGAGACACAGAGGGCGGTTTTGGGTTCAAGCTCCACGATCTTCGGTGCGCGGAGTTTGACAGGTTGATTTGCTTGTGGTGTTTTCATGATATTGGTGTTTTTGCCCGAGCGGTATTCGCTCGGAGTGATTTTATAGAATCGTCGAAAGGCCTTCGTGAGTGAGGACGGCACGTCGAAACCGACGTTGTATGCGATCGTTTCCACCGGCAGTTCGCTGTACCGGAGCATGCGTGCCGCCGCCTCCACTCTCAGCCGCGTGATGTAGGTTCCCAGCGGCTCGCCGCGAAAAGCACGAAATATGCGATGGAAGTGGAACGGCGAAAGATGCGCCACCTCGGCAATGCTCGCAAGTTCCAACTCTTCGTCGAGATGGCCGGTGATATATTCGATGGCGCGCTCGATTCGTCTGTTGTAGATGTCTATGGTTTCGGATCGTTTCATGGTGCAAAAATAGGACAAGGCGGGAACAAACACTTTTCCCGCCTTGCTAATTTACTTCTGCTTTATTCCCGCCGCCTTCCCTACTCCATTCGCCTGATAATTCCGGCGCCTGCTTTCATAGCCTCTTCGTTTGCGGGGATCATCGCACGGGCGCGTTCGGGCAGCGAGTGGCGCAGACCTTCGACCACGCTTTCGGCCCTCACCACCGGCCGCACCGCAAGATATCCTCCGAGCACCATCGTATTGAACATGCGGGTTATGCCCCGTCGGGCAGCCTCTCCGGTGGCGTCCATCGCCCACACTTCTATATCGGTGCGTGTCGGGTGACGAGTGATGCCGTTGGTGTCATAGATGAGCACTCCGCCGGGCCGCACCGTCGACTCGAACTTGTCCATCGACTGCTGGTTGAGTATCACCGCCGAATCGAACTCCGTTGCGATGGGCGACGAGACCGGCCGGTCGCTCAGTATTACGGTCACGTTGGCCGTTCCTCCTCTCATTTCAGGCCCGTAGGCGGGCATCCAGCTCACCTCCATTCCCTGCACGACACCGGCATAGGCCAGCATCTTGCCCATCGACAAAACGCCCTGTCCTCCGAAGCCCGCTATTATAACCGTCTCCTTTATCATACGTTCTTTATGTCGCCAAGTTTGTAAAAAGGGAACATGTTCTCTTCCATCCATCGGTTTGCCTCGACGGGCGGGAGTTTCCAGCCGCTGTTGCAACTCGACACCACCTCGACGAACGACAGGCCACGCCCCGCCATCGAATTTTCGAACGCCTGACGCAACGCCTTTTTAGTTTTCCGTGCGGCGGCGGGCGACTGCACACTCTGCCGCGTAACGTAGCACACGCCATCCAATGCAGACACCATCTCGGCGATCTTGTACGGATATCCGTGGATCGAGGCTTCGCGTCCGTGCGGCGAGGTGGATGTTTTCTGCCCGAGCAGTGTCGTCGGAGCCATCTGTCCGCCGGTCATTCCGTAGATCGCGTTGTTGACGTAGACCACCACTATGTTCTCGCCGCGGTTGCAGGCATGAATGGTTTCGGCGGTACCTATGGCCGACAGGTCACCGTCGCCCTGATATGTGAACACCATCCTCTCGGGGTTGAGTCGTTTCACGGCTGTCGCCACGGCGCATGCACGTCCGTGGGCAGCCTGGACCCAGTCTATATCAACGTAGTTGTAGGCAAACACCGAGCAACCCACGGGGCTCACTCCGACCGTGTTCGACTGCATGTCCATCTCCTCGATCACCTCGGCAATGAGTTTATGGATCGTGCCGTGGCTACACCCCGGGCAGTAGTGCATCACCGCGTCGGTCAGCAGCTTCGACCGCCCGTAAACCATGTTCTCCTCCCTTATTTCAACTTCAAAACTCATAACATCTCCTTTCTGAGAGCGTTGTAAATATCGTCGGGCGAGAATGTCATCCCGCCCATCCGGCCCATGTGACGCACGGGCACGCGTCCGTCGACCGCCAGCCTCACATCTTCGACCATTTGTCCTGCATTGAGTTCGGGCACGAGAAATCCTTTCGCTCCGCTCGCGGCGAGTTCGGCGATTCGCACCGTCGGAAAGGGCCACAAAGTGATCGGTCTCAGCAACCCGACCCGCAGTCCGTCCCGCCGCGCCATTTCGACCGCCTCGGAGGCGATGCGTGCCGACGAACCGAAAGCAACGACAACCCACTCGGCATCCTCCATCGCCGTCTCCTCGCTCCGCACCTCGCGTCTCTCTATCTCGCGGTATTTTTCCTGCAAATGAATATTGTGGTTCTCCTGCACCTGGGGATCGAGTTCGAGCGAGGTTATGACATTCTGTCCGCGTCCGGCGTGACGTCCGATCGTCGCCCAACCGTCCGACATCTCGGCGATCTCTTCCGTCGTCCAACGGGGCCGGGTGCGCGTCATCACCACCTTCTCCATCATCTGTCCTATGATCCCGTCGGAGAGCATCATAACGGGAATGCGATATCGAAAGGCGAGATCGAACCCGTCGAAAACGTGGTCGTACATCTCCTGCACCGAAGCCGGCGCAAGCACTATCATCTGGAAATCGCCGTGCGCAGTGCCCTTCACGGCCTGAAAATAGTCCGACTGCGAGGGGCCTATCGTACCGAGGCCCGGCCCGCCGCGTTGAACGTTCACAATGAGGCACGGCAGTTCCGCCCCCGCGAGATATGATAGTCCCTCGGCCATCAGGCTCACCCCCGGACTCGACGACGAGGTCATCACCCGTTTGCCGCACGCCGCACCACCGTATACCATATTTATGGAAGCGACCTCGCTTTCGGCCTGAAGTACCACCATTCCTGTCGTCTCCCAGGGCCGCAGTTCCATGAGCGTCTCCAACACTTCGGACTGCGGCGTGATCGGATATCCGAAATAGCCGTCGCACCCGCTTCGTATCGCACCTATGGCGACCGCCTCGTTTCCCTTTACAAGTTTAACCTCTTCCATCACACATTTGATCAATAGCCTCCGTCCCTTGCTATGCGGCCGGATCTTTTTGTCTGTAAACCGTTATGCAACCATCGGGGCACACCACCGCACAATTGGCGCAACCGGTGCAGGCATCGGGATGGATCCCCTCGGCCCACGGATAGCCCTTCGCATTGACGCGGGTCGAAAGTGCCAACACGTCGAACGGGCATGCCGCCACGCACACCGCGCACCCCTTGCATCTGTCGACATCGACCCTGACCGTTCCCTTTATCTTCGACATAATTTCGCCCTTGTATTACAAGTTTGACACAAAGGTATGAATTCGAATTGGAAAACATAACCGAATTTACATTTTTTTAATACAGATTTAACGAAAAGTGAAGAAATAGATTATGACTCATGATTATGGGCTGCTAATCACGGGTCACAACTTTTTTGTTACCTTTGCGCCGCGATATATGAAAACGAGCCTGCGATCAGAATACCCCAAGACACTGCGTCTCGCCCTGCCGATAGCCCTTGCTCATGCGGGACAGTTGGCCGTGCAGATAGTCGACAACGCGATGGTGGGACGTCTGGGCGCCGTGCCTCTTGCGGGAGTGGCGTTCGGGGGCAACGTTTTCTTTTTCCTGTTCATTTTCGGACTCGGGCTTGCGATGGGCATCACCCCGCTGGTGGGTGAGATGTATGCCCAGGGGCGTCACCGCTCGACGGCGCAGATTCTGCAAAATTCCATCGCGTTGTACTTCATGCTCGGATTGGCGATCTGCGCGGCGCAACTTGCAACCGTCCCGCTGTTCGGCCTGATGAACCAACCGGAGGAGGTAATCGTCGCGGGCACACCATATTACAGATATCTGGCGTGGTCGTCGATCCCGCTGATGCTGTTCTTCGCGTTCCGGTCGTTTTTGGAAGGGGTGGGCAACACGAAGGTGGCTATGATCATCACCATCATATCCAACGCGGTGAACATCGTCTTCAACTACCTGCTAATCTACGGCCATTGGGGCTTCCCCCAGATGGGGGCCGCGGGCGCGGGCATGGCGACGCTCATTTCGCGCATACTTTTGCCGGTGCTGCTGATCGGATACTTCGCGTGGCATCAATCGTTCCGTCGTTATCTGTCGTTTTATCATCGCACCAACTGGTCGGGGGCGAGCGTGTGGTCGTTACTGTCGGTGGGCTTTCCCATCTCCGTGCAGATGACTCTGGAGGGGGGCGCGTTCGCACTGACGGGCATCATGATGGGATGGCTGGGAACCGAGGCTTTGGCATCCAACCAGATCGCACTGTCGGTCACCAACATGGCGTTCCTGATAGTTTTGAGCATCGGCTCGGCCACCACGATCCGGGTCAGCCACGAATACGGTCTGAGAAATTTCACGGCCATCCGGCGCATAGCCCACTCGTCATGGCGCATATCGGTCGTTTGGAACAGCTTTATGGCGATGGTTTTCATCACCTGCCGTCATTTGTTGCCGCGTATCTTCACGGTCGACCCGACGGTGATCGACATCACCGGCTCGCTGCTTGTGATCGTTGCGGCGTTCCAGATCTTCGACGGGCTTCAATCGACCACGCTCTGCATTCTGCGGGGTATGCAAGACGTGAAGGCCACCTCGGTGGTGGCCCTCATATCGTACATCGTTATAAATCTTCCGGTGGGCTATCTTTTCGCCTTCACCCTCGACATAGGTCCGCAGGGACTTTGGATGGGCTACATTTTCGGCCTTGCCATCGCCGCCACGCTCCTCATCCTGCGCTACCGCCGCATACTTTCGCGTTACGACTCCTTGTCGGTCAGATAGCTGTTCGAGGCGGCGATCAGCGCGAGGTTCATCACGGCCCGTTGGTCGGCGGTCTCGCTCTGGAGGTGTACATCTTTCCACAGCCCCAGCAGCACCGGCCCCGTCACTTCTGCATCGCCCAGCATGTTCATCATCTTGTATGCGATGTTTGCCGAGGCGACGTTGGGATAGATCAGCGTGTTGACTTCTCTGTCGCCCAGCCTGTTGAACGGATAGTACTCCCTGCGCAGATCGACGTCGAGCGCCGTGTCGGCTTTCATCTCGCCTTCGACCAGCAGTTCGGGATCGCTTTCGTGAAGGATTTTGACGGCCCGGGCCATTTTCACCGAGTCGGGCTCGGTGTCGGTACCGAAGTTGGAGTTGGAGAGCATCGCCACGACCGGTTCGTAGCCGAAGTGACGCACTGCCTGCGCAGCCATGACAGTTATTTCGGCAAGTTCCTCTGCGGTCGGGTTGGGATTCACCACGGTGTCGGCGAAGAACATCGGCCCCTTTTTGGTATTCACGATGTGCATGCCGGCGAGAGTCTTGGAGTGCAGATCGAAAATTTCGCGCACCGGTTCCAACGCGCGAGTGTATCGGCGGCTGTAATCGACTATCGCACCGTCGGCGTCGCCCGCCACCATCGCCATCAGTGTGAACCACTGTCTCATCCCCATGCGGAACGTCGCTTCGGCCAGACTCATGCCCTTTCGTTGCAGTCTTTCGTGCAGCATCTTGCCGTAACGTTCGCGACGACCGCGTTCCGCTTCGCTCGCGTGGTCGAGAATCTCGATGGCGGATATGTCGACGTTCTGTTCGTCGGCCGTGGCCTTGATCCGCGCCGCGTCGCCCACAAGGATTGGCTTGACAAGTCCTTCGCGCACCAGCACCGAGGCCGCCTTGATGACATTCACATTTTCGCCGTTGCTGAACACGATCCTTTTCGAGGGAGCGGTGGCAACCATCGTGCGAATACGACGCATCAGTTTATTATCGCGGCCCACCCGTTTTTCGAGCTCCACCTGATAGGCGTCCCAATCGGTTATTTTGCGTCCGGCGACACCGGAGTCGATGGCAGCTTTCGCCACCGCGGTCGATATGCGCACCAACAGACGGGGATCCAGGGGCTTCGGTATGAGATAGTCCCTGCCGAAAGATATGTTCGCTCCGCTGTAAGCCGAGGCGACGCTGTCGGGCACAGGCTCGCGCGTAAGTTCGGCCAGGGCACGCGTCGCGGCGATCTTCATCTGTTCGTTGATGGTAGTCGCGCGAACGTCCAGCGCACCACGGAAAATATAGGGGAAGCCCAACACGTTATTCACCTGATTGGGATAGTCGCTGCGGCCCGTGGCGAAGATGATGTCGGGTCTCGAAGCCATCGCGTCCTTGTACGATATCTCGGGATCGGGATTTGCCAGGGCGAAGACTATCGGATCGGCGGCCATCGAGCGCACCATCTCCACGGTCAGCACATCGGCCACCGAAAGGCCCAGAAAAACATCCGCCCCCTTGACCGCATCCTCCAGAGAGTCTTTCGGTGTGTCGACGGCGAATTCGAGTTTTGCGGCGTTGAGGTCTTTGCGGCGCATGTTGAGCACCCCTTTGCTGTCGCACATGAGCATGTTCTCGGCCCGCACGCCCAACTCCTTGTAAAGTTTCGCACACGACACGGCAGCGGCGCCTGCACCGTTGACCACCACCTTTACCTTTTCGATCTTCTTGCCGTTTATTTCGAGTGCGTTCAGCAGTGCAGCGGCCGAGATTATGGCCGTTCCGTGCTGGTCGTCGTGCATGACGGGAATATCGAGTTCCTCTTTCAGTCGCCTTTCGATCTCGAAGCACTCGGGCGCCTTGATATCTTCGAGGTTGATGCCGCCGAATGTCGGAGAGATACTCTTGACGGTCTCGATGAACCGGTCGGTGTCGCCGGCGTCCACCTCGATGTCGAACACGTCGATGTCGGCAAAGGTCTTGAAGAGGATGCCCTTGCCCTCCATCACGGGCTTTCCGGCCAGCGGGCCTATGTTGCCCAGGCCCAACACGGCGGTACCGTTCGATATGACGGCAACCAGATTACCTTTTGCGGTGTATTTATAGGCGTCGGCGGGATTTTTCTCGATTTCGAGACACGGCACGGCCACCCCCGGCGAGTATGCGAGCGAGAGGTCGGTCTGCGTGGAGTAGGGTTTTGTCGGCACGACCTCTATTTTGCCCGGTCGTCCTTCGGAGTGATAGAGCAGCGCTTCACGGCGGCGGCTCTTATCGGAATTCTTGTCTGACATGGTCGAAAATAAAAATTAATGAGCGCCAAAGTTACACATTATTCCCCCGAAACAGCAATTCGCGAGATTAATTTTCGGTTAAACCCGCCCCATCCCCTCCCGAATGCCCTTTTCGTCGACTTACAGATCGTAACCCGACTCCCCTGCCCCGTCGCCGCGCCATCACTTTCAACTTTTTTTATTACCTTTGTCGGATATAGTTCACAGACCATTATGAGTTGCGATCACAATAACAAAAACTGCACTTTGGACATGGGGCGCGGCTGCATGTTCTGCGGCAGCGGGAACGCCCACGGCGGATTAAGCGGTGTCGGCGAGGACAACGGGATTGGCGCCTGTGTATGCGAAGGCTGCTTCAAACTCCACGAGACCGACTGGTTGGCCGCCTACCCCGATGCCAACCCCACCGATATTTTCGAGGTGAGGTTCAAGAACACCCGCCGCAGTTACTACAAGAATATCCACAACCTGCCGCTCAAAGCGGGCGACATAGTGGCGGTGGAGGCTTCTCCCGGCCACGACATAGGCATAGTTTCGCTGACGGGCGACATGGTGGCTCGCCAGATGAAACGTACGGGATTTTCGCCCCTCAACGGCGAGTTCCGCGCCATCTACCGCAAGGCCAAACCCTACGACATCGAGAAGTGGCAGGAGGCCATTGCACTCGAACACTCCACGATGATCCGTTCGCGCCAGATAGCCAAGGAGTTGAACCTGGACATGAAGATCGGCGACGTAGAGTATCAGGGCGACCGCATCAAGGCCATCTTTTACTACATCGCCGACGGCAGGGTCGATTTCCGCGAGTTGATCAAGGTCTTCGCGAGCGAGTTCGGCATCAAGGTCGAGATGAAGCAGATCGGCGCACGTCAGGAGGCGGGCCGCATAGGAGGTTTGGGTTCTTGCGGACGCGAACTGTGCTGCACATCGTGGATCGCGTCGTTCACTTCGGTCACGACCGGTGCGGCGCGCACGCAGGACATCTCGCTCAATCCGCAAAAGTTGGCCGGTCAGTGCTGCAAACTGAAGTGCTGTCTGGCCTACGAATTGGACGCATACATCGACGCGCGCAAGTCGCTGCCGCGCATCAACGGGCCGTTACAGGCTTTGGACGGCGATTATTGGCTGGTGTCGAGCGACGTGCTTCGGGGCACGATGAGTTTTTCGACCGTCAAGGGGGCTGCCGTCGGCAACATCGTGCTGCCCGTCGACAAGGTGCGCGAGGTGGTGGACGCAAATCGACGCGGTCAGAAACCCGCAACCATAACCGGCCTCGCACCTCTGCGCTCCGCCGCGGAGGATGAACCCTCGTTCGTCAACATGGTCGGCGAAGAGAGTATCACCCGTTTCGACAGCACCGGCGGAAGGCGCCGCAGAGGTCGCGGCGGAAACAACCGCAACGGAGAAAACCGCGGAGATAATCATCGCGGAGGCGAAAAGCGCACGGGAGATAATCGTGGAGGCGATAATCACCGCGGCGGCGAGAACCGTGGCGGCGACGGCCGTCAGGAAGGCCGCGGCAACAGAGAGGGAAGCAACAGAGAGGGAGGCAACCGTGACGGAAACAGTCGTGACGCAGCGAACCGAGAGGGCGGCAATCGAGGCGGAGGCAACAGAGATGGAGGCAACCGCCGTGGAAACAACAACCGCCCCCGTCCGCCCAAACCCAAAACAGAATAGCCGGCCATGACGGTCGGCGAACATATCGTCGCCTGGGGTGCGTGCCTTGCGTTGGCGCTGACGGGTTGCATATCGGGCACGCGGGCGGTTGTAGCCGATGTATCGCCCGAAGGCTGGCGTGCACCGGTCGAGCTGCGATACCTCAACGACGACTCGCTTGCCGCAAGGAGGTTTCGCCTCGCCCTTCGCCACAGCGCCGAGGCCGACTCCGTCACCGGACGCTATCTGGTAGAGGCAATCTCCCCGTCGGGCATCCCCGCACGCGACACACTCACTGTCAGCATACTTTTCGACGCGCAGCGCAACCGGCTCGGAGAAGCCCGTTCTTCTGCGTCGGAGATCGAAATCGCCGGAGCGGGTGAGTGGCTGTTCGCCGTCACACCGCTTCGGCCCGTTCCCGGAGTCTGGAGCATCGGACTTGAATTCGAGTAGACAAAATTCACATTATGGGCAAAGACAAACTGCGTAAATTCGCCGAAAATCTAACTTTCGAAAATCTGGTTCAGCCCGATTTCGACGACATATTCCGCCGCGATCACCCGTTGAAAGGGCACTGGGGGGTCGATTTTTTCGGCAACACCGATCCGATCACACTTGAGCTCGGCTGCGGCAAGGGCGAATACACCGTCGGACTGGGTGCGGCGAATCCGGCGAACAACTTCCTGGGCATCGACATCAAAGGGGCGCGCATGTGGCGCGGAGCAAAAACTGCGACGGAGATGGGCTTGCGCAACGTAGGTTTTCTGCGCACACGTATCGAGTTCATAAACTCTTTTTTCGGCCCTGGTGAGGTCTCCGAGATCTGGATCACTTTCCCCGATCCGCAGCTCAAAAAAGGGCGCGAAAAGAAGCGTCTCACCTCGCCCGTGTTCCTCGCATATTACGCACAGTTTCTGGCTCCGGGCGGGGCGATCCACCTCAAGACCGACTCGCGCGAACTGCACGACTACACACTGGAGGTTATCGCCGACAGGGGTTTGCCGTTGGCGGTGGCAAGCGCCGACATCTACGGCGAGGGCCTTGCCGACACCGACCCCGCCCTGAAAATAAAAACCGCCTACGAGAGGCGGTTTCTGGAAGAGGGCAAACCCATCACATATTTGCGCTTCAGCCTATAAATTATCTTTCTCGATATCCTTGAAATATCGGTATGTCGAAACTTTGAGCTCTGTGGCAGCCGCATCGTCCACCACCAGAATTCCGTGCGGATGGACCTGCAAGCCGGTGATCGTCCACACATGGCTGTACGCTCCCTCGACACCCTCTTTCACCGCGCGCGCTTTACCGTGACCCGTGGCAAGGATCAGCACCTCGCGCGACGACAAAACCGTGGCTACCCCGACGGTGAGCGCCGTACGCGGAACCAGTGCCGTGTCGCCGCCGAAAAAGCGGGCGTTTGCGATGATGGTCTCCTCGGTCAGGGTCTTGATACGAGTTCGCGACGACATCGACGAGAACGGTTCGTTGAAAGCGATGTGTCCGTCGCTCCCCACGCCACCCATGAAAAGGTCGATCCCGCCGGCGGCTTCGATCTTCGCCTCGTAGTCGGCGCACTCTTTGGCCGGATCGGGTGCGTTGCCGTCGAGAATGTTCACGTTCGCGGCGGGGATATCGACGTGGCTGAAAAAGTTCGACCACATGAACGAATGATAGCTCTCGGGGTGCTCGCGCGGCAGACCGACATATTCGTCCATATTGAAAGTCACCACATTTGCGAACGACACCTTGCCCGCGCGGTGCATTTTGATCAGTTCGGCGTAGGTGTCAAGCGGTGTCGAGCCGGTGGGCAGCCCCAGAACAAACGGCCGCGGCCCGGTGTGGGAGTTGATGCGCGACGCGATATGGCGTGCGGCCCATGCAGCTACGGCGGCGGAGTTATCCTGAATTAAAAGTCTCATATTCTTTTACGATCTGTATTAGTTCTTTTCACTTCCAAACGTCCTGTTTTTTCGACGGGCCCCTGCCAAATAAGAGGCACAATGTGCCCTATTTGATTATCTGATTCGGTTTGAGCTTCACGAACACCTCGATGGCCTGATACTCGGCCATCCCCAGAGCGTCGTACACGCGGGCGGTGTGCTGTGTCCGGTCTTCGGCGCGCTGCCAGAATTCGCGAGTGTCCTCGCCCGGAAACGGGACTATATCCTTTTGCGAAATGTGCCGATAGATGGCGTGGCGCTTTTTGACCACTTCGTCCGGCGAAAGCGGCACGGCCATGTCCACCATGTCGAGATCCCACTCCTGCCACGCACCGCGATACAACCACAGATTGCACTCGTCGATCCAGGCGTCGTCCGCGCACTCTTTCAGCGCCCCCAACACAGCCTCGATGCAGACTCTGTGGGTGCCGTGGGGATCGCTCAGGTCACCGGCGGCGTAAATCTGGTGTGGTTCCACCTCGCGCAGCAGCTTCACTATGATGTCGATATCGGCCTGTCCCAGAGTACTCTTTTTCAACCCGCCCGTCTCGTAGAACGGCAGGTTGAGAAAATGACAACGGGTCGAGTCGTCGAGACCGAATTCGCGACAGGCGGCTTTTGCCTCTCCGCGTCGCATACCGCTCTTGAGTTCGCGCAATTCGAGCGGCTCGGGCTCGCCGTTCTTCTTGGCAGCGATCAGGGCCTTCACCTCGTCGTAACGATTGTTGAATCCGCACTCGCGGGCGGTGTCGAGAGTCATCAGCACCATGTCGTCGTACACCGCGAAGTTACCCGAAGTCTGGTAGGCCACATGCACATCGTGTCCCTGTTCGACCAGTCGGCAGAAAGTTCCGCCCATCGAGATCACGTCGTCGTCGGGATGCGGCGAGAATATCACCACTCTTTTGGGAAAAGGCTTCGAGCGCTCCGGGCGTGTCGAGTCGTCGGCATTGGGTTTTCCGCCCGGCCATCCGGTAATGGTATGTTGCAGGTCGTTGAACACCTTTATATTCACCGAGTCGAATGTTCCGGCGCCGTCCAACAGCTGTCCCAGCGAGTGGTCGGTATAATCTTTATAGGTAAGCTTGAGCACCGGCTTGCCCACTTTCCGCGAGAGCCAGATGACAGCCTTGCGTATGAACTTGGGCTTCCAGTCGCAGGTGCCCACCAGCCACGGGGTGCGGAAACGCGTCAACTCCTCGGCGGCGTTACGGTCGACCACTATCTCAAGACCTGAGTGGCTTTGGAGATAACTCGCGGGAATATCGGGTGTGATATCACCTTCCGCGATACGGCCTATCACTTCCGCCTTCTCCTCGCCCCATGCCGGAACTATGATGCGGCGCGCGGAAAGGATCGTACCGATGCCCATCGTGATTGCCTTCGAGGGGGCGTCCTCCGAGCCGAAAAATTCGTCGGCCACCCTCTTGCGCGAGACGTTCGACATTGCCACCAGACGCGTGCGGGTGTTGTAGAAAGTTCCCGCCTCGTTGTAGCCCACCTGTCCGGCCGCCCCCACTCCGAACATGGCGAGGTCGATTCCGCCCGCCTGCGCGATCTTCGCCTCCCACTCGCGGCAGTGCGCCTGAACCGCGGCGGGCGGAATGGTAGCGTCGATCATGTGTACGTTTTCGGGCCGGATATCCGTGTGGTTCAAAAATTCATCGTGCAGACGGTAGTTTTGGCTTTTGTGGTGTTGCGGAGTGATGGGATACAACTCGTCGAGACCGAAAACCACCACGCCCGCGAAACTCACCTCCCCGCGGTTGTGCTTCTCCACCAGACGGCTGTAAATCCCCAACGTAGAACGTCCGCTCGACAGCGCCATCACATATTTCTTACCCTCGGCAGCCTTCCGGTTGATATCGGCGGCGATCTCCGAGGCGATATATTCGGCGCCTTCCGATTCGGTGGCGACGACGCACGTGCGGATCTTCTCCCATCGGCTGATCATATCCTCGGGATCGGCACCAGGAATCAGTCCACCCTCGCTCGGCAACTGATAGTTCTCCTTCATATCCTCAATCCTGTTTTCGGTTTTCGTACCATCTCATATATGCGCGGTTCACCGTGCGCACACCGCCCGGGGTCGGAAAGTCGCCCGAGAAGTACCAGTCGCCGTTGTTGCGCGGGCACGCCTCGGAAAGTTTCTCGACAGTCTGATAAACTATGCCCACCGGACAGGTACAATCCTCCGGTGTGACCATTTCGGCGATGCGGCGCGTCACCTCGTCGTAAGCGAACGGAGCGTACACCTCCTTGACGTGGTTCACAACCTCCGCGTCTGGCAGCGACTCCGAGCCCTTGCATCGCGCGTACACCTCGTCCAACAGCCCCTCGCGTCCGGCATCCTTCAGCAGCGACAGCGCGGCGTGGAAAGCGATGAACTCGTCCATGCGCGACATGTCGATGCCGTAGCAGTCGGGATAACGAACCTGGGGCGAGGAGGACACGATGACGATCTTGCGTGGATCCAATCTACTGAGTATCTTCACGATGCTGCGTTTGAGCGTAGTCCCGCGCACGATGCTGTCGTCGATCACCACCACCGAGTCGACGCCCGGAGTGATCGAATCGTAGGTTATGTCGTACACGTGACCGGCAAGTTCGTTGCGTTCCCCCCCCTCGGCGATGAATGTGCGCAGCTTGATATCCTTGACGGCGATCTTTTCGGTGCGCACCTTGTGGCTGATGATCTCGTGTATCTCGGCGGGGGTGATGTCGGCGCCCAGAGCCGCCAGCCGCTGCACTTTCCGCTCATCGTTGTAGGCTTCCAATCCCTCCATCATCCCGTACCACGCCACCTCGGCGGTGTTGGGTATGAACGAAAAGACCGCGTGGTCGATGTCGCCGTCGATCTCTTTGAGAATTTCCGGCACCAGAAAACGCCCCAGCGCCTTGCGCTCGCGGTAGATGTCGGCGTCTGTGCCGCGCGAAAAATATATCCGTTCGAACGAACATGGACGCGGCGAGACGGGCTCGTTTATCTGCCGCATCTCCACCTCACCGCCCTTGCGCATGATGATCGCTTCGCCGGGCTGCAACTCCTTCACCTGGTCGGTGGTGAGATTCATGGCGGTCTGTATGACGGCCCGTTCCGAAGCCAGCACCACTATCTCGTCGTCTATGTAGTAGTGCGCCGAACGGATGCCCCACGGGTCGCGCACGGTGAAGCCCTCGCCGCTGCCCGTCATTCCGGTTATGATGTATCCGCCGTCCCACATCCGCGACCCCTCTTTAAGGATCGCAGCGATATCCAGTTCGCTCTCCACGCGGTCGGTCAACCGGCTGCCGCGCAGACCCTCGGCCATGTATTTATCGTAGAGCGCCTCGCACTGACGATCCAACAGACCGCCCAGCTGTTCGAGCAGAATAAATGTGTCGGCGTTGTTGCGCGGATGCTGTCCTTCGGCGACGATGCTCTCCAACACGCCGTCGAGATTTGTCATATTGAAGTTGCCGGCCAAAGCGAGATTCTGACACTTCCAGTTGCTGCGTCTCAGGAAGGGGTGAACGTACGACAGGCCGCTGCATCCGCTGGTGCTGTATCTCAGGTGGCCCATCAGCAGTTCGCCCTCGAACGGGATCGCCTCGCCGCAGCCTTTTTCAACGCGGGCATGAGCCCTCGCTTCATGCACCCGGCCGAACACCTCGCGGATCGCGCGGTTGCCCAGAGCTCTCTCGCGGAAAATATATTCGTGTCTGACGGGAGGGTCGATCTTGACCACTGCGAGTCCGGCCCCCTCCTGTCCGCGGTTGTGCTGCTTTTCCATCATCAGATAGAGTTTTCCCAGCGCCCATCCTTCGCCGTACTTCTCACTGTAATATGCCAACGGCTTGCGCAGCCGTATCTGAACCACTCCGCATTCGTGTTTAATCTTATCGCTCATGATGATTTATGTGGATTATCGGCGCAAATATAGTGATTTTTTCGCAAAAACAGGGACGAACACAATAGCCGTGGCGGCATCTTCGTTTATGGTTTGTTCGGGGGGGTGTCGGCCGGTTGGTTATCGCCACCGTTCGTCCGCCTCAAAAAAGGCTGCGGACGAGTAGCCCTGCTCTTTCCGGATCCTTCGCAACTCTTCGATTTCCGGGCATTTTCCACCCTGCGAAGAATCCGGAAACCCTCCGAATAACAGACCTAATCCACAAACACTTAACTTTATTCATCCACACTTTGCCGTTTTTACGAAGGTTCTCACTATCTTTGCCACGATTTATGCAAAATAAATTGTTCACACTGCCGAATTTATTAACGCTCGCCGGGCTGGCCTGCGGATGCGCGGCCGTGGTTTTCGCCCTGACGGGAGAGGGGCGGCTCGATCTGGTTTTCCTGCTCGTGGCAGCTGCGGCCGTGTTCGATTTTCTGGACGGACTTGCGGCACGTCTGACGAGGCAGTATTCGGAAGTTGGCAAACAGCTCGACTCGCTGGCCGACATGGTCTCGTTCGGTGTTGCCCCCTCGGCGGCGCTATACACGATCTACACTCAGGCGCCGGCACTGTGGGCGGGCGCGCCCGCGAGACTTCTCGACGCCTTGGGCTGGGGAGTATTCGCCGTGGCGCTGTTCTCGGCGCTCAGACTTGCACGTTTCAACGTCGACGAGGATCAAAGGGAGGAGTTCACAGGCCTTCCGACGCCCGCCGCGGCACTTGCGATCACGGCGCTGGGGTTGATGTGGAGCAACGGCAGTTTTGCCGGCGTGCCGCGTGAGGCGATCCTGTTGGGATCCGCCGCGGTGAGTTGCCTGCTCGTCTGTGAGTTGAGGATGTTTTCGCTCAAGTTCAAGGGTTGGGGTTGGCGTGAAAACGCCCTCAGATATCTTTTCATCGTCGCCTCGGCCGCCCTGGTGGTGATGCTGGGAGTGGCGGGAGTGGCCGCGGCCATTGGCCTGTACATCGTCGCGAGCGTGGTGCGCGCGGCGGTATGCGGTGCGCCGGGCCGAAAAAATGATTAATTTTGCGCCGGTAATGGGAGTAATATCTCGAATACATATCGTATTGTTGCTTGCGGCGGGGATCATATCCCTTGTCTCTGCGGAACTTTCCGCCCAGGCACGACCCGTAAGGCAACTCCCGAGCAGCAGCAGTAGCACTCAACGGCAACCGGCAAGACCACCGCAAGACCACCCTTCTCAAAGAGATTCGCAGCGCCCGGGACAACCCTCCGACGAGGATATGGGCGACGTACCCTTTTTCGGCGAAGGATCGGAGGTCGACCCTGCGGCGGACACCGTAAAAAAACGGCGTCCGAAAATGCCTCTCGAAAGCTACCATTTCTCGATGGAGGAGCGCTCGCGGCGCAACATGCGGTGGACGGTCGATCCCTACACCAACCACATCGACATCGGCCATATCGACACTCTGCAAAACGATTTCCAGAACGAGTATCCGTTCATGAAGCGAAGCGTTGGCAGCGCCCACCTCGGCAATCTGGGCGCACCGTCCCAGTGGCTCAACTATTTCGACCGCGACGGTGGGCGCGACCACTCGTTCGCCGATCCGTGGGGAGCCTATCTGAGAACCGTCGAGACGATGCCGTTCTACAACACCAAGAGCCCCTTCTCGCAGTTGGGTTACATGTGGGCCGGACAAAAGATGTATCAGGAGGAGGATCTGATAGTCATACACGCCCAGAATATAACCCCGAGCACCGGCTTCAGCCTCGACTACCGCAGCCTCGGCACTAAAGGCATCTACCAATGGCAAGGTACGCGCAACAAAACCTTCTCCGTGGGAGCCAACCACGTCGGCAAACGGTGGACAGTACATGCGGGTTACATCCACAACCAGGTGTACAACCGCGAAAACGGCGGTGCGGCCTACGACAACGACTTTCTGATCGACCTCAACACTTTCGAGCAGATGAGAACGATCCCTATGAAGATGTCGTCGCCGTCGAACACGGTCAGAAGCAACACGTTCTTCCTGATGCAGTCGTACGGCATTCCGCTGATCCGCGTCACGGAGGGCGACTTCACGATCGGCGACCGTCCCGCGGTGTTCATCGGCCATTCGTTCGAGTACGACCGCTGGACAAAACGCTACGAAGACACATACCAGGGAACGATCAACCTCAACACTCCGGAGGGTAAGACTCCTCTGCCGCCCTACTACGACGAGTGGCACTACAACCCGGCCGTATCGCGTGACTCCCTGTTCGAGGGGAGGCTGTCCAACCGCGTGTTCGTGCAGTTGCAGCCGTGGGACAGGAACGGAGTTATCGGCACGATCGACGCCGGAGTGGGTATGGACATGCTGCGCTATTATCTCTTCTCGCCCGGGCAGTTCCTGACGGGAGTCGGTAGTGCCGCGGTAAAAGAGACCCATACATACGTCTACGGCGGCGCCGACGGACACGTGGGCAAATATTTCGACTGGCGGGCCAACCTCAGGATACACCCTTTCGGCGATCGCTCGGGCGACACCGAAGCGGGCGGGGAGGTTTCTGCCCGACTGTTCGTAAAAGGACGACCCCTTTCCGTTTCCGGACGGGTGAGGTTCCGCACTCAGGAACCGAGCTTCTGGGAACAGAACTATTCCTCTAACCATTTTATATGGTCGAACTCCTTTTCGAAGGAGAATGAGACCCTGATCGAAGGTTCGCTCACGATTCCCCACGTGGGATTCTCGGCGACCGTCTCACAAAGCGTTCTCGGCGGCAAGGTCTACTACGCCCTCGATGATCGCAACCGGATCCTGCCCATGCAGGCATCGGAGGGGGTGAGCGTGACGGGTGTGTATCTGCGCGAAGATTTGCCGATAAGGACAGGAGCCTCGTCGGTAATAAATCTCAACCACAGGGTAATGCTGCAATGGAGTACCGATCAGAAGGTCGTTCCGCTGCCCGTTGCGAGCGTCTATCTCTCCTATTCGTTTGAATTCAACGTCGTGCGCGACGTTCTTCGACTCCAGATCGGGGTCGACGGACGTTACAACACGAAGTATTTCGCTCCGGGCTACAACCCGGGCATGGGACAATTCTACAATCAGAGAGAGAAAGAGCTGGGCGAGTACATCTGGCTCGACGCGTTCGTCAACGCAAAGTGGAAACGAATGAGAATCCTTGTCAAACTGGAGCACATGAGCGACGACATGTTCGGCTCGCGCAATTTTTTCAGCGTGCTCCACTATCCGATGAACCGTCGGGTGTTGAAATTCGGACTCTCGTGGAACTTCTACGATTGAGGCTCTCATAGCTGCGCGATTTCTGCCCACAGAGAACCGTGTAATGACTAAAAAATTTAAGTTTCTTGTAATCCTTTTTGCCGCCGTGAGCGGTGTATGTACGGCAAGACCGTCGGACGTGTCCGAAAACACGTCAAATCTCTGGAGAGGGTATTCTCCGTTGTGGAGCCCCCCCGCCATCATCATCTCGCAATACGACCCTGTGATCCGTCAGGTTGCCTCCGACCGGGGCTACGACTGGCGTCTGATCTCGGCGATCGCTTTCACCGAATCGCGGTTCGACCACGATGTGGTATCGGGCGCCGGTGCGGTTGGATTGATGCAGGTGATGCCCTCGGTAGCTCGGGGTTTCAAAGTGGAGCGCGACGAGATGATCGACCCTCTCATCAATGTAAAGATGGGGGTAGGCGTGTTGGAGCAGATATCCAAAACGCTCCGTTTCCCGCGCTCGATATCGGAACGCGACAGACTCGGCATCACGCTGGCCGCCTACAATTGCGGAGTGGGCCGTGTGTTGGATGCCCGTCGTCTGGCAGTTAAGTATGGCGAGAACCACAACTCATGGAGCGTCGTGTCCAAGTATCTGTGTCTTTTGGCCGACCCCGCATATTACGACGATGTGGTCGTGCGTCTGGGTGCTTTCCAAGACAACGCACAAACCCTTGGCTTCGTGCGCAAAGTGATGCGCACCTACGACTCGTACTGCCAGCTCGCAATGCTGTAACAACGGCGCGGAAGGCAAACAAAAAAACCGGAGCTTCAAAAGTTCCGGTTTTTTTATTCACCGCCGCCGCCACCAACTGGTCTTTTTATTCACCGCCCGCCCCCGCCAACCAAATCCACCGCCCCCGCCGTCTAATCTTTTGGCGGAGCAGTATCCTTGCGCGGGGGTTGGCGCCAGATATATATCTTCGACTCCTTGCCCGCACGAAGACGTCCTATATTCTTTCGATGAGTGATCAGCAGCAGTATCGCCACGACGCACGAAAAGACGATCAGCGTAATCGAGGTGTTAGTCCGCGGATTGAGCAGTATGAAGATCGGGAAACAGACCCCCGCGATCATCGACGCCAGCGAAACGTAGTGCCACACCATCAGCACCACCACCCAAATCGCCAGACACAGCATCACCGATGCGGGCGCAACCCCCATCACCGCTCCGGCCAGCGTCGCCACACCCTTTCCCCCCTTGAAACCGGCGAACAGCGGAAAAATGTGGCCCATCACGACCGCAACCACAAGTCCCACCTTCACAATGTATATCCCGCCCGGACCATACTCCCCCCCGGGAAGAAACTGCGGCAGAAACTCGGCCAGGTTACACAGCGTCACCGCCACATATCCCTTTATAAAATCTATCACAAACACGGGCAGCGCAGCCCTTCGCCCCAACACGCGGAGCATGTTCGTCGCACCGGCATTTTTGCTTCCGTGCTCGCGTATGTCTATGCCGTAGAAGTGTTTACCTATCCACACCGCGCTCGGTATCGAGCCCAGAAGATAGGCCACAACCACAAGTACTGCTATCGTATAGATCATCTGTTTAAGATTTTCAGTCCATGCAAAGATATAAATTTATATCTTTGCATGAATGTCGGACCATAAAAACATATCTATAAAAAACAAGCGAGCCTCGTTCGACTACGAGATCCTGGAGGACTGGACTGCCGGTATTGTATTGACAGGCACCGAGATAAAGTCTCTGCGTCTGGGCAAAGCCTCGCTCGTCGACTCGTATTGTTACTTCTCCGGCGGCGAGTTGTGGATCCGCGGACTCAACATTTCGCTCTACCATTGGGGTACATACAACAACCATCAGCCCAAACGCGACCGGAAGTTGCTGCTCAACCGGAAAGAGCTGTCGAAACTGGAGCGCGCCTCGCAGGACGTCGGCCTGACGATCGTCGCCCTGAGACTCTTCATCAACGAACGCGGCCTTGCGAAGGTGGTGATCGGTCTGGCCCGCGGCCGCAAAAGCTACGACAAGCGCGAATACATAAAGGAGAAAGACGTCCGCCGCGAACTCGACCGTATGAAGCTATGACCCACATACTCTGCATAGAGACCGGAACCGACACCTGCTCGGTAGCATTGGCCGCCGACAGCGAAAACGCCGGCACGCCCCCTCGGCTCATCGCCATAAGAGAGACCCACGGCGAACGTGATCACGCCGCCCGCGTTGCAGTCTACACCGAGGAGGTGTTGGCCGAGACAGGTTTGCGCCCTGAAGACCTCGCCGCCGTAGCCGTAAGCCGCGGCCCGGGATCGTACACCGGCCTTCGTATCGGCGTGTCGTTCGCAAAAGGCGTATGTTACGGTCTGAACATCCCGCTGATCGGCGTCGGATCGCTCGACAGCCTCTGTGCCGAGGCGCGCCGCAATCACCTCGTCAACAACACCGTCAACAACACCGTCAACAACACCGTCAACAACACCGTCAACAACCCCGGCAACAACCCCGGCGACCTGTTCATCCCGATGATCGACGCCCGCCGCATGGAAGTTTTCGGTCAGGTTTTCGACGCGAACGGCACAGCGTTGACCGCCCCCGAGGCATGGATCATCGAACCGGGCAGCCTCGACGAATGGCGCAACCGCGCCCGCGCCCGCGAAAGCGAGAGTAAGCGCAACGAGGTTTTCATCTTCGGCAGCGGCGCCGGGAAATGTCGCCAAACCCTTCCCTGGGCGCACCACATCGACGTGCAACCCTCGGCCCGCGGCATGGTGCGTCTCGCCTTCGAGGCCTTCGAGTCGGGCACACTGGAGAACACCGCCTACTTCGAACCCTTCTATCTCAAAGATTTCGTAATCACAACCTCGAAAAAGAAACTCTTCTAAGCTATGGGATACGCCGAAAACAAACAGCACCAACTCGACATCCGCTACCTGCGCATGGCACGCATCTGGGCCGAGAATTCCTATTGCACCCGCCGTCAGGTTGGTGCGCTCATCGTCAAGGACAAGATGATAATCTCCGACGGCTACAACGGAACCCCGTCGGGATTCGAGAACGTATGCGAAGACGAGGTTACGGGCCGCACCAAGCCGTATGTACTTCACGCCGAGGCCAATGCGATCACAAAAGTCGCCAAGAGTGCCAACAATTGCGACGGTGCGACCCTCTACATCACCGCCTCCCCGTGCATGGAGTGCTCCAAGCTGGTCATCCAGGCGGGCATCCGTCGCGTCGTCTGGTGCGACGATTACCACACCGACGACGGGGTCGAGTTGCTTCGTCGCGTGGGCATCGAGACGGTCAGGATTTCGCCCGAAGAGCTCCAGCGTCAACACGAAGTTCACAAACAAAAATAAAACATTATGAAAAAAACAACCCTCACTCTTGTCATCTGTGCCGCCCTCGTCGGCGCCACCACCCTTGTCGCCTGCCTTGGCCGCGCGCAGTCCAACAATCTAACAACCAACGAAATGAACGCCGAAACCATCACTCTGGTCACGCCCACCGAAACGGGTGCAACACTTCTTCAGGCACTTCAGGCGCGCTCCTCGGTTCGCGATTACACCGCCGACGGCCTCACTCTCGAACAGCTTTCGGGCGTGATTTGGGCCGCCGCGGGCGAAAACCGTCCGGGCCGCCTGACCGCTCCGAGCGCGATGGCCATGTACCCGATCCGCACCTACGCGGTGTTGGCTCAGGGCATCTATCTCTACGACGCACCTTCGCACACTCTGACCCGCGTGCTTGAGGGCGACCACCGCAAACTTGCCGGCATGCAGGATTTCGTCTACTCCACGCCTCTGAACATCATGTACATAGCCGATCTTGCGGCCTACGCGGGTCAATACGACAGCATGCCCGAGGCCGACCAGCTGCGTCTCTGTTCGATGGACGCGATGGGCTATTGCGAGAACGCCAATCTGTGGGCCGCCGCCAACGGCATGGGGGCCGTGACCCGCGCAATGGCCGACGGCCCCGAATTCCTGAAAGCGATCGGTGCCCCGGCAACCTACCGCTTCATCCTGGCCCAAACCATCGGCATCCCCGCAAAGTAAAAAAAATTGCATATCTTTGTATTAAACCAAACTTGTATGCCTATGGATAAATAACAGAAAAATCGAACTTTAATTTCAACTACATAAAAGCGTTAGCTTTATTTCTTGCTTTCTGAAACTTCGACATTTCAAAAGTAGCACAAGAGTAAAGTGTAAACGCCCACTCGCGTGGGCTTTACTCTGAGTTTGTGTTACAAGGTTGTCGAAGACCTCAGGAAGCAAATAAAGGTACTGTCCCACGTTTTTTATGTACCTATATCAAACCAAACCGCCGCAGGGACACGGCAAACAAAAATTCAAGAAATGAAAAAAAAATAGATTTTGGATGCTTGGTCTGTGTCTGGTAATAGCGGCATCCGCATCGGCACAGGAGAGGATGTTGACAGTAGGGCTCGGCACAGGAATCGAGTATGGCGGCATCGGGACAAAAATTACACTTTTAGGAAACTCGAACCTCGGATTAACAGCGGGAGTCGGATATCATCCACGCCCAATTTTGTCGTTGGGTATGGTTACAGGAGAAGGAGTGGACGAATATTATGATTTCGATTCGGATACATTCAAAGGATTGGGTTTTTCATTAGGGCTGGATCTTTGGTGGTCGGGCGTCACATATTCGAGTGTCCAGATTGTAAAAACAGGCAATTATAGGGGTCATGGGGTAAATTTGCCATTATATGGAATAAATCTGACTCTTATTGGTGGACAGGTTGGATTGGGTGGTGGTTTTTTTGCCAATTTTGCGGGCAATATGGCCTTTCTTGTTCCCAATAGTAAAAACCCACCCGTCAGTGGTGGCTCGGGACTCTTATTAGGAGTGTCGGTAGGTATCGGATGCGTGTTCGGACTGTAAGTCAAAGCCCTCTCCGGAGGCTTTTTTTAATTGATAATTGACATTCCCTTGCTCAGCTCGGGTGGACTTTCATAACAAAAAAGACACCCCTCGCCCCCACCTCGCCCCCCCCCTCCCCAACAAGAAAGGGGCCAGTTTTTCAAGACTGGCCCCTTTAAGGAGGCGGCGACCTACTCTCCCACGTTTTACCGCAGTACCATCGGCGCGATCGGGCTTAACTTCTCTGTTCGGAATGGGAAGAGGTGATCCCCA
>QMCE01000229.1_pt1 | contig 27704 bp, 19 predicted proteins | sample 1821851 | NCBI WGS metagenome assembly QMCE01 (sample SAMN09453174, study PRJNA476694) | Termite gut metagenome, whole genome shotgun sequencing project. | isolation source: worker | host: Odontotermes sp. | place: South Africa:Pretoria | collected 2016-01-28 | reverse complement strand
TTTTCCCTCAGGGGGTCGCGGACGAGAGGCCCTGTGCAGGACTAAAAGAGTCCAGCCCCCGTGACCTTGCCAAACGAAATAACTGCGCGTTTCCCAAAAACGCATTAATCAACACTTTCTTACAAACCCGCTCCGTATTTTGCGAACAACATTTCCGCAACAGGTGGTATACCTACAACAGCCAGGCCTTTTTCATCGGCCAGGGCCAGGCTCTCTTCTTTGTCGAAAAAGAGGGTCCGGCCAGTTTCATAAGCGAGACAGAGAAAACCGTACTTGACTGCCAACTCGACCGTCTGCCGTCACCACGACGATCGCGCAGCCCGGGTCCCCCACAACGCCTGATCCCCCTTCCAAGAAGGATCCGCTGGAGCGGGAGATTCTGCCGGGGCCGCCGCTCAAGAAGATCAAGTCGTCCTTGTTGGGTCGTCCTCTGGGTGACAGCGCTCAGACAGGTGAGCGTCTCAGCACCCTGTGGGCTTTGCCCGTCTTGTCGAGTGACGCGATCTCTTCGGTCGCCTATGGTGTCGAAGAGATATTGCTCGTCTTGGTGATGGTGCCTCCCACTCTCGCTTTCAACACGTTGCTTGGCGTCGTCGGTGTGCTCATCGCGCTCACCATGATCTTGGTGTTCTGCTACCGCCAGACGATTGACACCTACCCCGAGGGCGGCGGCGCCTACAGCGTCGCCCGAGACAATTTCGGGCGTGTTCCCTCGCTCGTCGCGGGCGGCGCTTTGATCGTCGGCTATATCTTGACGGTCGCTGTGTCGGCGGCCTCTGGTTCGGCGGCCATCATCTCGGTTTTTCCGCAGATCGCTTATCTGGCCTTGCCCATGACGCTGTTCTTCATCATTCTCATGACGGTCGGCAATCTGCGCGGCACGCGGGAGGCATCCAAGCTGTTTGGTCTGCCGACTTATTTGTTCATCGCCTCGATGCTCGTCATGATCGTCACCGGGTTGGTCAAGAGCGCGCTCGGCCTGATACCGGCCGGGGCGGGCGCGGTGATGGCCCAGCCCGCCCAGGACATGACGATGTTCTTGTTCTTACGGGCCTTCGCTTCTGGATGCTCCTCGCTGACAGGGGTGGAGGCCGTCAGCAACGCCGTCCCGAACTTCAAGGACCCGGCGCAGCGGAATGCCAAACGAACCCTTGTCCTCATGGGATTGATCATCGCGGTCATCGTCGGCGGATGCGCCGTGCTGGTCAGCCTGTTCCACACCATGCCAGCCGACAATGGGACCACCGTGCTGTCTCAGGTGGCCGCCACGGCGTTCGGCCAGGGTAATGCCATGTTTTACGTCATCCAGGCGACGACGGCCTTGATTCTCTTCATGGCAGCCAATACGGCCTACAACGGCCTGCCCTCGCTGATGAGCCTGATGTCGTCGCACGGCTATCTGCCGCACTACTTCGCGAAAAAGGGTTCCCGGCTGGTGTATGGCTCAGGGATCGTGTTCATCACCATCTGCGCCTGCCTGCTGGAGGTCGTCTTCCAAGCGGACACCCACAAACTCATCCCGCTCTATGCCGTCGGCGTGTTCCTGTCTTTCACAATCGCCCAGGCCGGCATGTTGAGGCATTGGCTCAAGAAGAAGGAAGGCTCATGGCGGCATCGAGCGCTGATCAACGGCGTCGGTTGCCTGATCACCGGCGTGGTGACGATCGTCGTCGGGGTGACCAAGTTTGTCGAAGGCGCCTGGATCTCGCTGGTGTTGATCATCTTGCTGACCTTGCTGATGCTGTCCATCAGCCGTCATTACGCGCGCGTCCGTTCCGACATGAAGATCACCGCTGGCCAGTTCCGGGCCCACCTTCGCCCCGATTGCGCGACCAAAATCATCTTGCCCGTCAAAACCGTCAACCGGGCTTTTCTGAAATGCCTGAACTACGCGCTGGGCATGCACGGCACCATCGAAGTCTTCCACGTCAGCACGGACGTGCGCCGCGCGGCCGCACTGAAGGCCAAATATAACCGGCTGGGCCTCGACATACCGCTGACCGTCGAATACACGGATTACCGCAACGTCAACGAGGTCCTGCTCCATCACGTCGACCAAGAACACCAGTCCCTCCAGGAAGGGCAAAGCCTGACGGTGGTCATTCCGCAGTTGATCGTCCGCCACTGGTGGCAAAACGTCCTGCACAACCAGACCTCTTTGGCCCTGGAACTCTCCCTGCTGGGACGCCGCAACGTCGCAGTCGTCATGATCCCGTTCATCCCCCGCCCCTTGAGAGGACGGGAGTCCCGCAAAGTGAAAGCGCGAGTCCGCGCTGAAACGAGCTCCTAGGTTCGCCTGGCTAACTGTGCTTTGGGCGCCGACCGCTCCGGCGCTCGTCGTGGGGATGCTATCACAGACCTCACCTAAGACGTACTGCTATGGTGTCGTCTTATGAGAGTTCAGGCTCCGTCGTTGCTCCCGATCTTGCGCTCATCCGTTCAAGGTAAAGTCCTTGCGACGGCGTACTTGTCACCCGAACGTGAGTTCAGTGTCACGGATCTCGCGCGACTAGCCGGGTCTTCCCTGAAGGCAACGGCTCAGGAGGTGGAGCGCCTCGTCTCGGCTGGCTTGTTGATTGATCGGCGTTCCGGTAATCAGCGGCTCGTCCGTCGGCCCGAGCCAAGTCGAATTGTCACTCCTCTGACGGAACTGCTCACCGCTACGTTTGGCCCGCTTCCCGTGCTCGCAGAGGAGCTACACGACGTCGCTGGCATCGATCAGGCCTTCATCTACGGATCCTGGGCGGCGCGCGACGCTGGTGTGCCGGGTGGTCCGCCGAACGACATCGACGTTTTGGTGATCGGCTCACCGAGCCTTGACGATCTCGATGAAGTCTCCGAACGTGCGACGCGCAGGTTACATCATGCGGTCAATATTCGCCGCCTGCCTTCTGGCTATTGGGGAAAACCTCCCCCTGACGACACATTCGTCGCCTCAGTCAAGAACCAACCTCTGACCAGCATTACGCTCCCCGAAAAGGAGTGATGTATGCGATGGGAACAAGGGTGCCCTGTCATCGACGCCATGCTGGCGGCGGGCGAACTTCAGAAGGTTCCGGTCAGCCGTCGTCGGGCTGATCAGCTGCTACGGCAAGCCGCTGAGCACCTCGTCACGGCCAGGGCAGCCGCGGAGCGGGACACAGAGGGCGCTTATGCGTTAGCGTATGACGCCGCGCGCAAGGCCCTCGTGGCGTTGCTTGAGAATGAGGGGCTACGTCCAACAAGCCGCGCCGGACACCACGGGACGTATGCGGCAGTCAGCGCGCAACTTGACCCGCCACTTGGCAAGACGTTGCGCCCCTTTGAACGTATGCGACGCCGCCGCAACGAAGTCGAATACCCCAACTTTGTCGAAGCGCCCCTGAGCGCTCACGACGTTGAAGAAGATGTCCGAGCAGCCGAAGCCATCATCACGCTGGGTCACCCGTGTGTACGACGAGATGTCGCCGTACTGAGGCGTGAAGACGCGCGTGCCCTCGCGTGTGGAATTGCCGAGGCTCGTCTTCAGCCGTTTTGTTCCACCCAGAGATCGCGCATGTATTTCATGAGGCGGGTGCCGTCGCCGGTGGCGTAGAAATCGACCATGAGCATGTTGTAGTCCAGCCGCGCTTTGGCCGGGACGGAAACAGCGTCGTACCCATGAGCCATCAGCTCGCCGTTCATCATGAGACGGGCGGTGCGTCTGTCGCCGTCGTAGTACGCCTGAAGTCGGCACATGGCCAGGTTGTAGGCGACCGCCCGCTCGAACGGATGGGCGATGGCCTGGCAGCGCGCGACTATGCCGGTATGGAGCCGGACGAGATTGTGCCCGCCAGGTTGCGTGGCGGGGGGCTGGTACGTTCCACGTTCGCCGAGGTTGACGCTGACATTGGTGACGATGTTCCCCTCGCCGCGGAAGTGGCCGGGTTCGAGCGATTCACGCCTAGAGACGATCGCGTTCAAAGCGTCCGCGCTTTGCTTGGTCAAAGAAAACACAGCGGATCGGACCATGGCGTCCAGCGTCCTGGCCGAATCAGACAGAGCTAGCACCTGGTCCTCGTCATGGATCGTGTGGCCGCCCACTGTGACGCCGTCCATCAGCGTCTGCACCTCTGGATAGGTGAACGCGTTTCCTTCGAGCACGGCCGAATCCCACACGAACGACGGCATCGTTTTCCCCCACCGCCACAGGGCTCGGTCGACTGACACGGGCTGAATGGCGTCAAACGACGGCGGTACGTAGTCAAACCAGCCGCCCTCGTCCACGACGCTCTCGACGCCTGGAGAAACGGGAGCGGGGTCGGTCCGGGATATCAGGGAAGTGTCCGCCTTGTTGTGTTGCCAGCAGAAGCCGGACGGGTCTTTCGTCCTGCGCGTGCAATGGGGGGGCCGCGCATTCCCTGGCGGTCGTCATTGTTGACCTTTCGCGTATTCCCGGGCGGCCAGCGACAACACAAGGCTGGCCGGGACCATGGATCCTTTCCGGGGCAGCGACTTTCTGACGTCGGCGACCGTTTCCGCCCACCTGGGGTCGTCCAACAACCCTGTCTCGACGCTCGCGACCCCGGCCAGGCGGAGGAGGTCGAGGAACCTCGTGGCTGACATTTCGACGGTGCCGGCGAGGTATCGGGAAATGGTGGACGAAGGCAGGCCAGCCCGTGAGGCCAGTTGAGAGACTGTCATGCCAGCCCGAACCCGTGCGGCGTTCAGCGTTTCGTTCGCCTTCATAGGCAGGCAGTATCAAATCTGATACTTAAGTGCGTGGGTTGTTGCGGTCCGTCTTGCCTCTTGAGTGCCAGGCGGCTGGCCGCCGATCAAAGGCACTGGGCGGCCGTTGGGTTGTCGTTCTCGTGCCAACCGCCACACGCTTTCATATGCTATAGGATATAGCTTGTGGTTGACGGTGACGCCCCGTCCCCATCGGCCACGGACATACACGATGAAGTGGAGGGTTTCGATGTACACAGCCGACACGTGGCCGATCGCGGGCAACATGCTGCCGTTCGGCCCGATCGCCCCCGACGGGACGCCCAACCTGGAGGCCCCGGCGAGCTCCTGGGCCGGGCAACTGAAACAGGTGGCCGACGAGGGCTTCGATTTCGTCGATCCGACGGACGCGTGGCTGTCGCTCGGCGAGCTGTCCGACGCGCGCTTCGCCGAGTTCGTCCAGGTGGTCGGCGACTCCGGCATGGCGGTGCCGTCGATCTCGACGACCCGGCGCAGCGTCATCGACCCGAAGCGCGGGGACGACTACCTGCGCATCGGGCACGTGCTCATCGAGCGCGCGCCGCAACTCGGCGCCACGATCGTCAACTTCGGCCTCATGCAAGACCTCTTGCCCGCCCAGCAGCAGGCCTTGTGGTTCTGGCTGGCCGAGGGCTACCACGACCCGGACGACCCCGAGCTGCGCCGTCTCGCCGTCTCGCGCATCCGGGAGCTGGCCGAGCACGCGGCGAGCGTCGGCATCGAGATCAGCCTGGAGATGTACGAGGACACGTACATCGGCACGGCGGACGAGGCCGTGCGCTTCTGCCAGGACGTGAACCACCCGGCCTGCGGGCTCAACCCCGATCTGGGCAACCTCGTCCGTCTGCACCGCGACATCGAGGACATCGCGACGATGCACTCCAAGGTATTGCCGTACACGAACTTCTGGCACATCAAGAACTACCTGCGGGACGTCGATCCGGCGTCCGGCGTGGTGACCACCTTCCCCGTGCCTCTGGTGATGGGCGTCATCAACTACCGCGTCGAGATCCGCGAGGCGCTGTCGCTCGGTTTCCACGGCCCGTTCGTCTGCGAACACTACGGTTGCGACTCGCTCGGCGTGAGCGCGATCAACCGCGACTACATCAAAGGGATTCTGCGCTCGGCCCTCGACTGAGGCGAGCATCTCGACGAGGAGGTTGGGAACAATGGATGCAAGCAATGACGCCCCGTTGTGGCGGAAGATCACATTCCGGCTGCTGCCGCTGCTGATCGTCTTGTACACGGTGGCCTACGTCGACAGGTCGGCTGTCGGCTTCGCCCAACTGACGATGGGCAACGACGTCGGCATCGACGCGGCGGCCTTCGGCCTCGGGTCGGGCCTGTTCTTCGTCGGCTACTTCCTGTTCGAAGTGCCGAGCAACATGCTGATGCAGAAGACCGGTGCGCGCATCTGGTTCTTCCGCATCCTGCTGACGTGGGGCATCGTGACGATGCTGACCGCGTTCATCTGGAATGAGTGGAGCTTCTACGTCATCCGCTTCCTGCTCGGTGTGTGCGAGGCCGGCTTCTACCCCGGTGTGATCTGGTATCTGACGACCTGGTTCCCGCACCGGCACCTGACCGCCGCGACCGGGCGTTTCGTCGTGGCCGCGCCGCTGGCGTTCGTCGTCCTCTCCCCGCTGGCCGGCTGGCTCGTGTCCATCACGGCCGGGGGCATGGAAGGCTGGCAGTGGCTGTTCCTCGTGGTCGGCGCGGTCGCGATCCTTTGCTCGATCGTCGACCTCATCTGGCTGCCGCGCGGGCCGAAGACCGTCCACTGGCTCAGCGACGAGGAGAAGGCCTACATCAATCAGGAGCTCGACAAGGACAAGGCCACGATGGGGCTGACCGACAGCCGCAACCCGTTGCGCAGCCTCGCTGACAAACGCGTGCTGTTGTTCTCCGCGATCTTCTTCTGCGAGGCGGCCGGGGTCTATGGGCTGTCGTACTGGTTGCCGCAGGTCATCAAGGCTTTCGGCGTCAACGACGTCCAAGTGGGCTTGTTGACCGACATCCCGTACATCTGCGCGCTGGTCGCCGTGCTGTGGGCGGCCTGGTGGGTGAACCGGCACTTCACCTGGAACTGGGCGCCGCTCATCGCCACGCTGGTGATCTCTGGCGTCTTCATCGCCTTGAGCGCGGTCATCACCGTGCCGGTCGTCCAACTCATCGCGTTGACCGTCGTCGCCATGGCGGCCTACAACATCGCGGGCGTCTTCTGGCAGCTGCCGAACGGCATCCTGACGGGGGCGACCGCGGCGGTCGGCATCGCCGCGATCAACTCGATCGGCAACCTCGGCGGCTTCGTCGGACCCTACGCGGTGGGCCTGCTCACGCAATGGACGGGCAACACCCAGGCCGGCATGTACCTGTTGGGGGCGATCTTCGTGGTCGGCGCCATCCTGACGCCGGTGGTGAAGAAGGTCATCGAGAACTACCACGTCCCCGAGCAAGACTTGGCCGTCAACCGGGAAGCGTAGTGGCAACGATCGACGTCAGCCTTCCCACTGTGTCAGCTTCGGGCGCGCACGCCCTCGATGTGGGTGGCCATGGCCTGCTCGGCCGCCTCGGCGTCGTGACGGCGGATGGCCGCCACGATGGCGCGGTGCTCGCGGTGGGATTGCCCGGCGTCGTCCACCGACCGTCCGCCGAAACGCTGGAAGCGGAAGAACGGGATGTTCCAGGTGTCGAACGCCTGCACGAGGAAACGGTTCCCCGCGGCGACGGCTATCTGTCGGTGGAAGCGGATGTCGGCCCGCAGGTAGGGGCGATACTCGGCGGCAGTCGGCCCGACGGCCGCCTGCTCCATGAGGCTCTGGAACTTCTCCAGCTCGTCGGCCTGCTCGGGGCTGATGAGCTCGGCCGCCTTGGCGGCGCAGAAGGGCTCGATCAGGGCGCGGGTGTCCATCAGCGCCTGGTAGTCCTCCGGCGGCAGCATCGGGGCGGCCCGGTAGCCGTAATGCTGCCGGTGGGTCACCAGGCCGGTGGCCGCCGCATGCGAGAGCGCTTCGCGGACGGGCGTGGGCGACACGTTCCAGTCCGCCGCGAGGCGGTCGATGTTGAGCACCGAGCCGGGCGGGCAGGTCGGATCGAGCAGCTTTTCAAGGAGCAATTCATAGACGTCCGCCGACAGCGGCTGGGGCGCCAACGGCGGTTGGTTTCCAGGTGTGGGGTCCGGCGTGGTGGACATGCCGTCAGCCTACCCGGACGGCTTGCGACACGCAGACGGCCAGGGCGGTCGTCGCGAACGAAACAAACGTCACAAAGAAAAAGGAGACGACATGACGACGGTAGCGGTGCTCGGCTTGGGGGCCATGGGCTTGCAGATGGCTTCGTGGCTGGCGAAGACGATGGAGGTTCACGGTTTCGACGTGAGCGACGAACGCCTGGCGCTGGCCGCCGACGCGGGGGTGTCTCGCTGTGCGACGGCGGCCGAGGCGTGCCGGGGGGCGGATATCGTGGTCATCGGCGTGCGCGACGGGCACCAATTGGACGAGGCGCTTTTCGGCGCGGCCGGCGCGGCCGAGGGCATGGCGGCCGGCGCGGTGGTGATCCTCACGTCAACCGTGGGCGCGGACGCGGCCCGCGCGGCGGCGGACAAGCTCGCCGGGCTCGGCGTGAAGCTGGTGGACGCGCCCGTCTCCGGCGGTGCGATCCGGGCGGGGCAGGGCGACCTGCTCATCATGGTGAGCGGCGACGACGAGGCGCTCGCGGCGGCGGACGGTGTGCTGCACGCGCTCGGCTCGACGGTGGTGACGGCTGGGCACACCGTGGGCGACGGCCAGAACATGAAGGCGGTCAACCAATTGCTGGCCGGCATCCACACGGCGGCGGCCAACGAGGCGCTCGCGCTCGCCCACGCGCTGGGCCTGGAGCTCGAGCCGCTCATCGACGTGCTCAACCAGGGGGCGGCGGCCTCGTTCATGCTCGCCGACCGGGGCCCGCGCATCGCGCAGCAGCTCCACGGCGACACGCCGCCGCTGCGGTCGCGTCTCGACATCATCAACAAGGACATGGGCATCGTCACGGCGCTGGCGCGCGGCGCCGGGGTGGCGACGCCGGTGGCCGCCGCCGCCGGGCAGCTCTATCTGACGGCGATGTCGCGCGGTCTGGCAGCGAGCGACGATTCGGTCGTGGCGACGATTCTTGGCGGCTAACGCCGCGCCAGCGACGAAGTCTGAGCAACGGGCGTGTCCCCGGTAGCGAGTCTGCCGGAGACATGCCCGAAACTTTTCGGTTGATATCGTTTTGATATCGGTGTCGTTTTAGGGTGAATCTACTCTTGACGTCTCTCGGTGTGCGTGCCAACCTATGTACGAAGTTTCGGAGTTAAGCCGAAAAGTTTCAATGTCGAACAGAGGAAGGCTTCGTTATGAACCGATGGATGCGTCCCCTCGTCGCGATCACGGCAGCTGCATTGGTCGCCGGCTTCGCTGGGTGTGGACAAGACACGACGGCAGGCTCGGTGGGAGCCCCGGCTTCGGGCGGGCAGGCGACGGCCACGATCGTCTGGGGCGTCCAGTCCGGCCAGTCGGACTCGTACACCGCCGGCGTCGACCGCTGGAACAAGAACCACCCCGACCAGCCGATCGAGCTGCAACTGATGCCAGACACCGACTACAAGGCGAAGATTCGCGTCGCCCTGGGAGCCGGCCAAGGCCCGGACCTCATCTTCACCTGGGGTGGCGGCGGGCTCAAGGATTACGTCGACGCCGGCTACGTCGACCCGCTCGACTCGTATGTGAGCCAGTATCCCGACCTGCTGTCGAAGTTCCTGCCTTCAACCATGACGCCGGTGCAATTCGATGGCAAGACCTACGGTGTGCCGATCGCCAACATGCAGCCGGTGGTGCTCTTCTACAACAACAAAGTGTTCTCCGATGCGGGCGCGCAGCCGCCGGCCTCGTGGGACGACGTGAACAAGCTGGTGACGACGTTCAACGACAAGAACGTCGCGCCCTTCACCCTCGCGGGCCAGTCCAAGTGGCCCTATCTGCCCTACATCGCCTACCTCGTCGACCGCATCGGCGGGCCGGAGGTCTTCAACAAGATCGCGAACAACGAGCCCGGCTCGTGGGACGACCCCGCCGTCATCCAGGCGCTGACCATGATCCAAGACTTGGCCAAGGCCAAGGGCATCACGTCGAACTTCTCGTCCCTGGCCTACGAGACCGGCGCCGCCGACGCGCTCCTGTACACGAACAAGGCCGCCATGTTGCTCATGCTCGCGTCGGCCTATGCCAACATCGACAAGGCCGCGCCCGATTTCGTCGCGGACGATCAGCTTGGCTTCACGGCGTTCCCGACCGTCGCGGGCGGCAAGGGCGACCCGAGCGACATCGTCGGCAACCCGTCGAATTACTGGGCGCTCAACTCGAAGTCGACCGACGCCCACAAGGCGACGGCGGTGCAGTTCCTCGCCGAGGAGGTGGAGAACGACCAGTGGGCGTCCGAGATCCTCGGCCGCAACGGTCTGCCGCCGGTGGCGTCGGTGGAAAGCAAGCTGACCGGCGACGATCCGAGCATGAAGTTCGCGCAATACTCCTACGACATGGTCAAGAACGCCAAGAACTTCCAGATGTCCTGGGATCAGGCGTTGAGCCAGGAACAGGGCTCGGCGCTGACCACGCAGCTCGACCGCGTCTTCTTGCTGCAGATCACGCCGCAAGAGTTCGTGGACGAGATGAACAAGACGATCCCTGCGAAGTAGGCGGCTCGCGTGTCGCTGACAAGGATCGCGGGCGGTCCCCGTTCCACCGCGGGACGGGGACCCAACCCTTGGCTACTCGCGCCGGCGCTGATCTTGTTCGGGGTGTTCGCGGTGGCACCTCTCGTCGGCACCTTCGCTTTGTCTTTCACGACGTGGTCGGGGCTCGGCTCGCCGGTGTGGGACGGGCTCGGCAACTGGGCCGACATCTTGTCCGATCCGGTGACCGGCACGACGGTGCTCATCTCCGTGCAGGTGATGATCGGCAGTTGGGCGATCCAGACGCCCATCTCGCTGCTGCTCGGCGTCTACATCGGCCGCTTCGGCCGCTTCCGGGCGTTCCTGGCCGTGCTGTACTTCGTGCCGCTGCTCCTGTCGAGCGCCGCGGTCGCGTTCATCTACAAGTACCTGCTCGACACCAACTTCGGGTTGTTCGCCGACCCGGGCTTGGGGATCCTGCACCAGGATTATCTGGGCGACCCGCGCATCGTGCTCGGCGTCGTGACCGCCATCATCGCCTGGCACTTCATCCCGCTGCACACCCTGCTGTACCAGGGCGGCGTGCGGCAGATCCCGAAGTCGCTCTACGAGGCGGCCGCCATCGACGGGGCCGGCGTCTTCCGGCAGTTCTTCTCGATCACGCTGCCGCAGCTGAAGTACACGATCGTCACGTCGTCGACCCTGATCCTGGTCGGGTCGCTGACCTACTTCGACCTCGTGTTCGCGCTCACGTCGGGTGGCCCCGGCTACGCCACCCGCCTGCTGCCGCTGCACATGTACATCACCGGCTTCAAGGAGGCGCAGATGGGCAAAGCCAGCGCCGTCGCCGCCGTGCTCGCGGTGGTCGGTCTCGTTTTGTCGCTGCTGCTAACGCGGCTCACCGGCTTCAACAAGATGGAAAGCCAGCAGGAGGGGATGTGAGATGAGTGCGATGCCTGCGGCCCTCGGCCGCCTGCGTCTTCGCCGGGTCAACCTTCCCGGCGGCATCCTCGGCCTGGTGTGGATGGCCATCGTCATCGTGCCGATCTATTGGGTGCTGCTGACGTCCATCTGCTCGGCGTCGGACGTCTACGCGCGCTCGAACCCGCTGGAATGGCCGGCGCACCCGACGTTTGGCAACTACCAGTTGGCGCTGTCGAGCGGCCTGGCCTGGTACTTCGTGAACTCGGTGATCGTGGTGCTGGGCGCCACGGCGCTCGTGCTCGTCGTCTGCTTCCTGGCGGCCTACACGATCACGCGCAGCCGCCGCGGCTTCGGGCGCGGCTCGTTCTCGATCTTCCTCGTCGGGCTCGCGTTCCCGTCGCAGGCGGCCGTGATCCCGCTGTTCTACCTCGTCAACAAGATGCGCCTGTACGACACCCTCGCCGGCATCATGTTCCCGTCGGCGGCCTTCGCGATCCCGATCACCGTGATCATCCTGGTCAACTTCATGCGCGACATCCCCGGCGAGCTGTTCGAGTCGATGCGGGTGGACGGGGCGTCGAACGCCCGCATCTTGTGGAACCTGGCGCTGCCGCTCAGCAAGCCAGCCCTCATCACGGTCGGCATCTATGACGGGCTCAATGTGTGGAATGGCTTTCTTTTCCCATTGGTGCTCACGCAGAATCCGGCTGTCCGGGTCATACCGCTCGGCCTTTATTCATTCTCGAACGATCTGACGCTGAACATACCGGCGATGATGGCTGCCGTCGTGCTGTCGGCCATTCCCATTCTCGTGTTGTACATTCTTGGACGCCGGCAACTGTTGGCGGGTTTGACCGCAGGCTTTGGCAAATAACGAAAGGTGGCGCTATGCGCTGGATATCCGTGTCAGGAGACCGGCTCGTCGACGAGGCCGGCGGGACGGTCGTGCTGACGGGATTCGGGCTGGGTGGCTGGCTCAACATGGAGAACTTCGCCACCGGCTACCCAGCGACCGAGACCCTGCAACGTGAAGCGCTACGACGGGCGTTGGGGCCGGAGGGCTATCGGCGCTTCTTCGACGCGTTCGACCAGGCGTTCTTCGGCGACGAAGACGCCCGCTATATCGCCTCGCTCGGCTGCAATTCGGTGCGGCTGCCGTTCAATTACCGTCGCTTCGAAGACGACATGCGCCCGTTCGAGATCAAACCAGCCGGGCTCGCCGTCCTCGACCGGGCGGTCGAGACGTGCCGACGGGCGGGGATCTACGTGATCCTGGACTTGCACGCGGCGCCCGGCTGCCAGAACCAGTCGTGGCACTCGGACAACCCGACGCACTGGGACGCCTTCTGGGACCACGCGCATTTCCAGGACCGTGTGGTCAACCTGTGGCAGGTGCTGGCCGAGCGCTACAAAGACGAGCCGACCGTCGCTGGCTACAACGTCCTCAACGAGCCGGCCGACCGGACGGGCGTCCGGCTGGCGCCGTTCTATGAGCGGGTCGCGGCGGCGATCCGTCGGGTCGATGCTCGGCACGTCCTCTTCCTCGACGGCAACACGTATTCGACCGACTTCTCCATGTTCGACGAGCCGATCGAGAACTGCGTGTACACGGCGCACGACTACGCGCGCCCGGGCATGCTGCCGCGGGCGGAGTATCCGGGCGTCACGGAGGGCCGGTATTACGACCGTGCGCAGCTCGAACGGGTGTTTCTGGAACGAACCGAGTTCCAGCGCCGCACCGGCACGCCGATCTGGGTGGGCGAGTTCGGCCCGCAGTACACGGGCGACCAGCGTCGTGACGCGCAGCGCACGCAGATCCTCCGCGACCAGCTGGAGATTTACGCCCGGGCTGGTGCGAGTTGGAGCCTGTGGACGTACAAGGACGTCGGCCTCCAAGGCGTCCGGACGCTGCCGCCGGATGGGCCCTACATGCGCCGGATCGCCGAGGTGCTGGCGGCGAAGGCCCGGCTCGGCACCGACCAGTGGGGCGGCGACGACAGCCAGATCCGCTACCTCCTCGATCCCCTCGACGAGCTGTTCGCCCGGGAGTTTCCCGAGTTCGACCCGTACCCGTGGGGGGTGGAGCGCTGGCTGGGCACGTTGTTCCGCAGCGTCCTGCTGGCCGAACCGCTCGTGTCGCAGTTCGAGGCGGCCTTCCGCGGCGCGACCCCAGACGAGGCGGCAGACTGCGCGTCGTCATTCTCGTTCGGGCGCACCACGGAACGGCTGGCGCTCGCTGAGCTGTTGAGAGCGACCCTGGGTGCGGGCGAGGCGCGGTTATGATGCCGCGGTGACTACTCCCCGGGTGACGTTGGCCGGAGTCGCTGACCGCGCTGGCGTGTCGGTGGCGACGGTCTCCAAGGTGCTGAACGGCCGCGACGAGGTGGCTGACGACACCAGAGCGCGCGTCGAACGTGCTCTGGACGAGTTGGGCTACCGGTCGCGGACGGCCACGCGCTCGCGGCGGCTCCCGTCCATCTTGCTGATCCTCGGCAACAGTGCGGCCATCGATCCCTATTCGGCGGGTGTGCTCGACGGCGTGCTCGCGGAGGCCGAGCGGCAGGCGGTGTCCGTCGTGGTGTCGCGCTCCCCCGCGCCCCGTGCCATCGACCCAGCTTCCCTCGCGCAGGAGGTGGTGCGTGGCGGGCACGAAGGGGCGGTCGTCGTCACGCCGGTTTTCACGGACGAAGACTTGGCCTACCTCGTCCGACGCAACATCGCGGTGGCGATGATCGACCCGGTCGACGTGTCGCACGGCGAGGGCGTCAGCGTCGGCGCCACCAACTGGAATGGCGGCCTCACCGGGACGCAGTATCTGGTGAGCCTCGGCCATCGCCGAATCGGTTTTGTGAGCGGGCCTCAGGAGCGCCTGGTGGCGCGGGCCCGCCTGCACGGCTATCGGGCCGCGCTCGAGCTGGCCCAGATCCCTTTCGATGAGGGGCTGGTGCGCTACGGGTCTTTCCATGTCGAGACCGGAGAGATCTTGGGCGAGGAATTGCTCGGTCTCGCTGAGCCGCCGACGGCGATCTTCGCGACCTCTGACGCGGCCGCGCTGGGGGTGATGGCCGCCGCCCGGGCGCGGAACCTGAGCATTCCGGGCGACGTGTCAGTCATCGGCTTCGACGACACCTGGGCGGCCAGCTATGCCGTGCCGCCGTTGACGACCGTGCGGCAGCCGATCAGCGAGATGGGGGCGGAGGCGGTGCGCGCCGTGCTCGCCTTGACGCGCGGCGAGGAGCCCGCCGTGCGTCGGGTGGAGCTCAACACCGAATTGGTCGTCCGGGCGTCGGCCGGGCCGCCGCGCCAGCGGTGAGGCTTGGCCGGTTATTGATCCGGCGCCGGGGCCATTCGGCGCGGTGACGAGCGCGCGCTGTCGGGCGGCATCCGTTCGGGAAAGGCTGACGAAGGAATGGGCCGCCGGGCCGCTCGTGTCCGTCGGTGACGCCTCGTCGGCCAGCTGGCGAAGGCTGGGGCGCTGCGGGTTGCGTTCGTCATCCGGCGCTTCTCTTTTTCGCTGAGCACTGAGCCTCGGCGGCTGGCTTGAGAGATATGGTGTGCCGCCCGTGACTCACTCTTCTTGTTCCACGCTGCCATACGCCGCGTCCTGCCGCGCGAGCTGGCCCCGTGGCTCGACCTTTTCCCGGCAGCGACAGGCCGTTTCCGGGACCCGCCCGGCGTCACAGGTCGCGGCCACGTGCCGCGAATCTCGTCTCGGGTAATTCCTCATATCGTGTGTGAGCTAAAATTCTCACATACGAACATGGTGATGAGTGGCCGCATGCTCGTCGAGATGGGCTGTGGCTGGTGTGAACGATGGGGGATTGAGAGCGGGTGCCGAAAACGCCGGATGCGCCAGGCAAAGTGACGACTTTCGCATCGTTGCACATTCACAACTACCAGTTATTCTGGGGCGCCGGTTTCGTGTCCAACATCGGCACCTGGATGGCCCGTGTCGCCCAAGACTGGCTCGTGCTCACCGACCTCGCCCCCAAGTCGCCGATCCCTCCTTCGCTCGCCCTCGGCCTGGTGACGGCGTTGCAGTTCGTGCCGGTGATTCTGGCCGTGCCGTGGGCCGGAATGGTGGCCGATCGGTTCCCGAAGCGGCGGGTGTTGCAGGTGACGCAGTCGATCATGATGGCGTCGGGGCTCATCCTCGCGACGCTCGTGTTCACCGGCGCGGCCCAGATGTGGCACGTGTTCGTGCTCGCGTTCATCCTCGGCATCGCCGGCGCGTTCGATTCGCCCGCCCGGCAGTCGATGGCTCCCGAGATGGTGCCGCAGCATCTCATCCCCAATGCCGTCGGCCTCAACACGACATCGTTCAACATCGCGAGGCTGATCGGCCCGGCCGTCGCGGGCCTCGTCATCGACCGTTGGGGTGTCGGCCCGGCCATTCTGGTGAACGGGCTGAGCTTCATTCCCGTCATCATCGCCATGGCGTTGCTGCGCGAAGAGCTGCTCACCCCTGCGCCGCGCACGAACAAGAAGGGCGCTGTGCGAGAAGGCTTCTCGTACGTCAAGCACCGTCCCGACATCATCGTGATTCTGGTGATCGCGTTCATGCTCGGCACGTTCGGCATGAACTTCCAGATCACCAACGCGTTGGCCGCGAATCAGACCTACGCCGTGGGCGCAGCGCAGTACGGCTACCTCAACTCAATCATGGCCGTCGGCTCGGTGGCGGCCGGCCTGATCGCCGCCCGTCGCACCCATCCGAGGCTGCGCATCATCGTGCTCGCGCTCGCCGGCTTCGCCGTCGCGACCGCGCTGCTCGCGATCGCGCCCAACTATTGGTTCTACGCGGTCGTGCTCGCGCCGACGGGCTTATGCGCCCTCACGATCATGACGAGCTGCAACACGTCCGTCCAGATGGCGACGACGCCACGCATGCGAGGGCGAGTGATGGCGGTCTATATGGCGATCTTCCAGGGCGGCACTCCCATAGGCGCTTCGTTCGTGGGCTGGATCGGTGACGTGCTCGGGCCACGGGCGACGCTCGCCGTGGGCTCCATCGCGACGGGGGTCACCGTGATCGGCGTCCTGATCTATGTGCTGCGCCGCAACGGTTGGGAATGGCCGCGCATCCATCCGAAGGATGACGGCGTTCGCCTCGGGCCGCCCGAAGACCTGCGCTGACAAGGTGCTGGTCGGCCGGGGGCTGGCCGACGACGCCGTGAGGGGACGATGCAGGAACAGGGCGCAGGACAGCATCAGACCGGCGAGCAGGTACCCGGCGCCTTGGAGCCAGGTTGTCACCAGGCCGGCTGTGGACAGGGCGACTGCCGCCATGGTGAGGCAATTGAGATGCCAGGCGTCGAGACGGGCGAGGAGCTCGTCGATGCGCGGGCAGAGGAACACGGTGAAGGCGTGGGCGAGCCCGCCGAAGCCGAGCGTGTAGGGAAGGCAGATGTAGCCGTTGACGTTGAACGGCATGTCGCCGTAGTCCCAGTAGGGATTGTGGCCGAAGCGGAGCGTGATGGCCAGTGCCGCCAGGTATTCGGCGGCCGCGCAGGCGATGACGCAGGCGGCGTAGAGGACGAGCTGGCTATGGCGCGTCTGCTCGTACAGCGGCCTCAAGATCAAACGACAGGTCACAGCCGCCGCCCCGTAGACCATGTACGGCTCGATGGGGCTGGCGCCGAAGTCGACGCTTTCGCCGGTGAGAGCGCCGAAGACCAACAACTCCGCTATCTCAAACCAGTGGCCGATGAGGGAGAAGGCCGCGAAATAGAGCACGAGATCGCGCCAGAATCCCCATGTTTTCAACTGCGCTGACGTCACATTGGTCACCCATCAAGCGTTGCGGGATCGGGCGTCGTGCACAGTGCGGCTGCCCCCCGAATCGGGGTGGGGCCACCCTGAGACGCCCCCGTCCGGCGAACCCGAGCGTCCCTGAGGCGCGGCGTCCGCGCGTGGTGCGGCCTCGCTCCACAGCGCGCAAAGCGGTGCGTGATCTCTGCGGGGCGATGGACGGGGCGGCCAGGGGCCGTCTGATCGGCGGTCAATCGGCGGCGCGCCGCGGTTGGCCTGGCGGACGGGGCGGTCGGAGACTGCCTGATCAAAATAGGGGTCGGCGGTGGGGATCACCCGTGAGGCGAGCGGCTGTCGGACAGGAGCGGTGCGTTCTGGCGGCAATCACCAACCTGCTCGCCGCGCCCGAGAGACGGTCAGCCGCTGAACGGGGCGTCCTGGTACCGTCGCCGGTCGGCCCAGTCGGTGCTGAGCCAGCGTCGCAGAGCGGGACGTTTTGGCAATCGTTGCCGCGACACGGGGGGCAGGCCGTCGGCGTGCCGCTGGGCGGGGTGCTCTGGCAATCGTTGCCACGGCACGAAGGGTAGTAACCCGTCGGCATGCCCCGAACAGGATGCTCTGGCAATCACTGCCGACATACGACGGGCCGATCACTCGTGAGGTGATCGGCCCGTCCTGCGCCAGTTCAATTGTGGGGATTCTGTTGTGCGAGTTCAGTTGTGCCGAGGAATGGCCGATGGCGCTCAGCGCCAGTCAGCCGCCTCGGAGTCATCAGGGCCGTCGAGCACGTCCGAGAAGTCCGGATCGTCGAAGCGTGGCGGCATGGGCCAGGTGTGATCGGGGCCTTCATGGCCGCCGAACGACGGATCGTCTGTATCGTCCAGACCGCCGGCGTCAGGCATCAGGTCTGCCGAATCGCCGAAGCGGGGATCTGGCAGACCAATGAGGCCGGAATCGGGCAGCGGGGCAGGAGGGCCCCCGAAGCGCGGATCGTCCGGTCTGCCCAGTGGTCCGCCGGGACGCGGACCGGACGGTTGCTCACGTGCCGGACCGCCAGGTAACGGTCCGGTTGGGGCGCCAGGACCCGGTTGTGGACGGCCACCGAGACGTGGATCGATCGGTCCGTCAACACGCGGATCATCTGGCCCGGCTGGTCTGGCCGGGCCGCCGAAACCTGGACCGGCAGGCCCCCCACCGGCGGGGCCGCCAGGGGGCGGGCCTGGCGGCCCGCCGAAACGGGGATCGTCGAAGCCGGGTCCGCGGAACCCCGGGCCGCCTCGGCGGCGGCCACGCATACGGGCACGTTCCTCCCGGGCGCGGGCGCGCTCAAGGTTGCGGCGCCACCTTTCAGCCATCACCTGCCGGCCGTCCTCGCCAAAGCGATCACTCAATCGGCCCATCCACTGGTCGAACTTCTCGTCGCCCATCCGCTGGCGGGCGTCGTCCATCCAGGCGTCGAACGCGTCGGCGTTGGCGTCGTAGGTTTCAGTCTCCAGGGCGTCGATCACACGATCCAGCAGAGTGCCAAGAGCGGCCTGTTCGTCTTCCGACAGCGCCGCGAACGCGTCATCCGCGTCCGGGTTCTGTTGCGGCTGCTCACGGCCGGCGTTGGTCAGCTTGATGAGCATGACGCGTCGGTCGGCCTCTGACGGCTCACGTACGACGAACCCTGCTCGCTCAAGCTTGCCGAGCAGCTCGTTGAGCGACGCCACACGCATGTCGAGCAGGTAGGACAGGTCTTTGGTCGGGATGCCGTCCTGGAGCTTCAACACCGACAGGATGCGGCCTTGGCCACGAGTCGGGTCGCCCGCGGGGCCGCCGTACGTGCGTCGGCGGAGCCTGCGTCGCTGAAGCAAACCGTTCAGGTGACTCACTTTCTTGTAGAGGTTGACATCAGTCATGCCAACCACCTCCTTAAGGTCTTATCGGTACCTGTATCACAGGTACCTGTCAAAGAACATACAGGGACCTGTGAGAAAAATCAAACTGGTACCTGTTGTAATCGTTGTTTGGTGGCGGGCAACGCGTCGCACCACGGCTCGGTCGTTCTGTGTATGACGCTGACCACCGTGCCGTGGCAGGGAATTGGGACAAACACGTGCCGATGGCGGCTCGCCAGTCAGAGCCGAGTCCGGGGTTGAGGCGCATCGGCCGGAAGCTGTCCACCGTGCCGTGGCGGAATTTGGGACAAAGTCGCGTCTCGTTGACATGAGAGCTGGTTTGGGGCGTGGATCTTTCGTTGAGGTGCGAGTTTGTCCCATTTTCTTGGCGGACGGTATCGGTGTGGCGAGCCTCGTGGTGAGGAAAGCCGGGTTCTTCGGCGGAGCCTGGCGGGTGGCCGCGCGGATTGTCCTGTCAACGGGCGCGCGGATTGCCTCGCTGAGTTGGGTTTGTCCGAGTTGCGCCCGCTCACCCCATAGAGTGGACCCAGTGAGAAAGGGGCGATCATTCGTACACCGAGACTTGTGACCGACATCGCCGACCCAGCCCATCTGCCGTTGACGATCGCGGAATTCACCGACACCTACGGTCCGTCACCGAGCGATCCTCTCTATGCCATTCAGATGCTCGAAGAGCGCGTGTTGGCAGCCGGTCATCGCACGGTGCTGGTGGCACCGACGTGTGACGGGCCGAACCCGCTGGCGGGACGGACGGGACGCCGTGAGATCCGGTTGCCGTCCGTCGAGGTGCCGGGTTTACATGTTCGAGTGGCCACCGGGAAAGACTTCGACTACCGGTTGGCGCAACTGGTGGCCAACCCGCCGGATATCATCCACGTGCACGGCCTCGGGCCCATCGGCATCCTCGGGCTGTGGGTCGCCGAGCGCACCGGCAGGCCACTGATGGTCACGTGGAACACCGATTTCGAGGCGTACGCCGACCACTATTGGCACCTCGCGCCACTGCTGACGGCGGCCTATCGCGTCCACGAGATGCGCGTGTTCAAGACGTGGAAACAGGTGAGCAAGGGGCTGCGTTTCCACCGTCCCCGTCGCGGCGCCGCCCAGGTCGAGGTGCTGCAGACCGCGGCCGCCATGCTGGCCGAAGCCGATCTGGTGACCACGCCGTCCGACAAGACGGGCAAGCGGGTGCTGGAGATCGCGCCGTCGGCGAAGGTCCGGGTGGTGCCGATCGGCGTCGACCCCCTGCCTGCCGCCCCGATGTTCCCGAAAGGCAAGGGCCCGCGCCTGTTGTATGTGGGCCGGATCTCGCCGGAGAAGAACATCGATCTGCTGCTCGACGCGTTCGAACTCGTTCGTGACAAAGAGCCTGACGCCGAGCTGGTCATCGTCAGCGATTCGAACACCATGTCCGCCCCGTTGCGGCGTCACATCCAGAAGCTGGCGCGCTCCGGCGTCCGACTGGTGGGGGCCGTGGCCCACGATCAGCTCGGCGGCTACTACGCCAGCGCCGACGTGTTTTGCTTCCCGTCCGTCACTGACACGCAGGCACTTGTGTTGCACGAGGCGGCGCACGCGGGGCTGCCGTTCGTGCTGGCGGACGCCGAATTGCGCCTCGTCGTCGAGCCAGGTGCCAACGCGGCATTGGCCCGGCCCAACCCGGTGTCGTTCGCCGGCGCGATCATCGACATGCTGAACGCTCTGCACGACTCCGAGTTCGCCGAGGCCGCCCACGCGCGCAGCCGCGAACTCGCGGCGCGCTGGGCCGTCGACGGCCAAACGCGTGAGGTCATCGAGCTGTATGAGGCGCTCGCTGGCGGCCGTCCTATCGAGCTGACCGACGACTTACACCCCGACCTTGGCCGTAAGGTCTTTCCCCAGCGCAAGGTCACGGCTCCGTTCGAGAAAGAGATGCCGCAGCGCTAGTCTCTCGGTCGCGCTCGGTGCTGAAGCTCACACGGCAGCGCGGTGGGGTTATCCCCACGTGAGGTTGGCGGCTGGCTGGCGTGTGTGGGATGGCCAAAGCTGCAAGGCTTGCTTCTATGAACGGAAAGTTGGGCTTCGTCAGGCGGCGCGGGCGCGAATCGCTCTACCTGCTGGCTGCCTTCCCGCTGTTGTTGGCCTACTTCGTCTTCACCGTCACCATGGTGACGACGTCGGTGTCGTTGATCGTCGTGTGGATCGGCGTGCCGCTGCTGGCGGTCACCCTGCTGGGCGCCTCCAAGCTCGCGGCGTTCGAGCGCGTCAGGGCACGCCTGCTCGGCGCGGAGATCGCGAAGCCGCCACGGCTCGACATGTCCGACCTGAAGCTCACGAGTGTCTGGAAGCGGTGGGGTCGTCGCTTGAAGAACGGCGAGTCGTGGATGGCGGTGCTGCACCACGTCGTGGTGTTTCCCGTCGCGACGGTGACGTTCTCGATCGTGGTGTCCTGGTGGGCGGTCGCGTTCGGCGGGCTCACGGCTGTGATCTGGTACCGGTTCATCCCGCGGTCGGCGGATTCGATTGGCTTGGCTGACCTGTTGCAGCTGTGGCTCCCCGAGACGGCCCTCTATACGGTGATCGGTGTGGTCTTCCTGGTCACGCTGCCCTGGGTCGTCCACGCTCTCGCTGTGACGCAGCTGGCGCTCGCCAAGGCGCTGCTGTCGCCGTCGCGGCGCTCGCTGGAGAGCCGGATCACGGATCTGGAACACACCAAGACGGCTGCGGTCGACGCCGAACTCGTGTCGATGCGCAAGCTGGAACGGGACCTGCACGATGGGCCGCAGCAACGGCTGATCCGGCTTGGCATGGACTTGTCCACCGCTGAACGCCGCCTCGATTCCGGGGACGTGGAACACGCCCGGGGCGTCATCAACGAGGCCAAGTCGCAGGTCGAGGAGACGCTCGCCGAGCTGCGAAACCTGTCCCGCGGCATCGCCCCGCCGATCCTGGTCGACCGCGGTCTCGTGGTGGCGCTCACCACCCTGGCCGCGGGCGCGACCGTGCCGGTGACGTTTGAGACGTCGGCATCGGAGGACACCCGGCTCGCGCTCCCCGTGGAGAACGCCGTGTACTTCTGCGCCAGCGAGGCTATGGCCAATATCGCCAAGCATTCGGGAGCATCCCGGGCGTGGATGAGCCTGACGCTCGGCGACAAGGCCGTGCTGCTCGTGACGGACGACGGCCAGGGCGGTGCCGAGCTCATCCCTGGGCACGGCCTGAGCGGTCTGCACGACCGGGCGGCCAGCGTCGGGGGGACGTTGAACGTCGCCAGCGGCTTTGGACGGGGAACAGTCGTCAGACTCGAAATCCCTCTGGTGTGACGCGCGTGAGTTCCAGATCCCCTTGGGCTGACGCGCGTGGGCTTCGTCGGAATGCGTCGATGAACCCGGAGTTGTCGTTGGGCCTGCCGGGGCGGGATGAGAGGCGGCGAGCACATTGCGTTCGTGGGATGACGGCCGTCCATCACGTCAGGGGCCTGGCAAGCGTCCGAGCCGTTGCTCCGACAACAGAATCCGTTTCAGCGACAGTTTCGCGGAAACCAGCGGCACGTCGTTGCGACGTCGGCCCGCATGTGCATGCCCGGTCACATATGGGGCCGGTGAGACATCTTTCTGGATGTCGGCCTCGTGCGCGTGAGAAGCCGTTTTCACATGGGCGCTCTGCACGAGCCTCCAAGGATCGGTCGTGGTCTGATTTTTGTTTATGGCGTGCTTGGCGCACCGACGGCAATCGTGATTCGCTGGTGGCCATAGGGAAAGAGGGAACGTCATGCGGGTGATCTTGGCTGAGGATTCGGTGCTGCTGCGCGAGGGGCTGACGCGCCTGTGTGCTGAGCTCGGGCATGAGGTCGTCGCGGCCGTCGGCTCCGCGCCCGACCTGGTCGTCGCCGCGCGTGAGACGTCGCCCGACGTCGCTGTGGTCGACGTGCGGATGCCGCCTGACTTCACTGACGATGGCCTGAGGGCCGCTGTCGCCATTCGCCAAGACGATCCGACGTTGGCCGTGCTCGTGCTGTCGCAGTACATCGAGGAGAGCTATGCCCGTGACCTGCTGTCCGACGGCCGCGGCGGCGTCGGCTACCTGCTCAAGGACCGCGTGCAAGACATCGACCAGTTCGGCGACGCCATTGACCGGGTCAGCCGGGGTGAGACCGTGATCGACCCGGAGGTGGTGGCGCAGTTGCTGGTGCGTCACCCGGCGGCGTCCTCGATCGACGCTCTCACTGACCGTGAACGTGAGGTGTTGACGTTGATGGCCCAAGGCAAGACGAACGCGGCGATCGCCAGCAGCCTCTACCTGTCCGCGGGCGCGGTGGAGAAGCACATCTCCAATATCTTCAGCAAACTCGGCTTGCTGCCGTCGCCCGACGACCACAGACGAGTGCTGGCCGTCTTGGCTTGGCTGCGGCAGCCGAGCACCAACCGGGTGGTCGGCTGCGAATCGGCTTAGTCGGCAAGCGAGCCGTAGGTGTTCTTGGCCTTGGTGAGGATCGTCACGTAACCGCCGCGTTCATACGCGTTGGCGTCGGCGTCGATCGGAACGGCGAGCAGGCCGCGGAAGTCATCGATCGACGTGAATTGCTTGTCGGTCATCCACTGCTCCAAGCCACTCACCAAGTCGTGGGCGTAACCCGCGCCGTGCCGGATCAAGGCCGAAGCGGTCATCACCACGTCGGCCCCCGCCAACAGGTACTTGACGACGTCCTCGTAAGTCTCGACACCGGAACTGGCGGCGAGCGACATCGACGATGGCATGTGGTTGCGCAAGGCGGCGATCCACATGCGCGGCAGGTTCGCGTCGGCCGGGCGCGACAGAGTGATTGTTGGAGCGACGGTCAACGTGTCGATGTCGATATCCGGCTGTAGCGGACGGGCGAAAAGCACCAACCCCTTGATGTCGGTATTGGCGAGCCGCAGGGCCAGGTTGCCGACGGACGAGAACTGCAGCGTCAACTTGATCGAAACGGGGATGGACACCGCGTCCGCGACCGCCTGCGCGATCTCGATGTGGCGCTGTTCCACTTCGGGGCCCGACAAGCTGACGTCCCCGGCCACGAAATAGGTGTTGCACTCGATGGCCGCGGCACCCGCATCCTGCAGCCTCTTGGCGAATTGCACCCACGAACCCAATGACGAGCCATTCAGGCTGGCGATGATGGGCACCGGCAAAGTCGAGGCGGCCTGCTCAACCAGACGAAGGTAGCGGGTCGCCAGCGACTCTGGCGTTTCCTCGTCGAAATCGGGGAAGTAGTTGAGCGCTTCGGCGAAGCTCTCCGACGTCATGTCTCTGAGTAGGTCGTCTTGTGCGGCTTGGTGCCGCAACTCCTCCTCGAATAACGAGTACATGACGATCGCGCCAACCCCCGCGTCCGCGAGTTGCTTCATTTGATCGATGGACAACGACAATTGTGCGGAGGAGGAAGCCACCACCGGGTTACGGAGGGTTAACCCCAGATATGACGTGTCCAATTTCATAATCTATCGCCTTGCTTTCGGTGCGAATCGTTCTGGCCCGCGGGTCGCCATCTCTTCGTATTCTGCCCAGCGACGGTTTACCGCGTCTTGGCCTAGTGTAAGCAATCTTTCGGCCGCTTCGGGGTCGGAATTCATGAGCATACGGAACCGTAACTCGTGTTTGCGGTAGTCGCGCAGCGGAAGACGCGGTCGCGGCGAATCGAGCAAAAATGGGTTCTTGCCAGCCTCACGCAGCACCGGGTTGTAGCGGACGAGCGGCCAGTGGCCCGAGGCGACAGCCGCGTACTGCTCGTCGAGACCCTTGTTCATCTCGATGCCGTGCGCGATGCAGTGGCAGTAGGCCAAGATGAGCGACGGCCCGTCGTAGGCTTCGGCCTCGCGGAACGCCGTCAGCGTCTGCTGCGGATCGGCGCCCATCGCGACGCGTGCCACATAGACGTCACCGTAGGCAGTGGCCTTCAGCGCCAGGTCTTCCTTGCTGGTCGTCTTGCCGCCAGCCGCGAACTTCGCGACCGCGCCCAACGGCGTCGACTTGGACGCCTGGCCGCCGGTGTTCGAGTAGACCTCGGTGTCGAGCACGAGCACGTTGATGTTGCGCCCGGACGCGAGCACGTGATCAAGGCCACCCGAGCCGATGTCATACGCCCAACCGTCGCCGCCGACGATCCACACGGACCGGCGCAGCAGGAGGTCAGCCACCGAGCGCAGGTCTTCAACGAGCGGGCCCTCCATGGTGGCGAGCCGTTCCTTCAACGCGTCGACGCGGGCCCGCTGCTGCGACAGCTCCGACTCGTACTGTTGCGGCGCATTCAGGATGTCGTCAACGGTCTCGTCGCCGAGTTCGCCGCGCAACTGGTCGAGCAGGCGCCGCGCGGTTTCGGTGTGGACGTCGGCCGCCAGCCGCATGCCCAGACCGAACTCGGCGTTGTCCTCGAACAGCGAGTTCGACCAAGCCGGGCCGCGGCCGTACTTGTTGGACGACCACGGCGTGGTCGGCAGGTTGCCGCCGTAGATGGACGAGCAGCCGGTGGCGTTGGCGACCGAGGCGCGTCCGCCGAACAGCTGGGTGAGCAGCTTGAGGTAAGGCGTTTCGCCGCAGCCCGAGCAGGCGCCAGAGAACTCGAACAGCGGTTCGAGGAACTGCGTGCCCCGGACGTTCGCGAAGTCGACGCGCGAGCGGCGGTTGACCGGCAGCGTCTCGAAGAACTTCACGTTTTCACGCTGCTCGTCCCGCTCCGGCACCTGGTCGATGTTGATCGCCTTGCGCCCGGCGATCGGCTTGACCGGGCAAGCCTCGTTGCACAGACCGCAGCCGGTGCAGTCCTCGGCGTACACCTGCAAGGTGTACTGGCTACCCGGCAGACCGGCGGCATTGAGCGGCGCCGTCTGGAAATGCTCGGGCGCGCCTTCGAGCGCCGTCTTCGGGTAGTACTTGGCGCGCAGCACGGCGTGCGGGCAGACGAACGCGCAGTTGCCGCATTGGATGCAGGCTTCCGGATCCCACACGGCGATGAACTCGGAGATGTTGCGCTTCTCGTACTTCGTCGTGCCCGACGGGAACGTGCCGTCGATTGGCATCGCCGACACGGGCAGGTCGTCGCCACGCCCGGCGAGCATCTCCGCCGTCACCGTGCGCACGAACTCGGGCGCTGTGTCAGGCACCGGCGGGATCATCGGCGTGTCCGACACCGGCGCGGCCGGCACGTCGACGTGGCTGAGCGCCGCGACGGAAGCGTCGACGGCGGCCTCGTTCTTCGCGACCACGTCAGCGCCCTTACGGGCGTACGTCTTGCGGATCGACTTCTTGACAGCCTCGATGGCCTCGTCGCGCGGCATCACCTGGCTGATCGCGAAGAAACAGGTCTGGAGCACCGTGTTGGTGCGGTTGCCCATGCCCGCCGCGCGGGCGACGGCCGACGCGTCGATCACCCACAGGTCGAGGCCGAGGTCGATGATGCGTTGCTGCATCGGCTCGGGCAGGCGACCGAACGTCTGCTCGGCCGGGTAGGGGCTGTTGAGCAGCAGCACCGTGCCCGGACGGGCGTATTCGAGCACATCCATCCGCTCCAGGATCGACCAGTGGTGGCAACCGATGAAGCTCGCCTTGTTGACGAGGTAGGGCGCCTCAATCGGGTCCGGCCCGAAGCGCAGGTGGGAGACCGTCTGCGACCCGGACTTCTTCGAGTCGTAGACGAAGTAGCCCTGGGCGTAGGTGCCCGGCTGGGAGCCGAGGATCTTGATGGTGTTCTTGTTGGCGCCGACCGTGCCATCCGACCCCATGCCGTAGAAGACCGCCCGCGTGAGGTTCGGGTCTTCGATGTCGAGATGCTTGTCGTAGGGCAGCGACGTCATCGTCACGTCGTCGTTGATGCCGACCGTGAACCGCGGACGCGGCTCGTCCAAGGCCAGCTCGTCGAAGACAGCAACAGCCATGCCCGGCGTGAATTCCTTGCTGGACAGCCCGTAACGGCCGCCGATGATGACCGGCATGCGGTCGCGACGGCCATGGGAGAAGGCCTCGCCGAACGTCGACGACACGTCCAGGAACAGCGGCTCGCCGCCCGAACCCGGCTCCTTCGTCTTGTCGAGCACCGCGATCTTCGTCGCTGTCGCGGGCACGGCGTCGAGCAACGCGTCGATCGGCAGCGGGCGGAACAGCCGCACCTGCACGACGCCGACCTTCTCACCCTGCTCACGCAGGTGGTCGACGGCTGTGTGGAAGGTGTAGGCGCCCGACCCCATGATGATCGCGACGCGGTCGGCTTGCGGATCGCCGTAGTACTCGACGATGTGGTAATCACGGCCAGAGATCTCGGCGAAGCGCTCCATGGCCTGCGTCACGATGCCCGGCACCGCCGCGTAGAAGGGATTGACGGTCTCGCGCGACTGGAAATACGTGTCGGGGTTTTGCGCGGTGCCGCGGATGTAGGGGTGCTCGGGAGACAGCGCGCGCCGGCGGTGCTCGTAGATGAGCGATTCGGGGATGTAGTCGCGCAACTGGTCGTCGGTCAGCAGATCGCAGCCGTTCACCTCATGAGAGGTGCGGAAGCCGTCGAAGAAGTGCAGGAACGGCACCCGTGCCTTCAGCGTGGCCAGCTGGGCGATGGCGGCGAGGTCGTGCGCCTCCTGGACGGAGGCGGAACTCAGCAGCGCGAAGCCGGTCTGGCGGACCGCCATGACGTCCTGGTGGTCGCCGAAAATCGACAGGCCTTGGGCGGCCAGCGAACGGGCGGCGACGTGGAAGACGGTTGAGGTCAG